>Ga0209734_1000032_pt1 | contig 12477 bp, 10 predicted proteins | sample BlaSpr_A8_OM1_M2_FD_187981 | JGI IMG/M metagenome (GOLD analysis project Ga0209734, IMG submission 187981) | Forest soil microbial communities from Thunder Bay, Ontario, Canada - Black Spruce, Ontario site 2_A8_OM1_M2 (SPAdes) (version 2) | ecosystem: Environmental > Terrestrial > Soil > Boreal...
CCGCCATTGGACCGGCTGGTACATCTGGGCCGCCCTGCTATTCGGCCTCCGCTTTCTCCGCACCGCCCCCGTCTACGACGACACGCCACTCGACCCCGATCGCCGCTTTGCCGCTTTCCTCGCGCTGCTAATATTCCTGCTCTGTTTCATGCCTGCCCCCATCATTAATCTCTAAGAGAACTCTACTGCCTTAGCTACCATCTCTTCTCTCGCACCTCAACAAAAATCCGCGAATTGTCTTGGGCCCGTAAGGTCGCATTTGCGCCTACGGATTTTGCGAATGTCCCAACAACCAACTCCGGTTATCATGCTTGGTCACTTCTTTTACCAATGCCAAAAAATACATAGCTCATGCCACCACTCATTCGAACCCTGCGCCTCACCGATCTTTTACTTCTCTTCATCGGCTCCGTAATCGGCTCAGGAATTTTCCTCACTCCCAGCCTAATCCTCCAACAACTCGACGGCTCAGTAGGATTGTCCCTGATGGTCTGGTTCGTTGGCGGCATCCTCTCACTGCTCGGCGCACTCACCTACGCCGAACTCGCCGCCTCCAATCCGGAAGCCGGCGGCCTGTACTGCTATATTCGTGACGGATTCGGGCGCGCCCCCGCATTCCTCTATGGCTGGAGTCTTTTTCTGATAATCGCCAGCGGCACCATCGCAGCGCTGGCACGCGCTTTCACTCGCTACCTCGCCGAGATCATCCCGCTCTCATCGATCGCCAGCACCGTCATCGGCGTGGCCATGATCGCGGTGGTCACGTCTGTAAATGTCTGGGGGACTCGCAAGAGTTCCGACCTGCAAAACTGGACCACGCTTACAAAGTTCGGCATGGTAGCTATTCTCAGCGCCGTGCTGCTTTCGATGGGTCATCACGCTGCCGATCTGCCGCGAGCCCTTGGCACGACGCAACACGGATTCTCACTGCTATCAAATTTTGGTCTCGCGATGATTGCAGTGCTCTGGGCTTATGAAGGATGGCAATTCGGCACTTACAGCGCCGGAGAAGTTTTGAAGCCCCAGCAAAATTTTCCGAAGGCGTTCCTGATGGGCTCTCTATTTTTGATGGCTCTTTACTTGACCGCGGTAATCGCTTATCTCGTCGCGCTCGGTCCCGCGGCAGCCGCCGCGACCGACGCGATCGCAGCCAGCGCCATGAGCGTCGTGCTGGGACCGTGGGCGGGAAAAATCGTAGCCATCGCCATTCTGATTTCCACCTTTAGCGCCACCAATAGCGTGATCCTTACCGCCCCGCGCGTTTTTTACGCCATGGCCAACGACAATCTCTTCTTCAAAAAGCTTGCGCAGGTACACCCACGATTTCAAACGCCGGCATCGGCAATCATTGCGCTCGGCGTATGGTCGGCAATTCTTTCCTGCGCCGGCAAATTCGCCGAGCTGGCTTCCGGTGCAATCTTTATCGGATGGATTTTTTACGGCCTCGGCGCCGCGGCAATTTTTCCCATCCGCCGAGCTTCAAGAGGCCTGCCAATTCCCTACCGCGTGCCCGGCTATCCCTGGACGCCGCTGATCTTCGTAATTGTCGCCGCCGCGATCGTCTGCAACGCCGTGTTTCTGGCCTTCATCGATCCACGCCAGTTTCGCTACTTGGCGGTAGCTATCTTGATTTTCTTGCTTGGGCTCCCCGCCTACTATTTCTGGCGCAAAAAACAATCTTCCGCCTAGCTCCCGTCACATCAGGCTCAACGGGTCCATATCCACAATCACGGCCTTATCCGGAATTTCGTTAGCCTCACAATGATCGAGCGCCCCGGCCAGGAGTTTGGTCAGCACCGATCGCTTTGGCGATTTCAGCAGAAATTGAAACCGGTATTCCTTTTTCAGTCGCGCCAAAGGCGCCGTGGCGGGACCCAGAATCCGCACACCCTTACCATTGTGTGGTGAAAAATATTCCGAGAGTTGCCGTGACCAGCGAATCGCTTTCTCCAGATTCGTATCGCGAACGATTACGTTGGCCAGCGAAGTAAACGGTGGATATCCCATGGTTCTACGAAAATTCGTCTCGCGCTCAAAAAATGCACGGTAATCCTGTTTTACTGCATTCTGAATCGCGTAGTGTTCCGGGTAATATGTTTGAATCAACACCCGTCCGTGAAGTTCGCCTCGCCCGGCGCGTCCAGCGACCTGCGTCAACAATTGAAACGTGCGCTCCGCCGCGCGAAAATCCGGCATGCTCAGCAACCCATCCGCAGAAATCACGCCCACCAGCGTCACACGCTGAAAATCATGTCCCTTCGCCAGCATCTGTGTTCCGACCAGGATGTCGAGCGCTCCACCTGCAAACGCTCCTAGCGTTTCCTGGTATTGCCGCTTCGTACGCGTCGTGTCGCGGTCCAGTCGCGCGATGCGCGCCGAGGGAAATTCCTTACGGAGCCGTTCTTCCAGATGCTCCGAACCCTCCCCAAAAAAATAAACATATTTGGAATCGCACTTCGGACAATTCTTCGGCACCTGCGCGATAAACCCGCAATAGTGGCACTCCAGGCGATTTCTGTTCTTGTGATACGTCATGGAAATGCTGCAATTCGCGCATTGCACCGAGGCTCCGCAACTGCGGCACAACACCGACCAGGAATATCCACGGCGGTTGATGAGCACCAGCGCCTGCGTGCCGCCCGCCAAACATTCCTGAATTCCGGCACGCAGCGTAGCGGAAATCGAGCTGGCTTGATGCGTCTGCTGAAACTCTTCCCGCAAATCAACGACTTCCACCTTCGCCAGTTCGCGATTTTCCACACGAGAACCCAGCGTCAACAACTCGTACTTCCCGGTCGTGGCGTGATGGTAGCTTTCCAGCGAAGGCGTGGCCGACCCCAGCAGCGCCACCGCGTTTTCCATTTTTGCCCGGACGATGGCCACATCCCGCCCGTGATAGCGCGGCGTCTCTTCTTGTTTGTAGCTGTTCTCCTGTTCCTCATCCACGATGATCAGCCCGAGCCGCTCCAGCGGCGCAAACACCGCCGAGCGCGTCCCCACTACGACGCGCGCCTCGCCGTTTCGTACCCGCCACCACTCCCGCGCGCGCTCCACATCGGTAAGCGCCGAGTGCAGCACCGCCACTCCTTCGAATCGCGCGCCAAACCACGCCCGGCATTGCCGTCCAATCCACAACGTCAACGCGATCTCCGGCACCAGCACCAGCGCGGTTTTTTGCCGCGCCAGCGTTTCTTGTATCGCCCGCAAATATACTTCTGTCTTCCCGCTGCCCGTTACGCCATACAGCAACTGCACACCAAATTCTCCCAATTCGAATCGCGCGCGGATGCGCTTCAACGCCATATCTTGGTCGGGATTCAATTCATGTGCCGGCGGCGCATATCCCACATCAAAAGGATCCTCGGCGGGATCGATCGGCTCCTCCCAGCTGTAGAGTAAATCGCAGGCAAGCATGCGTTCGACCGCACCACGCGAAAGATCGGCTAACCTCAACAAGTGCGGCAGAGGCAGCGGCCCGCGTTCAAATTCCAGCAACTCTCGCACTCGCCGGATTTGTCCTTGAAATTTCTCCAGCGCCTTTCCTTGCAACGGGCGCACTCGATTTTCCCGCGGCCCATCCGTGCTGTTTTCCCGCTTTTCGGATTCTTCAGTTCGCCAGGCAAGAACCGTCTGCGTCTTCTGCTTTCTCGCAAGCAAGCTCTGCCGAATCTCCACAAGGCCCCGTCGCGCAAGCCGCTGCAATACCGTGCTGCTCAATCCAGACTTTTCGAGCGTGCTAGCCGCCAAAATCCCCTGCTTTGCGATCAATTTCGAGAGCAGTGCGATTTCCTCGGCGCCAAATTCATCGCCAAGCGTGCCCGACTTTGAATCGACAAGCTGACGCCCGGCCTTGGTAATCGCAATTTGCTGTTGCGCGCGCAATTCCGTTACGGGAGGCAACATGGCACGAAACACTTCTCCGATCGGAGCCAGGTAATACCCGGCGATCCAATGCCCCAGCTCAATCAGCTTCGGCGTTAAAGCCGGAATCACATCTAGCACTCTGCCGATCTCGCGAATTTTTGCTTTTTCCGGCGCCCGCTCAGGCAGATCAACCACGACTCCCACGAGCGATTTCTGTCGAAAGGGTACGAGTACGCGCACCCCGGGCTGCACAGCTGGACGCAGTTGTTCAGGTACCACGTAAGTAAACGTGGTTCGCAGCGGCACAGCCAGCGCCACATTGCAAAATGTCTTGTTCATATCTCGGCGTGTAGTTTAGCAGGCGGTGAGATTTGGAAAGAGGAGGCGCGCCCTACAGACTGATCAAAAAAATTCCCAGGAAAATGGTGATGATGCCGGCCCCCTGCCACCGCGCAACATGTTCTTTCAAAAAGATGGCTGCCAAACCCACAGTCACCGCGCCATAAAGCGATCCAAGCACACTCACAATCGCGACCTGTTCCATTTGCATTCCACGATTGCTCAACACAAACGCGCTGGTATCCAGCAAGCCCATGGCCCACACATACCATCGAACAGGCCCGCGCGGCAGGCTAAGCGGCTGTTTCACCGCCAGCAAAATCACCGCAGTCAGCAACACACACGTCAAACGAATCATCCACACTGCCTGCGGCGCACCCACCCGCGGCACAACGCGATTCCCCAACAGCCAGAAAAGCACCCCAAATCCACCCGCGGAACAAAGCGCCCACGCAACTCCCTTACCCTTGCGCGCATTTCCCTCCACGTCATCCTTGTGCGGTTCTTGCTCACCCCGCGCCACCAGCACCACGCCAAGCATGGTGCAAATTATTCCCGCTTCTCGCGCGGCGCGCAGATGCTCTCCCGTTAGCAGCGACAAAATCACCGTCAACGCCGGGTAACTTGCCGAGAGCGGCGCCACCACCGAAAGTTTTCCAATCTCAAATGAGCGATAAAGTGTCAGCGTGCAAACCGCATTAAGGCATCCAGCAAATACTCCCCAGGCCCATGGTTGCCAACCGGATCCGTCATGCAAATGCCCCCAACCGCCCAGCCACGGCAGACAAATGCTGAGCAACACCAGCCCGGTGGCCTGCATATAAAACATTGTCCGGAGTGTGCCGATACGGTGGGTTGCAAATCGCGCAAGAAAATCGGAGCCGCCCCAAGTCACAGCGGTGAGCAGGCCCAGCAGAATTCCCATGTAGTTAGTTTCTCATCGTCATGTAGGTAGCAGGATGCCCGACTAAATTCTGTGAGAGATTCTATTTCAGCGATTAAGCTTGCGTCTGAGCAGACTTCTTCTTCACTTCGAGTCCCAGCTCAGCCATTACCTTTTGCAAATCCTTCCAAACTTCGCTTTTTGCCGAAGGATTACGCAGCAAGTAAGCGGGATGATACGTGGCCATCAACTTCCTTCCGCGAAACTCAAGCCACTGCCCGCGAAACTGCGAAATTCCCCGCGTGGTCTCCAATATGGTCTGCGCCGCAATGCTGCCGAGACAAACGATCACTTTGGGAGCAACCGAGTCAATTTGTCGAAACAAAAATGGCGAGCACGCCGCCACTTCATCTCTTTCGGGAGCGCGATTCTCCGGCGGCCGGCACTTCACCACGTTGCAGATGTACACATCGCTGCGCCGCAGCCCCATGGCTTCGATCATCTGCGTAAGCAGTTTCCCGGCGCGCCCGACGAACGGCAGCCCCTGCAAATCTTCATCGCGTCCCGGACCTTCCCCGATGAAAAGCAATTTCGCCTGCGGATGCCCATCGCCAAAAACAATTTTAGTGCGCCCCTTGTGCAGCTTGCACCGGATACAGTCGCCAATATCTTCGCGAATAGTTTGAAGCGTGCCTTCGCCAATTTTGGGTATCGCGGTAATCAGCGGCTGCGGGGCGGGTGATTCATTCATGGTTTTGACGCCTTCAAAGTTCATGGAGGTCATGTTGATCGCGGTCTGCGGCGTGATCTCTTCGAGTGTAGATTCTAGGTGAGCTGAACCAATCCGGCCGCGGAAAAATTCCCGGATGCCGATATCGTCGTAATAACGCAGTCGCAAAGAAAGTTTTTCTTGAAGGTTTTCAGGAAGGCCGCCGGTCATGATGGGAATCAGACCACCGACAGACGCTTGACAGGCTTGCTTCGCAACGCTCCGCGCAGCCGAACAATTTCGCCCAGCACGCGCTGAGCTACTTCGGCCTTGCTCATCTTCGGCAACGCCACGTCGCGCCCATCCCGGTAGTACAATGAAACTACGTTCGTATCGTGGTCGAACCCCGCGCCCTCCGCGGTAACATCGTTGGCCACGATGAGATCCAGATTCTTCGCCGTTAGCTTCTTGCGCGCATTTTGCCCCACGTCAGTAGTCTCCGCCGCAAAGCCAACTATAAACTTGTCACCCTTTGCGCTCGCCATCTCTTGCAAAATATCCACAGTAGGTTCCAATCGCACCGTAAGACCGCCATCGGTCTTCTTCATTTTCTCCGTATGCTTTGCCGCGGGCCGGTAATCTGCCACAGCAGCCGCAAAAATCCCAATCGAGCATCCTGCAAACTCCTTGGTCACTGCTACATGCATCTGCTCGGCGGTGCGCACGTCAACACGGCGAACACCACTTGGTGTTTCCAGCGCCGTAGGCCCGCTCACCAGAACCACTTTCGCGCCGCGTCGTGCCGCGGCTTGCGCTACCGCATATCCCATCTTCCCGGAAGAGCGATTCGTCAAATAACGCACCGGGTCAAGGTCTTCGCAGGTTGGCCCCGCGGTAACCAACACCGTTTCGCCGGCTAAATCCTTATTTGTATGCAAGGTCGCACGCACGGCGGCCAAAATTTCTGCGTGCCCCGCCAACCTTCCAGCTCCCACCATACCGCATGCCAGGTAACCTTCATTGGGCTCCACAACATTCACGCCGCGCTCCCGCAGTTTCCCGATATTTTCCTGCGTCGCCGGATGATTCCACATATTCACGTTCATCGCCGGAGCCACCACCACCGGAGCGGTCGTCGCCAGATACAAAGTACTCAGAAAATCATCCGCAATTCCGCGCGCGAATTTAGCAATAATATCGGCGGTAGCGGGTGCCACCAGCAACAGATCTGTGCGCTGCGCCACGGCAATATGCTCGATGGCGCTTTCCAAATTCGCTTCGTTTTCGGAATTGCCGAACAGGTCGGTAATTACTTTTTGCCCGCTTAACGCCGCAAAGGTCAGCGGCGTAATAAATTCCCGCGCCCCACGCGTCATCACCACTTCCACGGTAAATCCATCTTGCTGCAACAGGCGCACCAGTTCCGCAGCCTTGTAAGCCGCGACTCCCCCGGTCACACCCATCGTGATTCGCATGGCGTCCCTGGCAGCGCCGCGCTACTTACGGCGCTTGTTGCCGTCCTTATCCTCGTCGATCGAATCCGGCTCCACGAAATCGTACTCGAGCAAACTATGGTCGAGTTCTTCCACCGCGATTCGCGTCGCTTTTTGCGTTCTTGGATTTTCCACCAGCGGTGGTGCGCCGGCCATAATCTGCCTCGCGCGCCGCGCCGCCAGCACCACATAGGCAAACTGGCTCTCCGGAGCTTTTGTCAGTACCGTCATCTCAGTCATTCCCCCCCAAACGATGCCAGAAGTTTTTCTACCAGGTCCTGACGCCGCGCTTTTGTACAACGCAGCGCCGTTACAATTGCTTGCACTTCGCGTCCTGCCCGTTCCACATCTTCATTCACGACGCAATAATCATAATATTTTCCAAACTCCGCGATTTCATCACGCGCTTTCTGTAACCGCCGCGCGATATCTTCGTCCGAATTCTGTCCGCGCGACCGCAACCGCCTTTCCAGCTCCTGCCGCGAAGGCGGCAAAATAAAAATCGCCACCGACTCCGGTAACTGCCGCTTCACCTGCGAAGCCCCTTGCACATCGATCTCCAGCACCAGGTCGAGTCCTAACCTTCGCGATTCCTCCAGCCATTTCTTCGGCGTGCCATACGAATGCCTGCCAAACACGCGCGCATATTCCAGAAATTCGCCGCGGGCGATCATGGCTTCAAATTCCGCGTCCGTCACGAAATCATAGCACTTCCCACTCGACTCGGTCGCGCGACGCCCCCTGGTAGTAACCGAGACCGACGGCATCGTTCCCGGCATTTCCAATATCTTTTGGACCAGCGTCGATTTTCCCGAACCCGACGGGCCGGACACTATAATTACTAACGGCGCAATCTTTGCCTCAGCAGTCATTCGATGTTCTGAACCTGCTCTCGCAATTTTTCTATATCGGCTTTAATCTCCAGCGCCAGCCCGGTGATTGCCAGCGCCTCCGAATCAACTCCCGGGGTTTTCGACAATAGCGTGTTCGCCTCGCGATGCATCTCCTGCAAGAGAAAATCGAGTTTCTTTCCCATTTCACCGGCGCCGCGTAACAGGCTTGCGAACTGCGCCACATGACTTCGCAATCTTTCGAGTTCTTCGCTGATGTCACTACGTTCCGCAAGTAGCGCGGCTTCCTGCGCAAGTCGCGCCGGCTCCAGCGAAATTCCGCTCAACAATTCTTTCAGCCGTGCCTCAAGGCGTCGCGCAAAGGCAGGTCGCAATGTCTCCGCGAGCACTCGAACCTGATCCGCTTCGCCTTCGATCTTCGTGAGCCGCTTGTTCAGCTCGTCGATCAGGTGAGCACCCTCCGCGCGCCGCATATCATCTAGTTTTGACAGTGCTTCTCCCAAGCAATCCTCGAGCGCTCGCCCTAGTTTTTGCTGGCTCTCTTCCGATTGCGGCGTTGCGATACCTAATCCCGAAATCACTCCGGGCAAACGCAGCAGCGCCACCACATCCACGTCCGCAGCCGCGCGAGTTTCCTGTCGCAACGCTTCCGCCGCGCGCATATAGGCCCTCACCAATTCCTGATTCACCTGAATCGTCGCAGCCGTGCGCGGCTCGGCGCTCACTTGCAGTTCTACGTGACCGCGATGGATGCGCTCGCGCACCATCTGCCGCAACCGCGGCTCGTAGAGCTCCAGTCCCTCCGCCAGCCTCATTTTCAAATCGAGAAAACGATGATTGACGCTCTTGATGCTGACACGCAACGCCAGATCGGTGGTTTCCGCGCGCGCTTGCGCGTATCCGGTCATTGAAAGGCATTCGGGTTTCCTGATCGCTGCTGGGGTTTGGCTCATAGAAGTTGTGATTTGACGCTCGTCTCGGACGACAACCTGGACGGCGCCAGCATGTCATCATCCGCGAATTGAATATCGTGCAGCCGCGCGTATGTTCCGCTCTTGGCCATTAACTCCGTATGCGTGCCGCTTTCACGAATCTGTCCGTCTTCCAGTACCATAATTTTATCGGCGCGCCGAATCGTCGCCAAACGGTGCGCAATCACAAACGTCGTGCGGCCCACCATCAAGTTCGCCAGCGCCTTCTGCACAAACATCTCGGATTCAGCGTCCAGCTCGGACGTGGCTTCATCGAGAATCAAAATCGGTGAATCTTTCAAAATCGCTCGTGCGATGGCAATGCGCTGCCTTTGTCCTCCGCTCAATCTGGTTCCCCGTTCGCCGACCAGCGTGTTGTAGCCCAGCGGCAGCTCCTTGATGAAATCATGTGCCAGCGCTGCTTGCGCGGCCGCCAGCACTCGCTCTTCAGCCACCCCGGTCAGCCCATAACAAATGTTGTTCCACACCGTATCGTAGAAAAGAATATTTTCCTGGGCCACCATGGCGATCTGGTCCCGCAGGGAGCGAATCGTCACTTCGCGAATATCTTTCCCATCGATTCTTATCGTGCCCGCGGTCACTTCATAAAAGCGCGGCAGAAGATTCACAAGCGTGGTTTTTCCGGCTCCGCTCGAACCTACCAACGCAATCACATCGCCTTTTCGTGCTTGCAGCATTACGTTTTGCAAAACCATTGCTGAGCCCGGGCTGTAGCTGAAACTTACATGCTCAAATACAATTTCACGAGCGAACGCCGGAAGGATCTGGGCGCCCGCCTGTTCAATATTTTCGGGCTCGAGATCAAGGTACGCAAAGACCTGAGTGCTGGCCCCTTGTGCGGCCTGAAACTGCTGGTACACATTGCCCATCCGCTTCAGCGGCATATAGGCATTGAACATCGCATAGATAAACGTAAAAAACTGCCCCGTGGTCATCACGTGATGCTGTATCGCGCCGCGCGCATACAGCAGCAACAAAGGAATGACGATAGCTCCGAGCAGATCCATCAGCGGCGAAGTGATGACCCCGGCACGCACCCATCGCATGTTTTCCCGCAACAATTTCTTCGAAGCTTCGCGGAACTTGCGAATTTCAAACGGTTCCATCCCGAATGCTTTTACAACCCGGTTTCCGCTCACCGTTTCCTGCAAAATTTGGCTTAAATCTCCCAAACGTGACTGGCTGGTTTCGGCAGATCGTCGAATTTTCCGCCCAAATTTATTTACCGGCAGGATCACCAGCGGCAAAAGAAACGCGGCTCCCAGCGCCATCTTCCAATTGACCACCAGCAGCACACCCACAAACACTAGAAACGTAAATCCTTTTTGAAACAGGTCCGCCAGATATTCACTAAGCGCGATCCTTGTGCGCTCCACATCATTGATCACCGTGGAATGCAGGCGCCCAGTGGAGTTGTGCTGAAAGAAACCCATCGGTTGCCGGATCAATCGCGCATACACCTGGTTGCGCAAATCGGTTACTGCCGCCTGGCCCACGTATTGGATTTCCGTGGTTCCTAAATATTCCGCAACAGCCTTCGAGAAATACAGGATCAACAAGGCAAACGCAAAAACCGTCCAGACGTTATGAATTCTTGGTGGAAAAAAATCGTTGAGATAGATCGTTCGCCCCGACCACGGCAACTTGACTAACGCCAACAGCGAGCCCACCGCAGCAGGATTCAGCACTCGATCCACTGCCGGAGCTACCATCAGCGCCACGCCCCCCTCAGCCAGCGCCACAAACGCGAGCAGCAATATGCCTGCCACCATCCGCAGCGAGTACGGCCGCACGTACGCCAACAACCGCTTTAATTGTGGTGAGAACAACGATGCCACGCTTCAGACTCCCCGAACGCTTCTCTTGGTACGCTATTCGCCGCTGGAGGGTGTGTCAAGTTATCGCGCCTATGACGACGGACGCTGCGACCCTCAAGAAAACGGCGATCCAAGTTCATTTTTCAATGTCGCGGTGCACGACTTTCGCGGTATTCCCCCGCTTTTCCAGATATTTTTTTACCGCTTCAGACATCATCACCGAACGGTGCTTTCCCCCCGTACAGCCAAACGCAATCGTCAAATAACTTTTGCCCTCTCGCGCGTAATGAGGAATCAAATACGACAACAGTCCCTCGACACGGCGCAAAAATTCCCCAGTCTGCGGAAAGGACCGAATATATCGACGCACCTTGGGATCTTTCCCGGTAAATTCCCGTAGCCGCGGAACGAAGTGCGGATTCGGAAGGAACCGCACATCAAACACCAGATCTGCATCCGTCGGCACGCCGTAGCGATATCCAAAACTCAGCACGGAAACCATCAAGGGCCGCTTGTCGGGATTTTTGAAACGTTCCGTAACGAATTGCCGCAACTCGTGCACATTAAACTGCGTCGTGTCGATCACCACGTCCGCGAGTTTCCGGATCGGCGCCATCAACTCGCGCTCGTGTCGCAGACTCTCGCGCACCGAATAATCTTTGCCCAGCGGATGCGGCCGCCGCGTTTCGCTATAGCGTCGCAGCAGCGCATCATCCTGCGCCTCGATGAACACCAGCGTAATCGGATGATCCTTGCGCAAATGTTTAAGCAACGGAGGCAGCTTCTGCAGTTGCAGTCCCTCGCGCGCATCGATCATCAAAGCCGCGCGCGCAAAGTCGCCTTCTCCCGCGGCATGCAGCTCCGCGAAAATCGGCATCAGCTCGACAGGCAGATTGTCGACGCAATAAAAACCCATGTCTTCGAAGGATTTTAGTACTGTGCTTTTTCCGGAGCCGGAAAGCCCTGTGAGAATGACGAGGTGTCGCGCGTCATGTCTCGTCGGCGGCCGTTTCACCGGGGCGCGCGCCTTAACTCTTCACTCGGCGCTGGTGCGTGCTGGGAATTCTCATATCTTCGCGGTATTTCGCGACTGTACGTCGCGTCACATGGATGCCCGCGTCATCCAGCTTCTTCGCGATCTGCTCATCCGTCAACGGCTTCGTGCCGTCTTCCTCTTCGATCATCTTTTTTACTACGCGCTTCAGGGTCAGCAGCGACATCGCGCCGCCCTCCGGCCCGTTCACCGATTCGCTAAAGAATGACCGCAGCTCCAGGACGCCCTGCGGAGTGTGCGCATACTTGCTTGCTACCGCACGGCTCACGGTAGAAGGATGCACGCCAACTTCCTCCGCCACTTCTTTAATCATCATGGGCTTCAGCGCGTCCTGCCCGTGATCCAGAAATTCCCCTTGCCGCGCAATGATGGACTGGCACACCCGCAAAATGGTGTGCTTCCGCTGCTCAATATTTTTCATCAGCTGAATCGCGGCCGTGAACCGCTCTTTCACATAATTCCTCACATCGCGGTC
>Ga0209734_1000033_pt1 | contig 12475 bp, 12 predicted proteins | sample BlaSpr_A8_OM1_M2_FD_187981 | JGI IMG/M metagenome (GOLD analysis project Ga0209734, IMG submission 187981) | Forest soil microbial communities from Thunder Bay, Ontario, Canada - Black Spruce, Ontario site 2_A8_OM1_M2 (SPAdes) (version 2) | ecosystem: Environmental > Terrestrial > Soil > Boreal...
GCCAATTCCAGCGGTGACAACAGCCGCAACTCCGCCTTCGGCCGGGAGTCCAACGCCAGCGGCCCCACCAGCGCGAACGTCGCGAGCGGCTATTTTGCCAACGCCAGCGGCGTATTTAGCGCCAACACCGCGACCGGTAAAGCGGCCAACGCCAGCGGTGACAACAGCGGCAACACCGCGACAGGCGACACGGCCAACGCCGGCGGTGCCGGCTTCAACACCGCGGTCGGCGCCGGCGCCCAGGCCCCCGGCAACAGGAACCCGGTGAGCGGCCAGCCGCCCTGCCCAGAAAGAGTGCTAATGGCTGCCTGGTAGCGCGCGTCCACATCGGGCCGCTCGTCGCGGTCCACCTTCACGGCAATGAAATTGTCGCTGATGATTTTGGCAATATCGGGATTTTCGTAGGATTCACGGTCGATGACATGGCACCAGTGGCACCACACCGCGCCGATATCCAGCAGCATTGGTTTGTCATCGGCTTTCGCGCGTTCGAATGCCGCGTCGCCCCACTCATACCAGTCTATGGGTTGATGCGCGGCGGACCGCAGATAGGGACTGGCGGAGTCTTTCAGGCGATTTTCGGAATGTCTCGGCAAAAAATTCCTTTTAGCGAAGAGATTGCCAGTTTTTTATGGCGTTTGCGTAGGCGCTTACTGGCCCGCTTACTGAACGATGTCACTCGAACCAAGATCACGCGGGTCGAGAGGCTTGCGGCCCGAAAAGCCTTCATCCTGGCGGTGATAAAAACGAATGCGGTCCTCGCCCAGTTTCCAGCACAGATAAACATCTTGATTATCGATGATCGCTGGAAAATCCAATAACCCCACATCCAGATCTTTGATCACGCAGCCCGTTTCAATAATTTGCGTGAGCGCGGAATTAAATGTCTCCGCCAGTTGATCATGTTGCAAGCGCACCGCGGCAAGTTTTTCGTACGGCACGATGACGCCGCCCATCATCGCGATGCGTGACGAAACCGCGGACAAATCGCTTTCCAGGCCGGCGAGCTTCTTGCGGCAACCCATCGCTTCCACCAGCACCGGCTCAATTTCCTTGCGAGCGCGTTCCGCTTCCGTAAGCGTGAAGAGACGTCGCGGCGGTTCTGGCGTTTCGTCCTGATCTCGGTCGTCGTCTTCGTCTGCCATTTGGGAACCCTGTTGAGACTTTGACTGGTATCAGTGTGATGCCGAAAAGGGGCAAATAAGTTCGAAAAACCGCAACCACAACCGTAGCCTATACCCAAAAGATACCGGTCACGCAAATACTTGCCGTGCAATTAGCCGCCGATGAAGACCATGGAGCGACTGGGAGGGTGGAAGTCCGCTTCGTTGATTCGATGACCTGCTTCCTTTTCCATGACCACCGAAGTTATATACGTCTCAAGATCTTCATCGTCCGCACCCTCGCGCAACAGTGACCGCAGATCATGATCTTCCTTGCTGAATAAGCAGGTTCTAATTTTCCCGTCGGCGGTCAGCCGTATGCGCGAGCAGTGGCCGCAGAACGGCTGAGTTACCGGAGCGATTAATCCGATTTCGCCGGGTGTACCGTCGGCGAAGCGGTATTTTCGCGCTGTCTCACTGTAATGGTGAGGAATCTCTTCCAGCGGCCATCGTGAATGAATGCGACCGTAGACTTCGGCAGCCGGCACCACCAGGCTGCGGTTCCAGTGATGATCGGCATCCAGCGGCATGAATTCAATAAACCGCATAATCAGGCCCCGCTCGCGCGCGAAGCTCGCAAAATCTTCGACTTCGTCGTCGTTAATCCCGCGAACCAGGACAGCATTTACTTTTGCCGGCGCGAGGGCCGACGCTTGCACCACGTCGATGCCGTTCATCACCGAGGCAAATGATTTGGTGCGCGTGATGCGCTCGAATTTTGCCCCATCCAGCGAATCGAGGCTGATATTGATACGCCGCAAGCCGGCGGAAACCAGGCGCGCGCAACGTTCCGATAGCAGATGACCATTCGTGGTCATGGAAATATCTTCCACAGCCAGATCTCGGAGGTGAGAAATGAACTCTTCCACGCCCGGCCGCACCAGCGGCTCGCCGCCGGTAACCCGCATTTTGCGGATGCCTAGTGTCTTAAAAATACCCGCGAGACGATGAAGCTCCGGCCACGACAAAATTTCATCGTGATCGCGATAGTTTTCCGGATCCGCCGAGCGGCAATACACGCAGCGGAAATTGCAACGATCCGTGACCGAGATCCGCAGATCGGTGATTTGCCTGCCGAACTTGTCGTGAAGCGCCATGTTTATTCAAGGGACCCAAAAAACAAAAACCCGATTCGGTAAATGGAATCGGGCGCCGTCCGAAATAAGATTCGGAGAAGAGCTCCTTTCCAAGTACCGGGAGGCCCGGGCGTTTCCACCCGAACCCTGAGCGATACGTCGCCACTCAATGCCTTTGCGGCGCGAATCACGTCGTCCCTGGCGCCATCGGTTTTTTCTCCGTTTAGGCGGCAGGGATCGGAGTTACAACACTAGTCTAATCCTCTCGCGGGCACATCGCAATTCGGGTGTGGTAGAGTTTTGCCCACACATGCGCATCTTCGTTTTGGGAGCCGGAGCGACCGGTTCACTCCTTGCACAGCTGCTCGAGCGTCAGGGACATGACGTTTGGTGCGGTGACCGCGACCTCGCTCGCGCGCGCAAATTTCTCGGCAGGAAAAGTACCATTCCCGTTACTGAAGTGAATGCCCGTAATTTACTGGCTATTGTCCGCGCCGCCCGCGGCTGTCAGCTAATCGTCAACGCTTCAGCCTCGGTGTTTAACCAGATCGTCATGCGTGCGGCGCTGCGCTTGCGCGCGCATTACCTTGATTTAAGCTCGCACTTAACGCGCAATCCCTTCAAATCCGAACAATTCGCGTTCGCCAAACGCTTTGAAGCCAAGAATCGCATCGCCTTGATCAACACCGGAGCCGCGCCTGGGCTGACAAATTTACTGGTAAAGCGCGCCACGGAAGCCCTCCATGAAGTCGAGTCGGTACAGATTCGCTTGTACGAAAGCACTGAAAGCCGTGACCCTATCTCGCAATGGTCGCCGGAAGTCTCATTTGACGAGGCCATCTCCAATCCGCGCGTTTACCGCAATGGAAAATTCCTGATGCAGAAGCGCTTCGCGGAGCTCGAAAAATTTAGATTTCCCGAGCCCATCGGAAACGCCATTGTGGTGTTAGCCGCGCAAGACGAAGTGACCACGCTGCCCTACTTTATTCCCATGCGAAATATGGATGTGAAGATTGGCGGAAATGAATTCGACCGTCTGCGGCGTTGGTACAAACAGGGCAAATTATCGAAATCGCGTGGCATGCAGAAGAAAAACTTCCCGCAGACAGCTTCGCCGCGGATGATCGCGAAGTTGATCCGGCAGGGCGTTTTGCAAAATGCGCGTTTCGCGGCGACCGTGCTGCTCAGCGGCATCAAGCGCGGCAAAAAAGAAGATCAGCATCTGTTGATTCGCACCGACTGCATGTTTCCGACCCTCTATCAAATCAGGCAACAGGGCCGGTTCACAACTCCGGTGGCTTATGCGACCGCGCACGTGGCCGCATTATTCATCAAGTTCTTCCCCCGGGATTTGGCTGGGGTATTCGCCCCAGAAATGCTCCCAATAGAGATGCGGCGAGCTATCGTGGCCGGGATTCGCGCACATAGTGTGAGGATCACCCACAAAACCACCGTGCTACGTCGCGCCGGCGAAGACGACGAGGAAATTTAACGCTAAGGGATCTCTCCACGCCAATAACTAATATCTGTACCACGCGCAGAAATTCATCCCCTACAGTTTTTCTACTTCAGCTCGGTGATAATAGCGCGTTGTTTTCCACTGGCCAGCATTTCGGTGTGGGTGCGATTAGCGCGATTGAAGCTTGCGGTGCCGGCGGTGTGCGGAGTGACGACAACGGTGCCGTCGAGAGAGGTGGATTTCACGCCGCCGTCTTCAAGGAAAACGGCTATGGTGTCTTTATCGTGAAAATGCATGGGCACGGCTACTCCGGGAGTCCAGGTGTTGTCCCATACGATTACCTTTTCGTTCTCAAGAATCTTTTTCGCGCCGGGCCGCGGAAATGCGAGCGGGTATCCGCTGGTGTTTGCTACTGGAACGTTCGCATGATCTTTCAGACCGACCACGATATAACGACCGCTGATGTCGAGTGTCGCGCCTTTGGAGAGGAACACCGCAGTACCAGACGCGGTGCCAGATAAAGCCACAACTACGGAATCGAGCGGCTCGGCGATGGCCGGGCCGGTAACGTCACGGACGACGACGCGGTCATTGTCGAGGAGGGTTTTGGGCGCTGGTGCGGGCGCGGCCTGGAAAAGTAAAGCGCACAAAAATATTTTGCTGATCAAATTCCATTGCTGCATGTGGAGGAACCCCCAAGTGAGTTGACGTAATGGAGGATACGCTACCACGGTCCGCGAGAATGTGGGCGTCAAAAATCTTGAGATTGGTGTAGGTTTCAGGCCCTTGGTTGCGGCACCCCAAGGGCAGTGCGATACTTCTTGTTCGCATCAGTCAGACGGTATCTCCGTTCGCTGTGCGAGAGTCTCTGAGGGGGATTTATGGCGTTCCGGGATAAGTGGATCGAAAAGCGCGAGAGTGATCAGTCGTCGGCCAACGGTAATCGTAATATGTCCCAGATGCATTGGGCGCGTCGCGGCGTTATCACCGAAGAGATTCGGTTTGTAGCAGGGCGGGAGAAAATTGACCCGGAGTTGATCCGCAGCGAAATCGCCCTCGGCCGCCTGATTATTCCAGCCAATGTGAACCACCGCAACCTGGAACCGATGGGCATCGGCATCGCCACCAAATGCAAGATCAACGCCAACATCGGCAACTCCGCCACTACCTCCAACATTGACGAGGAGTTGAAGAAGCTGCACCACGCCGTGCACTATGGCGCGGACACCGTGATGGATCTTTCCACCGGCGGCGACATCCCCAAAATCCGCAAAGCCATCATTGACGCTTCTCCCGTGCCCGTCGGAACCGTCCCGGTTTATGAAGCGATTTCACGCGTCCGCCGTCCCGAAGACCTGACCCTAGGCTTGATGCTCGAAGTCATCGAAGAGCAGGCCGAGCAGGGCGTGGACTACATGACCATCCATGCCGGAGTCCTGCGCGAACATGTTCCGCTGGTGCGCAAAAGAATCACTGGAATCGTCAGCCGCGGTGGCTCCCTGATGGCCCACTGGATGGAGCATCACAAAAAACAGAATTTCCTGTACGAAAACCTTGAAGACATCTGCAAAATTTTCAAAAAGCACGACGTCAGCTTTTCCTTCGGCGACGGCTTGCGCCCTGGGTGCATCGCGGACGCCAGCGACGAAGCGCAATTCGCCGAATTGAAGGTGCTTGGCGAGCTGACCACCAAGGCCTGGCAGCACGATGTTCAGGTAATGATCGAAGGCCCGGGCCACATACCGCTGGACAAAATCAAGGAACAGGTCGACAAAGAAATGGAATGGTGCCACGAAGCCCCGTTCTATACGTTAGGCCCGCTGGTGATCGATATCGCGCCAGGTTATGACCACATCACCAGCGCGATCGGCGCCGCCATGATCGGATGGCACGGAGCCTCCATGCTCTGTTACGTGACGCCCAAAGAGCATCTCGGCCTGCCCAATCCGGAAGACGTAAAGCAAGGTGTGATCGCCTACAAAATTGCAGCCCACGCGGCTGATGTCGCACGCCATAGGCCAGGCGCACGCGATCGCGACGACGCCCTAAGCTATGCCAGGTTCCTGTTTGACTGGAATAAACAATTCGAACTTTCGCTCGATCCGCCCACCGCCCGGGCCATGCATGACGAATCATTACCCGACGATTTTTACAAGGAAGCGAAGTTCTGCTCCATGTGCGGGCCAAAATTCTGCTCCATGAACATTACTCAACTCGCGGACGCTGAGGGCGGCCACGACCAATCCGAGCGCAAGCAAAAATTTGTCGAATTGCTCGCCAAAGTGCAGGCCGCCAGCTAGGCACAGGCAAACAAGCACCGCCCATTTCTGATCATCTGAACGACGTGTTAATACCGCGACCGTAGCACTGTCGGTCTCTAACCATCTAGCAAATGGTTACCATTTCGAACTAGTTCCCGCAGCGCGGAATCCCTGTCCAACCGCACTGCTAAAATAAAGCGAACGGTTTCCCTCGCACGTTAGGTGGCAACGAAATGCCCAGGCCCGCATTAATGGAACATGAATTGTCTATAAATGATGCCACTGCGCGGGACTTGCAAGTGCTCGTGGTCGACGATTCACCCGTGTACCGCAAGCTAGTCGAGCATGCTTTAGAAGGCAATCCATATTCCCTCATGTTCGCCAAGAGCGGACGTGAAGCGCTGGATTTAGTGGCGCGCAATCTCCCTGCCATCGTCATTACCGATTGGATGATGCCGGACCTCTCCGGTCTCGAACTCTGCCAGCGCCTCCGCGCGGATGTACACCGCGGCTACACCTACATCATTTTGCTCACCAGCATCGCCGAAAAAGACAACGTCGTTAAAGGACTCGCCGCGGGAGCCGATGATTATTTAACAAAACCGTTCGATCCCGGTGAGTTACTTGCGCGCATAGGCGTGGGACGCCGAATTATTGACCTTCACCGCCAGATCGATGCCAAAAACAAACTTTTGGAAGAGATGGCGCACAGCGATCCGCTTACCGGATTGCCGAACAGGCGCGCCATTGAAGACTGGGCTGCGCGGCAATTGCGGGGAGCGGCGCGTCATGGCTTTCCGTACTACGTCGTGCTCACGGACCTCGATTCATTTAAGAGCATCAACGATACGCACGGCCACGCTGGCGGCGACATATTGCTAAAAGAATTCGGCGACATTCTGAAAAGCTTTACTCGCGCATCTGATATTTGCGGCCGCCTGGGCGGCGACGAGTTTCTAATGGTGATCACCCATGTGGAGGCGGACGGCATATACAAAACAGTCGAACGCTTGCGGGAAAAATTGGCGGAGTACCAGTTCGAAATAGGCAACGAAAAGGTCTCCATAACCGCCAGCTTTGGAATCGCGGGTTTTAGTGGCAAGGACACCCTCGATTTCACAACGTTGGTGCGCCGTGCCGACAAAGCCCTATATGCGGCGAAACGTGCAGGGCGCAATCTGATCCGGACGGACCCCGAGTAAGCCGGATAGTTTGGGCCCGGTAGTCACCCACGTAGTCACCCACGATACATTTCCCCCGGTGGTCTTCCGCGATCAGCTAGCAACGGCAAGTTCGCACGGATACCATGTAACTGCTGACTGTTTCACAGGAGTATCCATGGCATTTGTGTGCGTAGCGAAGGCCACCGACATCGCCCCGGGTCAAATCCGCGAAATACGTCTGGAAGCAATGACGATTGCCTTGGCCAATGTAGGGGGCCAATTTCACGCTATTAGCAATACCTGCCTTCACCGGGGCGGACCGCTGGGTCAAGGCTCGCTGCAAGGAAACGTGGTTACCTGTCCCTGGCATGGATGGCGCTTCGACGTGACCTCCGGCAAGGTGACCCCCAACCAAACCGCGGGGGTCGCCTGTTACCCCGTTGAACTTCGCGGCGAAGACGTCTACGTAGACACCGCCGTTCCTCGATAACCGTATCTCAAAGAAAACAAGTACCATAGGTAACCGTACCCAGTGAGGCATTTATAGGCCTAACATTGCGCAGATTTAATTCTCGCGTACCCGGCTAACCCTCATATTTTGTTTCGCTTTTTGGCTCCTGCCGTGTATATTGCTGCCCGACTCGAAGCCTCGATGGCAATTCCGACCTCGCAACGACATTACTGGATCTTCGGCGCTGACCCCCACCACTACCACTGGGACACGCTGTTCGTGAAGGGCAAGGAGATGTGGCACGGCGCCGGTTCCAAACCTGACGCCATTCGTGCGCTGAAGCAGGTGCGCAAGGGCGACCGGGTGCTGTGTTACCACTCTGCCCCGGAGCGTTCTCTCTACTCCATCGCAGAAATTACCCGCGACCCCTACCCAGACCCGCACGACCGTAAAGAAAAGAACCTGGTGGCGGACCTGCGTGCCTTCGACAAGCTCCCCAGGCAGATTACCCTTGCGGAGATGCGCGCCAACCCAGCGTTGAAGAAAGTAAAAATGCTCAAGAATGTGCGCCTGGTCGTTTCCTCCATCACGGAAGCCGAATACCAGGAAATATTGCGAATGGCCGGAATCGTAGCCACACCGGGGATACCGCTGCCCTGACCGGCACGGTTTATTTTGGGCTGATCGCTACTGGCGCCCATTGATCCGTTAGGTTGATTCATGTCCATATTGTTCCGTACAGGCGTATTGCTCGTTAGTGTCGCTGCGTTTATGACCATCTCCCCTGAAATTTCACGACAAGGCTCAATGCTGGAGGGCATACCTAGCGGAAAAACGCGTGTGCTCGATCTCAGCTATGCAATCAACGACAAACTGGTGCCCTGGCCCGGCGACGAAAAATATTTTGAGGCCAAAATTAATGCCACCATCGAGAAAAATGGCTACTTCACGCGCAGCTTTTGGATGCTGGAGCATTACGGGACGCATCTGGATGCGCCCGCGCATTTCCCGCCAGGCAAAGCCACGGTAGATCAAATTCCCGCAAACAAGTTTTTCGGCCCCGCAGTGCTGTTGGATGCCCGCGACGAGGCCAAAGACGCGGACTATCGGCTACCGGTAAGCCAGATCGAAAAATGGGAACACGCCCACGGGCGGATTCCGCCGGGCGCCATTGTGTTGTTGCGCACCGGTTGGGCCTCGCGTTGGCCCGACGCACAGCGATATCGCAACCAGGATAAGCAGGGGAAAATGCACTTTCCCGGTTTCTCGACCGAAGCCGCCAAAGTGCTGATAGAGCGCGGAGTAAGCGGATTGGGCTGTGACACGTTAAGCGTGGATTACGGAGCTTCCGAAGATTTCAGCGTTCATCATTTGGCGCTCGGAGCCGGCCTTTATCACCTCGAAAATTTATCTGATTTAAGTAAAGTTCCTGAAGCGGGCGCATTTTTGGTTGTGGCCCCCATCAAGCTGGAAGGCGGGTCCGGCGGCCCGGTGCGTGTTTTCGCACTATTGCCTTGAAATCTCCCGGCTCAGCACCATTAAACCCCGGCTCAGCGCCATTAAAGAAGGTCCAGCAACATTTTCTGCACTTTATACGTCTGATGGAAGAGAGTCCTGCGTAAGGGTGATTCATGAAAAAAAATTGGTTACGGATCGCAACGCTCGCGATGGTGTGTGTCGCGTGCCTTTGTTGTGTTGGCACACCCGCGTTTGCCCAGCAGTTCCCGGTCACGGAACGCACCCTTAAAAATGGAATGAAAGTCCTGGTGCAAAGCGATCACAGCATTCCCAACGTCGCGCTCTACATTTTTTATCGCATCGGGTCGCGCAATGAGCGGCCCGGCACCACTGGGCTGTCCCACTTTTTTGAACACATGATGTTTAACGGCGCAAAAAAATATGGCCCGGGCGAACTCGACAAAGTTATGGAAGCCAACGGCGGTTCGAACAACGCCTACACTAGCCAGAACGTCACCGTGTATCAGGATTGGTTCCCGCGCTCGGCCATGCCCCTCATTTTCGATATCGAGGCGGATCGCATCCAGAATTTAAATTTCGATCCGCAAAAGATCGACTCCGAGCGAAAGGTGGTGGCCTCCGAGCGGCGCTCCAGCGTGGATAACGACAATGGAGGATTACTGGACGAGCAATTATGGGCCACTGCCTTCATCGCGCACCCCTACCAGTGGCCCGTGATCGGATGGATGAGTGACATCGAGCACTGGACCATCGATGACCTCAAGCATCACTTTGCCATGGGCTATTCTCCCAGCAACGCCACCATGGTGGTGGTCGGTGACGTTACTCCCGAGGAAATTTTTCAACTCTGCGAAAAAACTATTGAGCCCATTCCTCCCCATGCCCCACCTCCGCCAGTGACCACCGTGGAGCCGCCGCAACTTGGCGAACGGCGCCTCGTGGTGCACAAGCCCGCGGAGTTGCCGCTGTTGATGATTGGATACCACGTCCCGCAGACCAATCACCCGGATTTTTACGCCACAAATATTTTGCGCACCATTTTGTTCCAGGGCGAAAGTTCGCGGATGTATCAACGCCTTGTCGATAAGGATCAGATCGCGCTGGATGTTTCCTCCTCCGTCGAGCCGGCTTTCGATCCCACGATAGCCATTATCGTGGCCCAGCCGAAACAAGCCGTCGATCCGGAGAAATGCGAAAAGGCCATTTATGAGGAGTTGGAACGGGTAAAACTTTCCACCATCACCGATCAGGAATTGGAAAAAGCTAAAAACATCCGCTTGATGGAGTTCTACCAGCAGGTGCGTACCATCAATGGACGTGCCAACACCATTGGCACCTATGAAGTATTTACCGGCGATTACAAGAAACTTTTTGACGCCGCCAAAAACTACGCCGCGGTTACCAAAGAAGACGTCCAGCGGGTTGCAAAAGCCTACTTTGGGGCCAACAACCGGACCGTGGCATCGCTGCTGCCAGCCAACGACGAAAAGGCAAAACCATGAGCATGTCGAGGAAATGTAGTTTTTTTCTGATCGTCCTCGTTTTCATTTTCCCCGCTGAATTGTCCGCGCAATCGATTCACATACCCCCACACGAAAAAGTGGTCTTCAAAAACGGGCTGACCGTTCTCCTGCTCGAAAAGCACGGCGTTCCGATCGTAAATTTCGCGGCCCTGGTGAAAACCGGCGCCGCAGCCGACCCGCCGGGAGAAGAAGGCCTGGCATCGATAACCGCTCAATTACTCAGGAAAGGCACCCAAAAACGCACCGCGCAGCAATTCGCCGCCGACGCTGATTTTACCGGCGGATCAGTTGAAGCGGGCGCAGGCGCGGACTTTTCTACTGTATCGGGGGAATTTCTAAACAAGGACCTTACACGTGGACTGGATTTGTTTTCAGACGCCCTGATGCATCCCGTTTTCCCGCAGCCCGAAGTCGATAAATTATTGGCGCAGAGCTTGGACGGCGTGCGCGCGGCAAAAGATGAACCACGTGCCGTGCTTGGGACGTACTACGACGCCTACCTCTTCAATGGGAATGGCTACGGAAGGCCGTCGGACGGCGACGAAATTTCGCTGACCAGGATTCACCGCGACGCGATTGTGAAATTTTATGAATCGTATTATGTCCCCGGCAATATCATCCTCGCGGTGGCCGGCGATTTTCAGTCCGCTGAGACCAAGAAGAAGCTGGAAGACGTATTCGGACAGTGGCCGTCAAAGCCGATCACGGCGGTAAAAATCCCCGTCATTCCACCGGTGAAGGGCAGAAAACTTTTGCTCGTCGACAAACCCGATGCCACGCAAACCTATTTCGCCCTTGGAAATGTCGCGACCGCCGCGGGAGACCCCGATCGTGTCGCCATCCGCGTCGTGAACACCGTATTTGGCGGATCCTTCACATCGTTATTGAATGAAGCGTTGCGCGTTGAGTCGGGCCTGACTTATGGGGTCCAGTCTGCTTTTGACCCGCGCAAGGCCCCCGGCCCCTTCGGAATCTACAGCTTCACAAAAAACGAAAGCACCGTGCCAGCCATCGATATGGCGCTGCAGGTTTTGCAGAAATTGCACAAGCAAGGTATTACCGCCGAACAATTGGCATCCGCGAAGAGTTATATCAAAGGACAATTCCCGCCCTCCATTGAAACTTCCAGGCAGCTGGCGCAGATAATCGCCGTCCATGAATTCTACGGCCTCGACGATAGTGAAATTAATGACCTGGAAGCGCGCCTCGACGCGGTCACGCCGGCCATTGCAATGCAAGTGATTCAAAAACATTTTCCGGCTGACAATTTAGTCTTCACCTTGATCGGCAAGAGCTCTGAGATTGCCCCTGCCGTTCAAAAATTCGCCGAAAAACGGGATGCGCGGGTCATCAGTGAGCCGGGATTCTGGCCCCCTCCTGCTCAAAAATAAGTTTCTACGACTCTATTTAGGAGGGTACATGCGCTTTCGAGTGCGCCAGCGCCGACGGACGCTGGGTCATTTTCCACTTCGATGTCGGGCGCGATACCATGGCATCCCAGAGCATCCGCCGTACCCCAATTATCATAAGAATTAAGTGCCACGGGTTGCTGACTATCTTCGGCGAATACCGAACGGTCACCCGCGATGTGATATTTTCATGAACACTCTTCATGCCTGAACTTCCCGAAGTCGAAACCGTTGCGCGCGGATTGCGGCTGACCGTGCTCGGACGCCGGATACTGTCCGTGACGCTGCGAAAGACGGACTTCATCGATGATCCTTCTTTAATAGAGCGCCACTTGCCAGGCCGCCGCATAGAAGCCGTTGAACGCTACGGCAAGTTTATGTTGCTGCGTTTATCTGCCGCGCAGGGTGAAGAAAATTCCGCAAACGCTGACAGCGCTCCGTCCGCGTTGCTCGTTCACCTGGGCATGACCGGGCACATCGCTTCCACTGCC
>Ga0209734_1000035_pt1 | contig 12366 bp, 9 predicted proteins | sample BlaSpr_A8_OM1_M2_FD_187981 | JGI IMG/M metagenome (GOLD analysis project Ga0209734, IMG submission 187981) | Forest soil microbial communities from Thunder Bay, Ontario, Canada - Black Spruce, Ontario site 2_A8_OM1_M2 (SPAdes) (version 2) | ecosystem: Environmental > Terrestrial > Soil > Boreal...
CATATAAAAACGAGAAACGTGATTCAAGTACCCGGCTTCCTCGGAAATGGTGCCGTCGCGATCGAGAAAAACGGCGGGTTTTAAGCGGTGATCAGACACGCTCCACCACAACGGAAGCTAGCCAGGGATCGACGGCCGCTTCCACTTCGCTGGTGGTGATGCGGGTCATGCATCGATGGTCAATGGGACAACGCCGAAGAAAACATGGGCTGCAATAGGGCTGCTGACGAACGATGGTGTGGCGGGGCGTCACGGGCGCGGTGCCGAATGGATCGGTGGGTCCGAAAATTGCGACGGCGGGAAGCCCGACGGCAGCCGCGACGTGCATGGCGCCTGAATCATTGCCAATAAAAACATGGCAGAGCGACAGAAGCGCGGGTAGATCAGCGACGCTGGTTTTACCGGTGAGGTCGATAGGGGCGCGTCGCATTTCGGAAGCGATGGCGGATGAAACATCCGTTTCACCGGCGGCACCAAAAAGTATCACGTCGGCATCCCATTGCGCTTGGAGTTGGTTGGCTAATTCCGCGAAACGCGCGGGCGGCCAGCATTTCGCCGAACCATAGGAGGCTCCAGCGCCAATGGCGATTCGGATGGCATGGGGCCGAACCCCTGCGGACGCGAGTTGAACGGCAGCACGCTTGCGAGTGGCTTCATTGACTTGCAATTTGATGAAGGGCTCATCCGGTATGGAATCGATCCAACCTGAGCGGCGAAGCAATTCCAAATAATAAAATTTTTCGTGTGCGGGGATTTCGCCGGGCTTGGGCACGGGGACGGCCTTGGTCAGCAGGATGCTACGGGCATCACGAGCATAGCCGATGCGTTGCGGGATTCCTGCGCGCCATGCGAGCCACGCAGCGTCGAAGGCGTTTTGGAGGAGGATGGCAACGTCAAACTCACGAGAACGTAATTCGGACGCGAGGCGTTCGCGGCCGGAGATTCCGGCATGTTTGCCGCGATGATCGTAAACGATCAACTCATCGGCTACGTTTTGATCGCGGTAGATATCGGCCACGTAGGAGCGGGCTAAAATTGAGATGTTGGCGTCTGGGCGATTACGAAAGGCACGAATAGCGGGCAACGCCATGATCGCGTCGCCCACCCAATTGGTGGCGCGTATGAGAATTTTCATGCGCGGGCACCGCGGGCTTGAAGCGCACCGTTGATGGCGGTGAGAAATTCAGTTTCGCCGGTGATTTCCAGATCGATGACGGAGACAAAAACCGGCAAGGCGGAGAACTGCACGTCCTTCAGATTCCAAGAATCTTTTTCCGTGGTCAGCAGCGCCTTTGCGCCGAGTCGTGCCGCGGCTTCTTCGATAGCTTGCACGTCTTCGCGTGTGTAGCGATGATGGTCAGGAAAAAACATGTGGCCAGCGGGCGTTATGCCCCAGCGCTGGAGATCGCGCTCAAATGCTTCTGGATTACCGATGCCGCAAAATGTAAAAAATGGGCCGGTGACAAGGTCTGCGACGGTTTGTAGGGAGCCGTCACCGCCGGCGCGGCGAAAACCGAGCAAGCGAGTTGAGGCGGCAAAAATCGGCAAGTTCGATAAGCGTTGGATGGCTTCTTTCGCACCCGCGGTGTTTTCGGTGCGGCTAAAGATAATCATTCCAGCGCGGGCTAGCGCGGAGAGCGGCTCGCGCATTGGCCCAGCGGGAAGCAACGGTTGCGCCATCGGGCACGAGGCGTCCATCAGCACGATGTCGAGGTCTCGCGCTAATTCGAGATGTTGGAAACCGTCGTCGAGCAAGAAGATGTCGATGGCTTGATGTGATTCGATGCGTTGGCCTTCGGCGAAGCGATTCTTGCCCACTCCAAATATGGCCCGATTTTGCAAGCGTGAACGCATGAGGTCGACTTCGTCGCTGCTACCGGCGATCCCGCGATAGCCTCGGGTGAGGATGGCGACGCGTTGACCTTGGGCGAGGAGCTTTTCCGCCAGCCAGATTACGAATGGGGTTTTGCCGGTTCCCCCCACGGATAAATTACCTACGCTGAAGACTGCGGCGTTTAAGCGTTTTTGTTTTAGCCAACCATGGGCATAGAGCCGGGTTCGAATCGAAACGCCAATACCGTAGAGTTTAGAAGCGGGCCACAACAAAATGTGGAGCGGCCGCGAAACCTTCATCGCCGTAGCGCACCGTGCTCATTCACGAATCCCGAAATCACCGCAACTGCGCGATCTGTGGCGCCACGACTGTCTTCGACCAGCGCCCGCGCAGATTCGCCCATTTTTCGCATGCGCTCCGGCTCACGGAAAAACTCAATCCACGCCACCCCCGCGTCTTCCGGGCTCTCGACCTGCACTGCTGCACCCGCGGATACAAATCGCGCCGCGATCTCCGAAAAATTCTCCATCGACGGCCCAAACACCGGAATTTTGCCGAAGGCCGCAGGCTCCAGAATATTATGGCCGCCGGACGGCACCAGAGAACCGCCCACGAATACGCCGTCAGCGCATTTATACAAAGAAGCCAATTCTCCGATGCTGTCCAGCAACAGCACGGTCACATCCTTGGGAATCTGTGTAACCCCGGAATGCGCGCCATTCGTCGAGCTTTGAATAGCCAGTTGCGAACGCCGCAAAAATTTGCGACGAGATTCGTGTATGAAGTCGGCCGCATCATCGAATCGCTCCGGCTTTCGCGGTGCCAGCACTAACAGCGCATTCGGATGCTCACCTTGCAATGTTCCGAAGGCGATGAGCGCCAGCGGTTCTTCCGTGGCCACCACGCTGCCCGCCACAATCACGGGAGTGCGTCCGCTCCGCGCCACCTCGGACGCCAACCAATTCGAAACAGCGGTAGGAGCAGGAAGGTCCAGATCGTATTTTAGATTGCCGCTGGCTCGCACACGATCGGCAGGTGCGCCGAGAAAGCGGATGCGTTCGGCGTCTTTTTCGCTTTGCATCAGGAACATGCTGGGATCGGCGAGGGCGCGCTTGAGAAAAGGACGCAGGAAAAATCCGAAGGCGCCAAGATATTTCTGGTAGCGAAGGAAGGATCGATCAGAGATGCGGCCACTGACGAAAAGTACAGGAATGTTGCGGCGACGGGCCTGACGTAGAAAGTTAGGCCAGATTTCGGTTTCAAGGATGATGACCAGGGAAGGCTTGATGGCATTCAAAACGCGACGGACACAGAATGCCCAGTCCAACGGGAAGTAGATGACCGCATCGGCGAAAGGCATACGCTCGCGAGCCAACGCATGTCCGGTGATGGTAGTGGTGGAAATGACAAGTAGACGTTCCGGGTAGGCTTCCTTCAATCTGCGAGCCAACGATATTCCCGACAGGACTTCGCCGACAGAGACGCCATGCAGGAGAATTGCACCTTGACGATTTGGCGCTTGTCTTAACGTGGGATAGGAAAAGCCGAGACGTTCGAAGAGATTCGAGAAATATTTTCCGCGCCGCAGTCCCTGCACAAGCCAGTACGGCGTGAGCGCAAGAGCAGCAAAACCCAAAAGAAAGCTGTAGATGAAATACACTAAAAGCGGCTCCGGTCTGTTTGCCCCGCAGATGTTAAAGTGTGGCTGCGCGGGGGCAACCCCGTACATCGCCCTGGAATCGAAGGCGTCAGATGAGAAAAGTCTATTATAACTCGATGCGGAACTTATCCGGGGCAGTTCCCTTTCTGGCCGCGTGTTTGATGGTTGGAGGCCATGCCGGCGCGCAACAAACTGGGGGTCAGGGGGCCTCATTGAAAACGGCAGCCCTGGAAACGCATGAAGGGCTCACGATCTCCGCGCAGCCTTGGACGGACGCCTCTTTGTACAAGGAGAAATTCCCGAAGAAATCCCCGTATGCCGCGGGGATAGTCGCAATGCACGTCGTGTTTCGTAATGATTCGAACGAAAGCATGAAAGTTAGCCTGGACCGTATCCGTTTATCCTTCCAGCTTGACGAGGACCACCGGCAGGAAGTGCAGGCTCTGACGCCCGCGCAGGTCGCAGACGAAGTATTGAAACCCGGCGGAAAGGACCCGTCGAAATCGCGCTCGAAGATCTCCCTTCCGGTGAGCATCCCTCATAACAATGACAAGCGCTGGACGGAACTGGAACAGCAAGCGGAGACTGCGGGTGTTCCAGCGAACGTGATTGCTCCTCACAGCACTGTTCAAGGGCTTTTGTATTTCGATCTTCAGGGACAATTTGATTTATTGAATGGGGCGCGCTTGTATGTGCCGGACGTTCTGGTGATGGAGAATAACCGTTCGTTAACGTATTTTGAAATTGAGTTGAACAAGTCCAGCGGGAAGTAGCCTTTCTTTTTTTCACGCGTTACATTTTTATTCTGCAGCTGATTTTATGAACAGATCTCCGTTTGCGCGCACCGAAATGGTCGGCTACGATGAGATGTGCAAAATATTTCTGAAACTCCGGTACGAATGCTCAGTCTCCTCGAAGAATTGAATCCAGAACAACGTGTCGCGGCAGAAACGACGGAAGGGCCTTTACTGATCCTGGCCGGGGCTGGCACTGGCAAGACCCGGGCCATTACTTTCCGCATGGCTAATTTGATTGCTAACGGCGTTCCCGCCGAAGCCATCCTCGCGGTAACTTTCACCAACAAGGCCGCCCAGGAAATGCGCACGCGAGTATCGGATCTGCTACTACGAGCAGGAGTACCGCCGTCTTCCCCGTGGCTTTCCACATTTCATTCGTTGTGTGCGCGGCTTTTGCGACGTGAGGCGGTGAACGCAGGGTTGCCGCGCGATTTCGTGATTTACGACGACGATGATCAACTTGCGGCCGTCAAGTTGGTGATGGCGACTCTGAAGATTGACGACGACGCATTGACTCCCAGGAATGTGCTGAGCCGTATCAGTCACGCAAAAAACCACGGAAATACACCGGAGTCCATTCGAGCGGAGGCCATCGACAAAAACGGCCGGCTCGTAGCGGACATTTTTGCGGCCTATGAAAAGCAATTGCAGCAAAGCGCCGCTCTGGACTTCGACGACCTGCTGCTGCGAACCGTAAAGCTGCTGCGCGAATCTCCGCAGGTGCGGGAGAAGTGGCAGGCCCGCTTTCAATACATTCTGGTCGACGAGTATCAAGACACCAATCGCGTGCAATATGACTTGCTCCGGCTGCTGACCGGCCCGAAACACAATTTGTGCGTGGTGGGCGACGAGGATCAGTCGATCTACCGTTGGCGCGGCGCGGATGTTTCGATTCTGCTGAGTTTTTCGCGGGATTTCCCAGACGCTAAGGTGATCAAGCTGGAGCGGAATTATCGCTCCACGCAACAAATCCTGAATGCCGCTGGCGCGGTAGTTGCCAACAATCCCGAACGGCTCGGCAAAACGCTTAGGTCTGAGAACGGCCAAGGCTCCAACCTGCGTTATTACGAAGCGCGCGATGCGCAGGCCGAAGCGGAATTTGTAGCCGGCGAACTGGAACGCATCATCGGCGATGATCCCTCGCAGACGTGTGCCGTCGAATACCGCACCAATTTTCAATCACGAGCCTTCGAAGAAACCTTCCGGCGGCGGGGATTGCGCTACAAGCTGGTGGGAGGGTTCAGTTTTTATAATCGCACAGAAGTAAAGGATACGCTCGCGTATGTGCGCCTGGCGATGCATGCGGATGACGATGTGTCGCTGCTTCGGGTCCTAAATGTTCCGCCGCGCGGTATCGGGAAGACCACTTTAGACGCTCTGCGCGAAACGGCCCGAGCGGATGGCTCTTCGCTGTGGGCTGCGATCGGCAAGTTTATTACCGGAGCGGCGGGCGGTCGCGCGGTCACGCCATTGCGGGTATTTCAGGAGATGATTGCGAAACTGCAATCCGCGCTGCCCGAAAAAGGACCTGCGGATTTTCTTCGCGCCGTTCTTGATGAAACCGGTTATATGGACATGCTCAAGGATCGCAACACCCCTGACGACGTCGCGCGCATTGAAAACCTTGAAGAACTGACGCGTGCGGTGGCCGAAAGTATGGATGCTGGTGAAACTTTCGCGGATTTTCTAGATGCCGCGGCACTGGTGAGCGACGCTGATTCCTTTGAAGGAAAGCCCGGCGTCACGTTAATTACGCTGCACAGCACGAAGGGGCTGGAGTTCGATCACGTGTTTTTGACGGGGCTTGAAGAAGGGATCTGCCCGCACAGCCGTTCGTTGAACGAAGAAAAGGGTATCGAAGAAGAACGGCGACTTTGTTACGTAGGCATGACGCGGGCGCGGAAATCGCTGACACTCAGTCGTGCGGTGTACCGGCGTGTTTTTGGGAATGAGCAACAGATGCGAGCGTCGATACAATCCAGATTTTTGACGGAAATTCCCAGCGAACTGGTGTATACGGTTCGAGGATCCATGTCGGAAATCGGAGAGAAAAGGCGTTACGAGCTTGACCCGGAATATTCCTACTCGTCGGAGGAATTCCTGCAGCGCGTACGTAGCGGAATGAAGCCGGTGCCGTCGTCGCAGCGACGCCAAAGTAGTCCTAGCTCATTCACACGGCCGCCGTTGAAGCGGGGAGCGGATTCCAATCCGATGCTGGGACGAAAAGTTCGTCATCCGACGTACGGTACCGGAACAGTTGTGGGCGTCGAAGGTGACGATGAAGACAGGCGCGTGTCGGTGAGTTTTCCGGGCCGCGGTACGAAGAAATTTATCGAGCGCTACGCGCAACTCGAACTTGCCTAAGATTCGGTGCGCAAGCCGCACCACGTTGTTGCGTCTACTGTCTTGGCAAGGTACATTGAGGCGCAACCAGCCTTCCATCCTCGCCGCGACTTGGATCCACCTGATCCAATCGCCCTGGGGAACCCAAGAGCGATTGGAGCGTGTGCGTGGCATCAGATCTTTTACGCTGCAAGAGCATCGATCAACTGTTGTCAGATTCTGAGAATGCAGAAGTCCACCTAAAGAAATCGCTTGGTTGGGTCAGCCTCACCGCGCTGGGCATCGGCGCGGTTATTGGCTCGGGAATTTTCACGGTGATCGGTACGGCGATCGCCGGGCAGCACCTGCAAGCTTCGTCCATCCTGAACGCTCCCCTTCTTGAGTATTTGATTTACCATTCGGCGTCCTTTGGACGGCCGGGCGCTGGTCCCGCGATAGCACTGTCGTTTGTGCTGGTGGCGATTGTTTGCGGGTTTGCGTCGGTATGTTACGCGGAACTGGCTGCGATGATTCCCATCGCCGGCAGCGCGTACACCTACACATACGCGACGATGGGTGAATTAGTCGCGTGGATCATTGGCTGGGATTTAATTCTGGAATATGCGGTCAGTAACATGGCGGTGTGCGTGGGATTTTCGGCGCACATCGTAGACCTGCTCGATTTTTTTGGCATCCATCCGAGTCCCCGCTGGATCTCTCCAGCCTACCTCCCAACCGGTCTGGCAGATTTTCAGGGCAACATGCTGCTCGGTCCCGGTTGGCATTTTGGATTTAACTTCCCGGCATTTCTGATCGTCATGCTGCTGACCATAATTTTAATTCGCGGGATCCGCGAATCAGCGGGCGCCAACAACATCATGGTGCTACTAAAAATTACGGCCATCCTGTTCTTTATTGCGTTTGCCGCGCGCCTGGTGCATCCCGCCAATTGGCATCCCTTCGCACCCAATGGATGGCCGGGTATTTTGACGGGCGGCTCGATTGTTTTTTTCACTTATATTGGATTCGATTCGGTTTCGACCGCCGCAGAGGAATGCAAGCGGCCACAGCGCGACTTACCCATCGGAATTATTGCCACGCTGGTCGTCTGCACCCTGCTGTACATCGGGGTGGTGGTAGTGCTGACGGGCTTGGTGCCATGGCAGACCCTGCTCGACGATGCCGCGCCAGTTGTAAACACGTTAAAAAAATTGCATTTTACCGGCGTGCGATTAGTGGTCTTAATCGGCGCACTCCTAGGCATGATTTCCTCTCTGCTCGTCTTTCAATTGGGACAAGCGCGCGTGTGGTTCGCCATGTCCCGCGATGGCCTCTTGCCGCGCATCTTCAGCCGGGTACATCCGCGATTTCGGACTCCGGATTTTTCAACTTTGATGGCCGGCATCGTCGTGGGCATTCCAGCAGGCTTGCTGGATATTGGAACGCTGGCGGATCTCTCCAATATCGGAACGCTTTTTGCGTTCGCTTTGGTGGCCGGAGGAGTTTTGATTCTGCGCTACCGTGAACCGGAAAGACGGCGGGCATTTCGCGCTCCGGGCGGGCCAATAGCACCGATCCTCACGATTTTGACGTGCCTGCTGCTGATGGCTGGCCTGCCCATCACCAACTGGATTCGTTTCTTTGTGTGGATGGTTATCGGACTTGTGATTTACTACAACTACGGCCGGAAGCGCAGCACGCTGCGAGCCGTGCCCCGGCCGTAAAAGAAAGAGCAACGCACTCTGAGGCCGCATACCGTCATGTTACCGGGGCGCTATAGAGCAACGTTTCGTCGCACGCGGTTCATCAGCGTAGCGGTGATTTTCGTAGTGTTTCCGCACAGCGCCCGCGCCTGGGGCCGCAACGGCAACAAACTGGTGGTAAATAAAGCCATTGATACTTTACCGGCAGACATTCGCGCTTTTTTTGAGTCCAACCGCGCGCTTTTGTCTCAACACGTCACCGATCCTCTCGATACCATCGCCACCAAGGCAGCGGAGCGTCACAACCACTTTCTGTACCTCGACAAATATGGACGCTTCCCTTTCGACGCTCTCCCGCGAAACTACAAAGCAGCAGTCAATAAATATGGAAAAACCAAGCTCCAGGCCAACGGGTTGCTGCCCTGGCAAATCGGCGTCTACAGCCAGAAACTAACCGAGGATATGAAGGCCGGGCATTGGGACGAAGCCAAACTCGATGCGGCCATCCTCGCCAATTACGTCGCCGAAGCGCACGACCCTTTCAACACCACCGAGGATTTCGACGGCCACCTCACCGCGCAGATCGGAATCAATGAACGCTTCGGCACCACTTTGATCGACCGCTACTCATCCTTTTTTCCCATGCGTCCAAACGACGCCGCCTATATCAGCGACCCCACTGACCACGCCTTTGAGGCCTGCCTCAGCTCGCACAGTTGGCTGGAAACAATTTTACTGGCGGACCGAAACTCCAAACGTGGCGAAAATTCTTACAACGATGAGTACTTCGATCACTTCTATAACGCGGCGGCGGTGATTTTGATACGGCAGCTTTCCGATGCGGCAACGGACGTAGGGTCCTATTGGCTAACCGCCTGGATTAACGCCGGCCGCCCGCAACTTGCCCATTGAACCCGGAAATACAATTCAAGCCCCTTTCCGCCGATTTTCTCGCGCTGCCCCAGGCTGAGCTGCATCTGCACCTGGAAGGTTCGCTACAACCCGAAAGGGTCTGCGCGCTGGCCGCGAAATACGGAGTTCCTGCATCCACACAAGAAGTTCTGCGGCGTTACGCCTATCGAGATTTTCTGGAATTCATAGAAACCTTCAAGTGGGTTTCCTCGCTGCTGCGCGCTCCGGAAGACTTTGCCCTGGCGCTCCACGATCTCGGGGAGCGGTTAGTGGCTCAAAACGTCGTTTACGCCGAAATCACGCTGTCCGTCGGGGTCATGCTTCTGCGCCATCAATCGGCTGAAAAAAACCTCGAAGCTATCGTCGCGGCTGCTGAATCTTTTCAGAGCCGCGGCCTCCAACTTCACTTCGTCTTCGACGCCGTCCGCCAATTCGGAGCGGATGCAGCCATGAAGGTGGTGGAAGCCGCGGAGCGATGCGCTTCGAAATCGATCGTGGCGTTCGGAATCGGCGGGGACGAATTGAGTGTCCCGGCGAAGGAATTCCGGCCGGCATACGAAAAGGCCGGAGTCATCGGGTTGCACAAATTAATGCACGCCGGCGAAGTCGGTGGGCCGGAGGAAATTCACCAAGCCATCGAACTGCTAGGCGCAGAACGTATCGGCCACGGAATAGCAGCCGTCCGCGACCCATCGTTGATGGATTTACTGGCTCGCCGACGCATCCCTCTGGAAATTTGTCCGCAGAGCAATATCAGGACCGGGGCATTAGCTAAGCAACTGGGGCTTCCCACAGCACAAATCGAGCAACATCCGTTGCCGCAGCTACTTCGTCATGGAATTCCGGTGCTGCTTTCCACTGATGACCCAGCAATGTTTCACACCAATCTGCGATCCGAATATGAAAACGCCCGTCGAATGGGATTGCAGGAAGCGGAGTTAAAGCGCATGGCGAAAATGAGCTTCGAATATGCATTCATCGACGACAACGCCAAGGCCGCGCTGCAGCGACGTGGGAAAGCCACATCCGCATTGAAATAATCTGCCGTGGCCTGCCGCGCTTCCGGCCTAGACGTAAATGTTATAATCACCAAATGAAAGCACACGTCTGGGTCATGCCAAAACGCACCGTGCTCGATCCCCAAGGGCAAACTATCCAACACGCGCTCGCCGGCTTGGGTTATGGCGAAGTAAAGGACGTCCGGCAGGGGAAATTTTTTGTGCTGGACCTCGGCGGTTGGACCCGCGAAGAGGCTCAGGGCCAACTGGAGCGCATCTCGAAAGACGTGCTAACTAACCCGGTCATCGAAGAATACCGCTTCGAAATTATCGACTGACTCGGAAGGCAGAGGCGCTTGGAGCTGGCCCGGTATACATAACCTCATTCGCGACATGTTGTTTTGGATTTTGTCTGCCACTTTTTAACCGCATGTTAACCTTGAAGTATAAACAGGAGCCTTTTTTATGTGCGGCATTGTCGGTTATATCGGTCCTAAAAAGGTTGTGCCGGTCATCATCGAGGGGCTGCGGAAACTCGAATATCGCGGCTATGACTCGGCAGGCATCGCCGTAGTCACGAAGGATGGCAAGCTGGAAGTCCGCCGGGCCGCAGGCAAACTCCGCAACCTCGAAGAAGCCATCGCCAAGTCCCCCATCGAAGGCACTTACGGAATCGGCCACACTCGCTGGGCCACTCACGGGCGCCCGACGGAAGAAAACGCCCATCCACACCGAGATTGTAGCGGCCAAATCGTGGTCGTTCATAACGGAATCATCGAGAATTACCTGGAATTAAAAGAACAACTGCAGCGCGAAGGCCACAAATTTGTAACCGAAACCGACACCGAAATCGTCGCACATCTGGTCGAAAAACATACCGCCAACAACACTCCGCTCGAAGAAGCGGTCCGCAAATCCCTCAAGGAACTGCGTGGCATCTACGCACTGGTGTTCCTGTCCGCCAAAGAACCCATGAAAATCGTGGCCGCCCGGCTCGGCCCGCCTTCCGTAATCGGGATCGGCGACGGCGAATATTTCGTGGCTAGCGATATCCCCGCGCTGCTGGAACACACGCGGAACATGTTCTTCCTGGCCGATGGCGACATCGCGGTGCTCACCCGTGACGGCGTCAGAGTCATGGATCACGACGGGCGCACCGTCGAACGCCCCACCCAGCACGTCGCGTGGGACCCCATCATGGTGGAAAAGGGCGGTTACAAGCATTTCATGCAAAAAGAGATTTTCGAACAGCCCCGCGCTGTTCGCGACACCCTGCTGGGCAGAATTTCGCAAGACACCGGCAAAATCTTCCTGGATGAAATGAAAATCTCCGAGGAGCAATTCCGCACCTTCGAAAATGTGCGTATCGTCGCTTGCGGAACGAGTTGGCATGCTGGTCTGGCGGCCAAATTCATGATCGAGCGCCTCGCGCGCATTCCGGTGGAAGTCGATTACGGCAGCGAGTTTCGTTATCGCGATCCGATTCTGGACTCCAGAACGTTAACCGTGTGCATCAGCCAATCCGGAGAAACGGCGGATACGCTGGCCGCGCAACGCGAAGCCAAGCTGAAAGGTTCGCCCACAGTAGCCATCTGCAACGTGATCGGATCCATGATCACCCGTGAAGCCGCGGGAACCATACCTACCCACGCGGGACCGGAGATCGGCGTGGCCTCCACCAAGGCCTTCACAGCGCAACTCACCGCGTTATTCCTGTTGGCCGGTTATCTTGGCCAAGTCCGCGGAAAAGTCAGCTCCCAATGCGCCATTAAACTGATGCAGGAGATCACGCGCATCCCACACAAAATGGAACGTGTGCTGCAAACGGATGAAAAAGGGATTTACGAAAATCTCGCGCGCCAGTTATTTCGCTACAGCGATTTTCTGTACCTCGGCCGCGGCATTCATTACCCGATCGCACTTGAAGGCGCACTGAAGCTGAAAGAAATCTCTTACATCCACGCCGAAGGCTACCCTGCCGGCGAAATGAAACATGGCCCTAACGCGCTCATCGACGAAAATCTTCCGGTAGTCGTGCTGGCCACGCGCGACGAAACCGACCCAGAGTCGATGACGCGCTACGAAAAAAGCGTGTCGAACATCCAGGAAGTGAAAGCCCGGGACGGAATCGTAATCACTA
>Ga0209734_1000037_pt1 | contig 12159 bp, 11 predicted proteins | sample BlaSpr_A8_OM1_M2_FD_187981 | JGI IMG/M metagenome (GOLD analysis project Ga0209734, IMG submission 187981) | Forest soil microbial communities from Thunder Bay, Ontario, Canada - Black Spruce, Ontario site 2_A8_OM1_M2 (SPAdes) (version 2) | ecosystem: Environmental > Terrestrial > Soil > Boreal...
AGCCGCGCTAAATTTGGAATTTGCAGCGGGCGCGATTCCGCGATGTGGCCCAACGTGCTGCGCCCCACGTCGCCATAGTCCGCGGCATCCGGCAATTCACCGATGCCTACGCTGTCGAGTACGATCCAGATTATACGGCTGAAGACGGTCACGTGGCCTCGCTGCGTGAGTTCCGTGAAACATAGCACGGAAATGTGTGGGCTGAAATGTAGGGCCTCAATTACGAACCTGAGACACACTCGCGCTTTTTTGTTTTGTGATTGGGCGGCGCGATGAGGGCTGCGATCGATTTGGAAGAAAATTGAGGATTATTTTGGCGGGAAAATTGTGGGTATTTTATTTGTTTTTTATTTTGAATTTATTTGTCGTGCTGGGAGGAAGTTTGGAGTGAAAGAATAACCGTCCGCGGGAACAGGCGAATTTTGGCCACTGTTACCCCCTGTAGTGGTACTATGACGTATATACCACAATATGCAGTACGGCATACCTGCAATACCCTTTAACTGCCTGAAACTACCCCCATTCTTAGGACAACTCCGGCAGAGAATTCCTTGACGCTGCGCGCAACGGGGTGGGATAACGAATTCACGAAGCGCACTCGGCAATTTTGTAGCGCGATGCAGAGTGCTCCAAAAAATGATTGCAACTTCGGGTGTTCGTCCGGATGACGGGGTGGCTTTCCTCGTGAATGAATCGCGAGAAGTGATGAACGTAAGGCAGGCGTCGCAGTATCTGGGGATCTCTCCGGATACGCTGTACCGTTACATCACCGAAGGCGAAATACCGGCATTCAAGCTGGGCAACCGATGGAAACTTCGTAAAACGATTTTGGACCGCTGGATGGAGCGGAAGATGAGCCAGGCGCACGCGAGGCGCCGGTAGTTCGGGATTGAGCAAGGGACACGGGAAAGAGGCCGCGAATATGTTTGCACTGGGCGGACGAAAAGGCAGGCAGCTGGTGGGACTGGATATCGGTTCCAGCTCGATAAAAGCAGTGGAGCTGAAATCGACGAAAGCGGGATACGAGCTGGTGAGCTTTGGAATGGAGCCGCTGGCGCAGGACACCGTGGTGGACGGCGCGATTATGGACGCGCCGCAAGTTGCCAACGCCATTTCGAAGATTTTTGATACGCAAAAGATAAAGACCAAGAATGTGGGGAGTTCGGTTTCAGGGCACTCGGTGATTGTGAAGAGAGTTCCGCTGCCGCTGATGACCGAAGAAGAGCTGTTTGACCGCATCCCGTCGGAAGCCAGCCAACATATCCCGTTCGATATCGCGGACGTGAACCTGAGTTACCAGCTACTCGAATCGATGGATTCGCAGATGGACGTGTTGCTGGTGGCGGTCAAGAAAGACAAAATTTTGAATCACACCAACGTGCTGGCGCAGGCCGGGAAGACGCCGGTGGTGGTAGATATAGATGCTTTTGGACTGCAAAACTGTTTTGAAATGAATTATGAGCCGGACGCGGGACAAACGGTTGCGCTGCTTAACATTGGCGCGAGCGTGATGAACATCAACATCGTGCGCGGAGGTATTCCGCTGTTTACGCGCGACGTGAGCGTGGGCGGCAACCAATATACGGACGCGTTGCAAAAGGAACTGGACCTGAGCTTCGAAGATGCCGAGAAGCTGAAAATGGGCGAGAACCTGCCGAGCGTAACAGACGATCAGAAACAACAAATTTTGCGCAGCGTGTCAGACATCTTGACGCTGGAGATTCAGAAGACGTTTGACTTTTTCCGGGCTACGGCGAGCGGGGAAAACATTCAACGCATCGTGGTGGCCGGCGGCACGGCACGCGTGCCGGGGCTGGTGGATTTGTTGCGGGAAGAATTTGCGATGCCGGTGGAAGAGTTAAACCCGTTTCGGAAAGTAATCATCAATCCGAGCCGGCACAGTGACGAACAGATTCGCGAGCTAGCACCGCGACTGGCCATCGCCGTGGGTCTAGCGCTGAGGAGCTTCGACTAGCCATGATTCGAATAAACCTTCTCGGACAAACCAGACCGAAGACCGGACGCCGGCAGGTGGATACCGGGTCAGCGATGCCGGCGATCTTTTTGTTGTCTGGCGTGGTGCTGGGGCTGGCGTTCCTAACTTTTCTATACCTGACGTGGCAGAAACAGCTGAATGAAGAGAACCGCCGGATCGCGCAATTGAGCGCGGAAAAAACGCAGCTGGAACAAATCAAACAGCAGGTGGATTCGTTCCAGAAACAGAAGCAGGTATTGCAGCAACGAGTTTCGACCATCGAGGCGCTGCAACGCGACCGCACCGGCGGGCAGGAATTACTGGACATGGTGGCGAACACAGTTTCGCGGACAGAAAACCTGTGGCTGACGACAGTAACGCGCAAGGGCAACAGCTTAACGTTGCAGGGTTCGTCGGCTTCGATCAATTCGGTGGCAAATTTTATTACCGCGTTGAAACGATCGGGATATTTTCAAAAAGTGGAGATCAAGGAATCGAAGCAAGACGAGAAGAACACCGCGGTGCAGACCTATACGTTTGAGATTTCCGCTGAAATTACTCCGCCGCAAGCGGTGCAGACGAAACCGGCGAATGGGCCGACGCAAGCGGCGCCCCCCGCGAGGAAAGGGTAAGACATGACCAATCCATTGCGCGACATGTCGGTAATCGTGCAGGCACTCGTAGCTGCCGCGCTTGCGGTGGTGATCGTGCTGATCGGAGTCTATCTGCCGTTTTCTCCGGTGGCCCAGGAGCGCAGCTCGGTGGACAAGGCGGTAGACCAGCGAAAAGCTTTGAATGACGAAGTGACGCAACTGCAGGTTTACAAACAGCGCTACGGGGAATTGAAACAGCAGATGGATGCGCTTTCGAAGCAATTGGAGACGTTGAAGGCGATCGTGCCGGAAGAGAAAGAAGTGGATGAGTTCATACGGCTGGTGCAAGGCGCAGCTGCGGCGTCCAACGTAACCATTCGGAGATTTACGGCGCAAGCGGTAGTGCCGCGGGAATATCACTATGACATGCCGTTCGAGATGCAAGCGGATGGACCCTATTTCAACTTACTGGACTTTTTTGGGCGCATGAGCCGATTGTCGCGAATCATTAACGTGGGGGATTTGAAATTTGATGACCCCGAGAAAGCCCAAGGCACCAAATATCCGTTGCGGCCGGGGACGACGGTGTCCGCGGTATTCACGGCAACGACATTTTTCACCAAGCCTGCTGATGGGAGTCCGAGCTCCGCACCTGGAGCGAAGGCGCAGCCTGCAGCGGCTGGAAAGCCCTGAGCGGGAATGAGCGAACTATGCGTTCAGTGATCACACTAGTAAGCGCGATTTTGCTGACAGCGGCAGCGACGTGCTCGCACGCACAGGGGCAACCGCCCGCAAAGGTGCCGGCGCCGAAAGCGGCTGCGGCACGGCCGGCGGGGACGCCTGTGGCAAAACCGACAACGAAACCAGCGGCAAAATCAGCGGCAAAACCAGTAGAGAAGAAGCACACGGCGGCAAATTCTGCTGAAGTTGCCAGCGGGAGTTCAGCAGCCGAGCAAGGCAAAATTGCGCGGCGGGATCCGTTTGAGTCACTGGTGGGACGCCAAAAAGCGCAGTCAGACCTGAAAAATCTTCCTCCCGGGAAGGGTGGACTGCAGGTGAGCACGCTAAAGATAGACGGGATTGTGCATGGACCTAACGGAATGATTGCGGTGGTCAGCAATCCTCAACAGCGTACGTACTTCCTGCGTGAAGGGGATCAGTTGTATGACGGGCGCGTAGACAAGATTGCGATGGACGGTGTGACGTTCCATGAAGTGGGCAAAAACGCGTTTGGCAAGCCGGAGGAACGGCAAGTGAACAAGAGAATTTACACGAATGCAGGAGACGAGCAATGAAGACGAATTGGCCGGTGGTACGGTCTGGTTTCTTGATCCTCACGAGCTTAGCCGTGGGCACGACAGTGATGCCTGCGCACGCGCAGGAAGTGGCCGGGGTGACGACCACGCCGACAGTGATCTCCAGCGTTGCCATCGTGCAAAACGCATCGCAGCGAGCCAGCGTGCGAGTGGAGGGCAAAGGAAAGCTGGAAGCCCGAGCAGAGCGATTGCAGAATCCGGAGCGGTTAGTGCTGGATTTCAGCGGGGCAAGGCTAGGGTCGCAGAAAACAGTGATCGCGGGCGCGATGGCTCCGGTACTCGGAGTGCGGCTGGGACAATTTCGCGATGACGTGGTGCGGGTGGTCATTGATCTGACGGAAGCGTCACATTTCCAGCTTTCGCATGACGGCACGGCGGTGGTGGTGGTTTTCAACGAAGCGGCGGGCGCGACTTCTGCAGCTAATGAGGCGGGCAATTCGACGCGTGCTACTCCGAAGCGGACACTGAGCGCGAATAGCAGCAAGAAATCCGGGATTAACACTCCTCGGTTTGCGTTGCCAACCGAACTGACCCAGTCCTCAGTCACTCTGGCTTCGTATCGGGAGAAGAGCGAAGCGTCGCGGCCGACGGCGAATGCCGGACAGGCTGCGCAACAAGCTGCCCAACAGGCGAACACTGCTGCTGGAACGATGGCGCAATCGACGCAAGTTTCACCGATAGTGGCGCCTCCTGGTAAGTACACGGGTGAGCCAATTTCTGTAAATCTGAAAGATGTGGACTTGCGGGATTTCTTCAGGCTCATTCACGAAATCAGCGGTTTGAATGTGGTGCTGGATCCGGCGGTTAAGGGCACGCTGACGATCGTGCTGGACGAAGTCCCCTGGGACCAGGCGCTGGACATTGTGCTGCAGAATAATGGTCTCGACAAACAATTGAATGGCAACGTGTTGCGAATTGCGACGCGGGACACGCTAAAGAAAGAAGCGGAGACGGAGCGCGACCTAGAAAAGGCGCAAGCGGAAGCGGTGGCTCCGGTTACCGTGACGCGAGTGCTCAGCTATAGCAAAGCCGGGACGCTGAAGGATACGCTGAAGAAATTCCTGAGCGCGCGGGGAGATATCCTTTCGGATGACCGCTCGAACCAGTTGATTATTCGCGATATTCCATCGGTGATTCCGACGATCGATAATTTGATCCGGCAGCTGGACCGCAAGTCGCAGCAAGTAGAGATCGAAGCTCGAGTGGTGTCCGCTTCGCGCTCGTTTGCCCAGGACATCGGCACGGAGTTGGGCTTTGCCGGGTCCACGACAAGCGGGCGCTCGCTCTTTAGCGGCACGCCTGCGGTGGGCGGCAGCGGAGTGACGACGGGCACAGGTATACCCCCATCGCCAGTCTCGATCGGGTCAGGGTCCCCGACAGGGAACGGCATCACTTCCGGTATTCCGCTGGTTACTTCACTAAGCGCCGGAGTTCCGACCAGTGGATTCGGGTTCAGTCACCGGTCGCCTAACTTTGCGGTGGACTTCTTCATTACCGCGGCGGAAGCGAAGGGCGTCGGCAAACTGCTCTCGAAGCCGAAGGTCATCACGCAGAACAACGAAAAAGCGACCATCAAACAGGGAACCAAGATTCCCATACAGACGACCATCAATAACACGATATCCGTGCAGTTCATTGACGCGGTGCTGAAACTGGAAGTCACTCCGCAGATAACCGCGGAAGGCACGATTTTCATGGACGTGCTGGTGGAAAACACGCAGATTGACTCCGGTATTCCACGAGTGCAGGGTATCCCAGCGTTGAACACGCAATCGGCGGAGACGAAGGTGACGGTTGCCGACGGCGGCACGGTGGTCATCGGCGGAATCATTATCACCAACCAGCGAGTGGACATCACACAGGTGCCGGTGGTGGGCAGCATTCCGTTGATCGGAAACTTGTTCAAGCGCACCAACGTTACGGTGACGTCGCAGGAACTACTTTTCTTCCTGACGCCGCGCATCATACCCAGTTAATTTCCGGATAATCTGGGCGGGTTGGCTCAATGGAGCTGGCTGACTAACTTCAACCGGGCAGGGCCAGCGGAAACTTTCCCGAAAAGGGAGTACATCGAGGAGACTACGGTCTCCTCGATTCGTTTTTATGAATACAGGGTTTGCAGAAAGGCGCAGTGCGCTGGTGCAGAAATTTGGGGCGCTGCAAGTTGAGAGCTTGCTGGTCACGCACCCGGCGGACTGGTATTACCTGACCGGATTTACGGGGGAATCGGGCGCGTTGGTGGTTACGCGACGAGGGACGACGCTCATCACGGATGGAAGGTTCGTCGGGCAAGCCAAGGCGGAGACGACGGGCATCGCGGTGGTGCAGCAAAAGAGTTCGCTTTTTGAATTTACCGGGGAGTTTCTGGCGGGAAGCAAAGCAAAACGTGTGGGATTCGAAGCAACGCAGCTGTCGGTGAGCCAGTACGGGGCGTTGCGGAAGGCGGCGGGACGAGGTTGCAAGTGGAAGCCAGTCGCCGGGCTTACGGCGTCCTTGAGGATGCATAAGGACGCGCAGGAACTGGCGGTGATGCGGAGAGCAGCCATTCTGGCAAGCCGAGTGATGGAAGAAGCCATACCGCTGCTAAAGGCCGGGGTGCGGGAATTTGAGGTTGCGGCGGAGATTGAATACCAGATGCGGAAGAGGGGAGCATCGGGCGCGGCGTTCGAAACAATCGTGGCTTTTGGGGAACGAGCGGCTCTTCCGCATGCGCGTCCGACCGCCAAGCGATTGAAGAAAAATGAGTTTGTGGTGCTGGACCTGGGTGCTATACTCGCGCACTATTGCAGCGACATCACGCGCACATTTTATTATGGGAAGGCTCCGGAACGAGTCCGGCAATGGTATAAGGCTGTCCAGGATGCGCAAGTTGCAGCGATTGCGACGGTAAAAAACGGTGTTTCGTGCGGGGACGTGGACGCGGCCGCGCGGCAGGTACTAGAGCGGCAGGGACTGGCTAAATATTTTGTGCACAGCACCGGTCATGGCCTCGGTTTAGAGGTTCATGAAGAGCCGCGCATCGCGCGTGGGCAGAAGAAGCGGCTTGAAGCGGGGAACGTGGTAACCATTGAACCGGGAATCTATATCGAAGGCGTGGGCGGGATACGCATCGAGGATGATGTCGCGGTGCACGCCGATCGGATAGAAGTATTGACCCGCATTACGCGGGATCTTATAGAGATTTGACGACAAGCATGACGCGCAAAAAGACTTCGAAAGCCAACAAGGCCGCCGAGAGCTTCGCAAACCCCGAATTGAAGCAAATCGAGCAGCTATTGCAGTTCATGACGGAGCATAACCTTGAAGAGTTTGAATACTCACGAGGGGATTTGCGTATCCGTTTGCGCAAACCGTCGAGCGGAATGGTGCTGCAGCAGTCGCGGAGTGGATATACGCCTGAGATAATTGTAGCGGGCGGCGGATCAGGGACGTCGGCCAGCCCGAATACGCAAGCTTCCGCGGGAGGCGCGGACGGGCGAGGCAGCGAGGATTTACATCTGATTAAATCTCCCATCGTAGGAACGTTTTACGGCGCTCCGAGTCCGGGGACGGAAGCGTTTGTGAAGGTTGGATCTCAGGTGGAGACTGGGCAGACGCTGTGCATCGTGGAAGCCATGAAGTTGATGAACGAGATTGAATCAGACGCCAGCGGCGAGGTCATTCGCGTTTATGTCGAAAACGGGCAGCCGGTGGAATATGGGCAGCCGTTGTTTGGCATCCGGCCGGGCAGGAAGAAATAGCCGCAGCTCAGAGCCATGTTCCAAAAAATCCTTGTAGCTAATCGAGGGGAAATCGCCCTGCGGGTCATCTGCGCCTGCAAGGAATTGGGCATTTCCACGGTGGCGGTATATAGCGAGGCGGACCGCAATTCGTTGCATGTGCGGTTCGCGGATGAAGCGGTGTGCATCGGGCCGGCGCGCAGTAGCGAGAGTTACCTCAATATTCCGCAAGTGATCAGCGCGGCAGAAATTACAAACGTGGATGCGATTCATCCGGGTTACGGATTTCTTTCTGAAAATGCCAATTTCGCGAAAGTTTGCGAGGCCTCGGAAATTACGTTCATCGGCCCTACGCCAGAAATAATCGAAATGATGGGCGACAAGGACCGCGCGCGGCGAGAAGTTCGCGCGGCGGGACTGGTAACCGTTCCGGGCAGCGACGGAATTATTCACGGCGAAGAGCAACTTGCGGGTACGGCGGCAAAGATCGGCTACCCGCTAATTTTAAAGGCATCGGCTGGGGGCGGCGGGCGCGGAATGCGCATCGTGCGGCGCCTGGAAGATTTGCTGGCGGCGTTTCAGGCAGCGAGCAGCGAGGCGCAGCAGGCTTTTGGCAATTCGGATATGTATGCGGAGAAATTTATCGAGCACCCGCGGCATATCGAATACCAAGTGCTAGGCGATCAGCACGGGCAGATCATTCATCTTGGCGAACGGGAATGCAGTATTCAGCGGCGGCACCAGAAGTTAGTTGAGGAATCGCCTTCACCGGCAATTGATGCGAAGCAACGCAAGGAGCTGGGCGCCAAAGTTGTCAAGGCTTTGAGCAAGATCGGGTATACGAACGCGGGGACGGTGGAATTCTTGATGGATGAAGATGGGTCCATCTATTTTATCGAGATGAATACGCGCATACAGGTGGAGCATCCGGTGACGGAGCTGGTTACCGGGGTGGACCTGATCAAAGCGCAGATTCGAATTGCGGCGGGGGAACGCCTGCAGGACGCAACCGGGGAGATTCACTTTTCGGGGCATGCGATTGAGTGCCGCATCAATGCAGAGGATCCGGAGACGTTTGTGCCTTCGGCGGGGCGCATTACAACTTTTCAGGCGCCGGGCGGAACAGGAGTGCGGGTGGATTCCGCAGCGCATGCAGATGCGGTGATTCCACCGTATTACGACTCCATGATTGCAAAATTGATTGTGAAGGGGCGGGATCGCGGGGAAGCTATTGGGCGAATGAAGCGGGCGTTGGAGATGTTCGTGATTGAAGGAATCAGAACTTCTATCCCGTTGCACCGGCGAATTCTTGCGGACCCGGACTTTGCGGCGGGGCGGTTTGATACGCATTTTATCGATCTATTGTTGGGGACTAACGGAAAATAGGTGCCGATGCGCCTTGTTCTGCCGCGACTGTATGTGATATTAGACGCAGCATTGTTGAAGATTCCCGCAAAAGAATGTGCGAAGAGCCTGGTTGACGCGGGAGTGCGTTTGATCCAATACCGGAACAAGCGTGCTTCAGGGCGCGAATTGTTTGAGACTTCTCGTGAGCTCGCCACGTTTTTAAACCCCCTCGGAGTGCAATTTATTGTGAATGACCGCGCGGATGTTGCTGCGCTTGCGGGGGCTGGCGGCGTGCATGTCGGACAGGACGATTTGGGAGTGGAGCAGGCGCGCATGGTGGTGGGCGACGGGAAATGGGTGGGGATGTCCACGCACAATGCGGGGCAATTTCGCGGCGCGCTGGAAACTTCGGCGGATTACATTGCGGTGGGACCGGTTTTTGCGACGGGCTCAAAAGAGAATCCCGATCCGGTGGTTGGCGTGGGGTTTGTAAGGGAGACACGCGGGATCACGGATAGGCCCATAGTGGGCATTGGCGGGATTACGCTAGAGCGAGCGGCTGGGGTGATCGAGGCGGGGGCGGACTCGGTGGCGATTATCAGCGATATTTTGGGCGCGGAAAATGTGGGTAAACGGGCGCGGGAGTATGTGGATTTATTGGAACGGCGGGATTCGGTGGTGTGACGAATGATCGATATGGCAGAGATTAAACAAACGGCTTCATCGAATGTGGCGCGAAGCGAAGGCGGATTTGTGCGCGCCATCGGGTTGTTTGACGGCACGATGATCGTGGTGGGGTCGATGATCGGGTCGGGGATTTTTATTGTGGCTGCCGATATTGCCAGGCAGACGGGATCCGCGGGCGGGTTGCTTACCGCGTGGCTCATTACGGGGTTGCTCACGGTTTCGGCGGCGCTTTCCTTTGGGGAGCTGGCGGCGCTATTCCCGCATGCCGGGGGGCAATATATTTATTTGCGCGAAGCGTACTCGCCGCTGTGGGGCTTTCTTTATGGTTGGACACTATTTCTGGTGATCCAGACGGGCACGATCGCGGCGGTGGCTATTGGATTTGCGCGGTACCTGGGAGTGCTGGCACCGGCGATCTCGCCGCAGACGTGGGTGGTGCATCCGCTGGCGATATCCTCGAAATACGCGATCAGTTTGTCGGTGCAGCAACTGGTGGCGGTGCTGATGATAATTTTTTTGACGTTTTTGAATACGCTGGGAGTGCAGCTGGGGAAGATCATTCAGAATATTTTTACCAGCGCGAAGACGCTTTCGCTGCTGGGATTGATTTTTCTTTGCGTGTTTGTGGGGCGTAACTCGGCGGCGATCAGCGATAATTTTTCGCACTTTTGGACTATTCGCGGGGCGCAGGTAATTGAGCCGGGGGCGGATTTTTTGCGTGGGTTTGTGCCGGCCGTTACCGCGGCGAGCGGGGCGTTTGGATTGTTTGTGGCGTTTGGAGTGGCGCAGGTAGGGTCGCTCTTTTCCGCGGATGCATGGAACAACATCGGGTTCACCGCCGCGGAAGTAAAAAATCCCAAGCGAGACGTAGCGCTGTCGATGGCATTTGGAACGATGATTGTCATCACGTTGTACGTGCTGGCAAATGTGGCGTATTTGTGTGCGCTACCTTTGGCGCAGATTCAACATGCTCCGGATGACCGGGTGGCTTCGGCGGCGCTGAATGCGGTGTTTGGGCCGGTGGGCGCGTCGATCATGGCGGTGGCGATTATTATTTCCACGTTTGGTTGTAACAATGGGTTGATTCTGGCGGGCGCGCGGGTTTCGTACGCGATGGCGAAGGATGGATTATTTTTCCGGGCGACTGGGACTTTGAATAAACGCGGGGTGCCGGCGGTGGCGCTGATTTATCAGTGCGTGTGGATCATCGTGCTGATTCTTTTGCGCACGCGGCACGTAGATGCGGCGGGGACGATCACGTACGGGAATTTGTACAGCGATTTGCTGGATTACGTGGTGTTTTCGGTGCTGATATTTTATGCGCTGACGATTGCGGGGATATTTGTGTTGCGCAAGAAACGGCCTGATGCGGAGCGGCCTTACCGGGCGTTTGGATATCCGTTTGTACCATTGCTTTATATTGTGGCGGCTTCGGCGATTATGTTTGTGCTGCTTTTGTATAAAACTCAGACTACCTGGCCCGGTTTGTTGATTGTGTTGCTGGGAGTGCCGGTTTACCTGGTGTGGTCGCGGCAGGGGCGGTTGGAACGAGCGGCGGAATGATTTTTGGCGGTATGACCATGATGAGGATGTGCTGGGAAAAAACGGCTGGCGGGGCTGCCAGAATTTGATTCGCGAAGTGATTTTGTTGTAGGGCAAAAGGTGGGTGCAACCTACAATGTCACAGCTCCAGTCCAAATTGGCTTGAGCGGTGGGGATAATCTCTTCCAGGGGGAATGCTGAATGGGGAATCCGTTATTCGCGAAAAAACCGATGAGCATGCTGCTGGCGGAATCGTCAGAAGCTGGCGCACACAGCTTGAAGAGGACGCTGGGACCTTTTCAACTGACGGCGCTTGGAGTCGGCGCGATTATTGGAGCCGGTATTTTCGTACTTTCCGGTTTGGGCGCGCATTATGCTGGGCCGGGGCTGATGCTTTCGTTCGTGCTATCGGGAATGGGGTGCGCGTTCGCGGGGCTATGCTATGCGGAGTTTGCGGCGATGATTCCGCTGGCGGGCAGTGCTTATACCTATGCGTACGCCACACTTGGCGAGTTAATCGCGTGGATCATTGGATGGGACCTGACGCTGGAATACGCGATGGGAGCGAGCACGGTTTCTTCGGGGTGGTCCAACCACTTCATCGAACTGCTGAATATGTTCCATGTTCGAATGCCGTTGTGGCTGGCTTACGATCACTGGACGGCGCTCTCGACGGCGGAAAAGATTGTGGCGCGACAGACCGCTTTAAGTTCGGATCCCACACTGGTGCCGGGCACGCAAGCGTTTCTGGACAAAGTCAGCGCCATCATGGCCACGCAATCGCCGGATTTGTTGCAGCGCGCGCATGAGCTGATGAATGCGCCAAGAATTTTCGGGATGGAGATTGGGTTTAATTTGCCGGCGTTTATTATTGCGCTGGTGATTACCGCGATACTGGTAGTGGGAATTAAAGAGAGCGCGCGATTTAACTCAACGATCGTGGTGATTAAGGTGGCGGTGGTGCTGTTCGTCATCGGGTT
>Ga0209734_1000040_pt1 | contig 12027 bp, 12 predicted proteins | sample BlaSpr_A8_OM1_M2_FD_187981 | JGI IMG/M metagenome (GOLD analysis project Ga0209734, IMG submission 187981) | Forest soil microbial communities from Thunder Bay, Ontario, Canada - Black Spruce, Ontario site 2_A8_OM1_M2 (SPAdes) (version 2) | ecosystem: Environmental > Terrestrial > Soil > Boreal...
ACGCTGCGCCGCGTAACGACTTGCTCGGCCGACGCCTTGATGAAGTACTCGGCGGTTTCTTCGTCCCGCGTGCGGAGCGTGATGGTCGTGTTCGGTGCTGAAGTAACTTCCTCCTTGAAGCCGCGGCCGACCTGCATCAATTGCGGGAGGCTTTGCATAGAGAACAGGAACGCCGTGTTTGTGCCTCGCGCAGTCTGCAGGATCTGCGCGAAGTTGCGATAACCAAACGGGGCGAACTCGTCCAGTACGACCGAGAAGATGGGGCGATTCTGACGCCGGCGGTCCGCTTTGTCCTCGTAACGTTTGCCGACCGTGAGCTGGATGTTTTGAAGCAGCATCTTCCCGAGCGAGCGCACCGGCTCGATGTTCTTGTTTGAGTTCAGGCTCACGAACAGGATCAGCTCCTGGTCGATCACGTCTTCGATCGACAACAAGTCGTCGTACTGCCCCGTTACCGCCGACAGTTCGTCGTCCAGGAACGTCATGCACTCGTTAATCAGGCCCTGGATTTTGGGCACACGCTCCCGGTCCTCAAGCGACTGCGTCAGGTTCTTCACGCTCATCTCAAAGTTCAACCGCTGCTGGGCGGTGACATTGCTGTCGCGATCGAGCCGGTGGACAGCCTTGTCGATTTGTTCCTTCAGGACGTCCTGGTCGAGCAGCATGACAATCACGTCGTAGAAGTTGTAGCGGGCGCCGGTATAGAACAGGACGCGCACAATGTCGCCGAGGTAGTTCAGCTGGTGCTTGGCGAAGAACTCGTCGTGCAGGTTAAAGCTGCCGAAGATCATGTTCACCTGCGCCATATAGTTGTCGTCACGTGTGAAGAACGGGTTGTACAGGGCGGAGAACTCGGGACGCGATGGATTGAGCAACCGCAGTTGGTGCAGCCGTCCGGCGCGGTGAATGTGCGGCAGCAGTTGCTCGAAGAATTCGAGGTCTCCCTTGCCGTCGAAGATGACCATCGGGATGTGGTGACGATCCTCCGGTGGCCCAACGAAACGCGCAATATCCTGGGTGATGATGTTTTTGAGCAGAGTGGTCTTCCCCGATCCGGTCATGCCGAGCACAATGCCTTGCATCACGCGCACTTCATCCGGCCAAAGCCAGGGCGTTTCGTCCATGTCGTAGCCGAGCAGCACGGCATTTTGGTTCCAGGCGGATTCGATTGCACGCTCATCTTTGCGCGCCGGGATGACAAACGGCGGACGTTTGTTCCGCTTGCCCCTCGTGGTGAACTTTCGTAAGACCGGCGCAATTACCGCCGCGGCAATAACGAACAGGTAGAGGGCAGCTTCGACCAACTGCTCTTTGCGGATGTGGTAGCGTTCGACTGCAAGGTACAGCAGCAGGGCGATAAGCCCAAAACCGAGGACCGCGCCAACGACGCCAGCCTCGGCATTGGTCATCTCACGCCGGGAGTTTTCAGAGTGTTGGATCATATATGCACCTCACGCACGGCCCATGACCGTGCCGCTTGTGGCCGCTCTACATCGGCGCCAGATAGATTTCGAGCAACTTGCTGCAGCCCATGACGGCGACCAGGCTGGCGGCCGTTATGAGCATCTTCCAGGTCCGCTGTCCTCGTAGGGCGCACCAAACCGCATGTCCGAGAGATCCGACGACGCCGATCGGCGCCAGCGGCAATATCAGCCACGGAGGTGTGGTGATGCCCCACGGATCGTTCGCCGGCGCGGCGTAGGGTCCGGGATGGGTGAGCCACCAATCAATCAGGTATGTGCCGACGATGGCCAGAAGAAAGATGGTTGTCCAGTAACATACCGAAGTGACCAGTGCCGAGAACAGCACGTCCTGAAGCTGGACATCAGGCTGCCGTTCCTCCCCCGTCTGTTCCGGTTCGTTTGCCATTTTGGTTGCGCTTGACGCCATACTGCTCAGCTCCTCTTGTGCATCTCGTTCCGGTTCCATCTATCTCGCGTGATGGAAGCTGAAATAGAGAAAGATTAGTGACAGGACGAGTACGAGGATGAGGGTGATGGCGACAACCGATTTAGGGCGTCGTTTGTGTGCAGGTTCGAACGGGTTCCGCGGCTCCAAGACAGCATCTGTCACGGCGAGCCGGAATCCCGTGTCGTTGCGTTGACGAATCATCAGCCGCAGACGCTCGTACATCTGCCCAACTGTCTGGTACTCGGATTCCATGGCTTCGACTCCGTAGAATCTACAGCACCAGTGTGGCGGTCAGATTTCCTGCGCGATCGATGGGAAACAGAATCTTTAGTACGGTGGGCTGGGTCTTTTTCGCGTCCGGGCTCACCGGCGGAAGCTGCAGCGCGATCAGGCCAATGCGCGCTTTGCCTGGACCCACTTCCGCAACTCCTGGCTCGCATTGTGTGATTTTGACTGGAATCGGTGCGTCGTAGGTCTTCAAACGGCTGGCGTATTCCACCCCCAACTGCGCGTTCTGGAAGGCCCACAGCGACCGATCAAACTTCAGTCCAGTTAGGGATACGACCGCCGGAGGGCCCGCGCGCAACGTCTGGCTTGAGCGGTTCTCGATTGAAAAACGGACAAAGACCTCATCCTGCCTGCGATAGACGTCCCGGATCAGCACACCCAGGTCGGCCTTCGCGGCCGCTGCTCCGCCAACCAATCGGACTGGCGTGCTGTTCAGGAGCATTTCGCTCGGCACGGTAGACACGACGGCCAACGGCGCTGGCTTCGGTTGCGCGATCTGTGCCTGCGGCTGGGGCTGGCGGTAATCGATGGCGAAGTCCATTTGCCCCGCGTCGCTGACGGCCGGTACCAGTTCGTAGTTCAGGCGGGTTGAAGCGGTCCAGATGAAAAGGTTCGTGGCCACGTTCTCTTGAAGCGGCTGGATGAACACCTTGTTCTCGCGTCGCTCAACCTTGAAGGCTTGGGGAGAGCCGACAGCAACGGTGGCTACTGGCTCCGCTACTTCGATTACGGTCAGGTGGTTCATAGCAGTTTGTACCCGCACCACGCGCTCGCGTGATGGGGTTTCAGTGTCGATTTTCTGCGCCGGCAGCGGGGGGAACGTCATTGTCAGCGCGAGAGTTCCTATCAGAAGGCGTCTCATATTCTTGATCTCCTTTCCTTTGTCCAACTAGCCCAGCGGCCGCTCTTTCGAGCGGCCCCGGGTGCTTATTTACTGCTCTACTCGCGCTCCCTGAAACGGCCGGGATTCCCAAGGGCGAACCGGCGCATGTTCGAGGAACGTTTGCTTCTTGGCATCGGTGTCGAGTTGCCGGATGCTCGCTGGATCGCCGTCCACGAACACCGAAAAGCTCGAACCGAGGGTTTTTTCGCAGGTTGCCAGAAATTCGCGCCGCTCCTCGCGACTGCGCAGAACTCTGGCCTTGCGGGTGCGAACAGCGGGGTGCTGCGGCAGGTTCGAAAACGTCACCATGCCATTCCGGATCTCTCCAGATCCTTCCTGGATGGCGAACGGTTGTACCGAATCCACACGCACACCGTCGAGAATGATGTTTCCGTGCTCCGTGATCTGGAACAGGAAAATACGCCGCTCCTGGATCTGCCCGCCTTCGAGCCGGATTCGCTCCACCCGGTACACATTCCCCGAGTTGTCGAACACAATCTCTCCATCAGGCAATTCAGGCAAATGAAGTTGAACGGGACGTCCGCCGGTCTCTTCGAGCAGCTTGTCGAGAGCTTCCTGCGGGAAGGCGTGAAAGACGATGGCGCCGGTGGCTTTGCCCTCTTGCGCGCTTCGTGTACTCGTCGCGATCGAGTGCAATGCCTGACACCAGCCTCTCCGGTTCTCCCGCTTGCCGTTTCCCCAATCGGCGAGGAAACGGTGAAAGTTTCGCATCTCTTCCCGGCAGCGCTCTTCGTTGTTACGCAGAGCAGCCTTAGCCCGATAGAGTGCCTTCGAAGCCTTCTTGCGAACGTCGGCGTTCTTGTGGTCTCTCACGGCTTCGAACTTCGCTTGCGCTTCGGCAACAGCAGCCTCGCACTTCTCAGTTCGTTTCCGGAGCTCGCCTACCAGGGTGCCGAACGTCTTATTGATCTTCCGGCATTCCTCGTAAATCTCCCGGTCGAATGTCTCTCCCCGGATCATTCCGCCGAAGTCGCGCAGCGGAAGAACATCCTGGAAGAGAATGCCGATCTCTTTGCGGGCGTGGTTATAAAGCTGCCCAACGATATCCGAGTTGCTAATGGCTACTTCCATCGGCATGTCGGAAATGCGTCTGGCCTCTTTTGTCGCCAGCCATGGTGCCTTGGGGACTTCAGTGCGGATCCGCTTGATCACGTCCTGATCCACCTGGACGTTGTGCTTCAGCGAGTCCAGTGCGTTTTGCAACTGATCCACCAGTTCGTAAGCGTTGTCGCTCCGCCCGGCCGCGATACAGTCACTGATCAGGTTCGTAATCCTGCCGATTTGATTGCCACGAGCCTTCATGGCAACGTCCGCCAGGTTCCACCAAGGGGATTTGGTCTTGGTTTTCTTATCCTTCTTCTTCTGAAAGCCCTCGCGCATGTCGAAACGGCTTTGCACAAAGCGGGGGAAATCAGAGTCTTGAAGGACGGCAACCAAGTCGAAGTCGAAATCGCCGCCATTGCGTTCCGCGGTCTTCGAGTGCAGTGAGAAGGTACCGGGAAGCCGAAGCTGGCGCTCGACCAAGTCGGGAATCTGCGCCGAATCCATCCTGCAGCCGGTTCCACGGAGAACCTGCTCCAAGAGGCGAGCGGTATCTTCGAACGACAGCATCTGGACGGGCAACAGGTCTTCCTTCATCCGGATGGGATAACGAATCACCAGTCCCCGCTTAGTTGAAAGCGAGCTGATGCTCCAGTCCTCCGGAATCCAGTCCGACCCAGCGAATACCTGTCCGTTGTGGCTGAACAGATATCCGTCGTCTGCCAGGGCAAATGCCGGCATCCGAAAGCCACCGCCGGTCGATACCTTGAAGGCCCACTTCGCCAGCAACTGTTGTAGCTTGTTGTTGATGAAGGGGTGTTTGAACAGCATGCCGCTGCCGTCCGCTTTCAGTACGGCTTCGACAATGCTGTTCTCGTAGGAAGTGAACTCCTCGTCTTCGGAGTCCTCCACCTTTGGCTGCGCAGGAGACGTCCCAATTGCTTCGAGAAGCTTCTGGTAGTCGCCGGTCAGGGCAGAGGAGACCACGCTGCGGACTTCCTCAAGAGCGCGAGGGATGATCTCGGTCCTCAGAGAGTCGAGCGGCGCGTGTTCGGTCAGGGTGTAGCTCGACTTGAACTGCAGCTCGCGAGAGTAGTCCCGAATCCCCAGAACAATGGGAGACCGAAATCGCATCCCCTGGATCCCGCTCGTGAGCCCCGTAAACCACTTCTGGCACTCATCGAGGAAACCCAGCTCGAGCTTTGGTTTAACCGAGCTTTCCGGAAGAATGATGTCGGCCTTCAAGAGATCAGCAACGTCGTCTTGCATGAGCTTGAAGGAGCCTTTTGCCTGCGTCCGGTCGAAGGCGAGGCGGAACTGGTAGAAGCGATGATCGGGCAGGTTGAGTTTCCCGAACAGCCTCTCCGAAATCCACCCGCGGCAGTCGTTGGTTCCCAGCGCATGATCTTCGACCACCAACACGTCGACGTCCGGCTCCTGGATCACGACCTTGCAGTCGGAAACCAGAATGCCGAAGTAGGTGATGGCAGCCTGCGGCCACTTCTGGAACCGTTCGGCGATCAGTTTCTCGTGTTGGGCGTCGACGGCATAAAACTTTCCGTCTTTGGCCGAACCGCTGGCGCCGACGAGACAATACTCCCGGCCTTCGTAGCGCACGCGCATAAGGACCTGGCTGATCCTTGCTTGTTCGTACGCATCCAATAGGCCGCCCGGTACTTGCATCGAGAGGACGCAGATCTCCGGATGAATCGCGAATAGCAGCGTATTTTTCAGCTGCCCTTCCGCGTCGATCCGGGGAAATCGCTTCGCCACGTTGCCTTCCTCATCGATTACGATCTGTTTCACGCGCAGAATGTCTGTCGTGTGGTTCGTGTTAGGCATCTCAAGTTCTCCTTTTCTCTGATCTGATTGGTTATGACAGAACAGAGAAAGGAGCCGCGCTCCTCTTCTGCCCTGCCGAAAACGTGAACGTTCCCGGCCTGGCCCCGAAGAGCCCGACCACTTGCTGATGCGTTTCAGTTGTCTATTTGGTGAGGCTGGGTCGCTCGAAAACGAACCAACTCCGCCAAACTCATCACTACCCTAAGAGGCCCTAAAAGTTGTTACGCCTCCTCGGTACTCCCGAACCGAAGGCCGTCTCTGTACGAACGAGAACAGCTTCCGGATACATTCGAAGACCGCTGGCTGGTTCTGCAATGTCCACAGCAGAACGACTCCAGCGACTATCTTCAGTGCCGTGATCCGGTCGACGAACGCTCCGAGAAAGAGCGCCACGATCAAAACCACGACAATCTGGTTCTTCTCTGACATCGGCTTCTCCTTTTTGACTGCAAGTGAAGTTGTGCTGCACCCTACGGAACAGCAGAGTCCCAGAAAGTCTGGGTGCTTCCAGGAGACCGAAGTCTCCTCTATTTAAGAAGCCGGATTATTCTTCTTCAACGTCTCCTTCCTTAAGATCGGTTCCCCGGACCGGTCGATATCGGCACGGGTTTGAAACTCGGTAACTTTATAGAGGTTCACCTTCTCGCGAAACGCTTCGATGATGGCTTCCGCCTCCGTGGCACACTCGCGGCCCAAGGTCGGCACGTCTCCATTACGATTCGCACTGGCCAAGAAGAAACGCTCTTCTCCGTTTGTCTCGGGGCTATCTTGCCGGTCGCGCCGGCGTCGTGCTGACGCACCTCGCCCGACGGCCGGTTTAGCGTTCCTTGCTGCCCGCACGCTCCTTCCTTCGCTCGGGACGGGTTGAGAAGGCTTCGAATCTGCAATCGTTTCTGGTCCGTTCACTGGCATCGCTCAACCGTTTCCTTTCTTGCGATCTCCTGTTTTTCGCCGGCATCCATGTGCAGTCTCCCATCGTGGGTCTCGTCTTTCCGATCCTTCCGGCGCCTTTCGATGAACTGGACGGCGCGCGGCTTCAGCAGGATTCCCGCCGCAAACAGGATGAGCGGCAAGATACCTACGGTGCCTTCCGACAAGCCTGCATGCCGCAATAACCCAGACATGCTGCTGTAAATAACGATCACGGTGAGAATCATGAGAACGTCGTACCTGTCGAACCATTTCGCCTTCGCATTGGTTGAACTCCCGGGTCCTTCCTTTACCTGTGAGCGCGCCTGAATTCGCAGCCGCGCCCGCGCTGCCAGAGCGCATCCGATGAAGAATAACCCTAGGAGGATTTCCAGCAAAACAATGCCAACTCGCGGGATTACCAGGATCAAAGCGGCGCTGACAAAAGTGCTGCAGCCAGCGCTCATCAGCACATCCGCTCGGTCATACGTAGAAGGAAACAACGAACGCATCTTTGCCTCTCTATTCTTCGCGGGTGTCTTTGCCCCGATCTCGGCGGCTTTCGACCACTTCGGTAATCTTCCGGCGCGCTTTGTAGCCGAACGCCATCAGCAGGAACGGAGATACCCATTCCAGAAACCAATCGGGTAGATCCAGAACATGGTGTTGCTTGGCGACGGTTCCGAGCAGAACGGACGCCAGGATCATGAGCCAGTCCAGTCGATCCAAACCTCCGAATCTTGCAAATCCCAACAGGTCCGTGTTCTCCCGCTTCTGGTTTGCGTCCGGATCAAGCATTGGTTCGTACCTCCTGCGTCTCCATCGCTCCTTGCACTAGTTCTTTTTCCGCGTCGCCTCGTGCGATAGCTCGTCCGCTTGTGAGAGACCGGTGTTCTTGTCCCCGACCATCTGTTGCTCCCAGTAATCGGCCACCAAGAGTCCGCTTGGGTTGTACTCCGTTCGCCGGTCCAGCGCCAGCCGCACGTTGTACCGGCCAACAATTTGGTCCGTCGTCTCCTGCTTATTCTTCAGCCGGTGAATCTCTTTAACCCCGAACGCTGTGAAGGTCAGGGGTGAACCCTGGACCACGCTGATGGTGCGGACCGTGAAATTTGTAATGATTTGGTCGTCCTGGATCTTGTTGACCGTGTCATCCTCCCGCAGGCGGCTGAGGACGAGCGCCTTGAAGTTTCCGGTCATCATATTCAGCGCGTCTGCCATCTGGCGATCAACCGTCGCCGGTGTGTAGTTCAAATAGTGGTCCAGAAAGCGACGAACTACGGCCTTTGACTCCACGTCTGTGGGAGCGGCATCGGCAGCAGACGCCGTGAACGTCAGCCCGCGAGTATGTCCGGGAGCTGGCGTTCCGCCGACAATCGCTGCCTCACCCTCGCTGTCCACACGGATCACGGTCGGCGGCTGCAGGCGCACGTAGACGGCGAAAGCAAAGGAGCTTAAGGCGATAACGCCAAACACCATCGCGAGCACCATCGAGCGGTTCGCATACGCTCGCAACATGCCATCGTGTTCGTAATAGCGCGTGTAACCAACTTTCTCCGGCGCATTCTGCCCATCATTGCCATTCTTCATTTCCGCCTCCAAGTGTGGCTCCGTCTCCTTCACGCGGCGGCGGCCGCGCCGCCTCCACCGCCTCCACTACCCCCACTGTTTCCGCCTCCGGCCCCACCGCCACCGCCGCCCTTGAACAGGGAGCCAGCGCCTCTCGCCGCAAGCATGGTGGTGCTGATCACCGCAGTCATGGTTTGCCCGACATCTCCTTCCACAACTCGCTTGGCGAGGAAGGGGATAAGCGCGATGCAGAGCGACAGAAGGATGCTGGCGAGTCCGAGGAGCAACGATCCCGTTACGCCGTTGAATGCCCCGACAAAGTTCCCGCTGTTTAGCACCGTATTTACCGAGTTCATGTTGATCGCTGCCATCAGCGCACCGAAGATCGAGTAGAGTAATCCCCAGGCGTTGAAGATCATCAGATTCACTAGATACTTTCTTGCCATCACTCCAAAGCCGAAGGCCGGATACAGCGCCAGCACGAATGGTCCGACCACATAAAGGATTGACCCATAGAGCGTGTAGAACAGCGAGAACAGCGCGTAGGTGATGGGGAAGAGGATGTATCCAACGAGAAGTAGGAGTGATTCCAGCACCCCGGAAAACGCACCGGTGATAAGGCCCCACAATGCCTGAATCCCGTTGTTGTTGTTCCAGTAGGTGGACAGGTCTGCCATCCACTTGCCAAAGACATCGCCACCGCCCGCGGTGCTGGTATTGATGAAGCTCGCCACGTTGTTGAACATGCCGTTGACGTCACGGAATACGGTTCCGTAGTTGACCATCACGAGGCCGACCGCGAAGAAACGCACCGCCGTCGCTCCCAGAAAGTGTGTGTCTCCGCCGCGTGCCCAAGCCTCGTAGATGCCGAATAGCAAGCTAGCCAATAGAATGTATTGCGCGACTTGAACGGCACCTGCGGTTGCGCCGCCGGAATCGATTCCGCTCATGGCGGTATTGAAGAGCTGCTGAAAGTAAAACATGGCTATTTGTGTTGTAGCGTTGTACTTACGTTCTGTTGTGTGGTGACCGCCCAGGCACTGCCAAGTTTCAGATGGGCGCCATTGTTCGCTAGATCTATCGCTCGTACCCTCATGAGATCCGCCAAGGCCGATTGCGTGTAGGCGTGCGCTCTCACAAGCCATGCATCTGCCTGTGCCTCGATGATCGGTGCACTTCCTGGCGTGGCGCTCTGCACGTTGGTGTTGATTTGATCGGCCGCAGCGAGCTCCTGGTCCGCGATCGCGTCGATGGCGATTGCCCTTTCCATGGCATCCTGAGCTACGGCGTCCGTCATGTCGATGATGTCCCTCACGGGTGGTGGGGCGTTCTGGGGAGTGGGCACAACACCGTAAACGGCCGCATAGCCACCTGTCGTGTTCGGAATCTGACCGGGGCTTCGTGAGAGCAGAATGCTCTCAAGCTGCCTTGGGTTCTGCAACGTCGCCGTGGCGATCGGAATTTGGAAAATGGTACGAATCTGTGCGTAGAAACCTTGGATCTGCCCGGCCATGCCAAGAGCTTGCGCGATCGCTTGCTTTGGCCATATGACAGTCTGTTCAAAGTTACTGATATCCGACAGGACCGTGTTGATCGCCTGTAGACCGCCGCCAATCACGCTGCCCAACGTGCTGTTGATCGTTCCCAGACCGGCTGCCAGGATTGCGCAACACGGACTCGGAACCTGTCCTTGGATGTGCCTCGGCGAAATGAGCACTGTCAGGAGCAAGGCTAGCGCGGCCAATACGGTGTGACGGCGTATCCAGCGGCCCACGTGCATACTTCCGGTCTTCGCTTTGCCTCTCCATTGGTTGAATTGATCTCGCATTCGATTCCTCCTCACTTGTGCTGGAGAACGTTGGTCATGTTGTTTTGCAGTTGGCCTGCGAACGTAGCAGTCCGCTTGCGTATTGCGTTGTCGTGCGCCACGCGTCCGGCCTCCTGTCGCAGCATCGCGGCCATCATCTTTTGCATAATGGCCTGGCTTTTGATCTCCGCGGACACGGCCGCCGCCGTAATCAGAGACGACGAACCCGGTGCGGATACGTTGATATTTGGATTTCCTACCAGGCTCTCGATCTGGTCGGCCGCCTGCAATTCCAGGTCTTGCGCTTGATCGGCTACCTTCAATAACATGAGGTTGTCCTGAGCCAGGGCGTCATCCATGTCGGTCATGTCTCGGTCCTGCGGCGCGATTGCGCCCGCCTGCGGCACTGGCCGGAAGGCGTTCACATACACCTGGGGAACGGTGCCAAGATCTCCAGTGCCTCGGTTCCGGATGATGTTCTCAAGGGCCGCTGGATTAGGCAGCGTAGCGGTGTGAGGGTTGATCGTCATGATCGACTGAATTACACCGCGGAACCGCGCGATGATTGACTGGATTTGCGACTTGGCTAGGTTGATCGCACTAATGGGCCAGATCGTCTGCTCGTACAACTTGCGGATGTCGGAAACCACCCCGTTGATTACACTCAGCCAGTTGCCGATGGTCTGGCTGATGGTGGCCAGCACCGCCTGAATCACACACGGCAGGCAGAACTGAGCTTGTGCAGGTGGCGGCGAAACCCCAAGTATTGCGATGCAGCCGATCAGCAAAACTGCAATCATGCGGCGCCGGCTTTCGATGCTGAGCAGCATGAGACCGCCGAACAGTGCTGTAAAGAGCAACATTAAGACCTCCTAAGCGTGCACACCCTCATTCGTATGGACCGCGCCCGACAGTTCTTCCGGAAGTTGTGGCAGACCGGCGAGGCCCTGCGGAAACTTCCGCGCCAACTCCTCGTAGCATTCAAGTAACGGCTGCTCCGGATTCCGCCTCAAGCACCAAGCTCGATACGCACGCTCGCGCGGGTAGGTCGTACAGATCCAGTAGTCGATAGGGGTCGGAACCAGTCGCACGGTTTGGGTCGTCTCCGACTTCTCCCCGATGACCAGCAACATCTCCGCGTAACGGCCCTTTTGTGGCGAGGTGAATCGCTTGATCGCGGCGAGTGCAACTTCATTAAGGTGGAGTTGGTTTTCCAGCACGCTCATGTCGCCTGGTTGTTGGCCGATCAGCTTCGTATTCGCGTTCTTCACGATGCCCGGGCCGTGCGGACGCGGCTGTATAGAGGTTCCAACGAAGTCTTCGAGTGTCTGCGAAATGCCCCAGACGCTGGAGTTCCGTTTGCGCGCGGTTCGAAACAGTTGAACGACTTCCGGCGCCAGGACGGGCGAGTCGAGCAATGACCAGCACTCATCCAGCACGGTAATGCTCGGCTGACCGCTCCTTCCGGAAGCCCGCTCCGCCATTGCATTCGCGATCAGCATACTCATGGCTGTTTCCAAATGAGGATCCGATCCCAGTCCCTCAACGTTGAAAAATAGCCAGTTGTTGTCGGTGCGGATATTGGTGTGCCGGTCGAATAACCGGCTGTAGATGCCCTTGTCCGTCCAAGTTCGCAACTTGATGGCCGCTAGCTTCGCCTCATCGACGGCGCGTTGCATCTTCTCTTCGTCCTGCCATTGGGCAAGTTCATCCCGCAGGTCTGAAAAAGTGGGGACCGGATTAGCGTAGCGGAGCC
>Ga0209734_1000042_pt1 | contig 11918 bp, 5 predicted proteins | sample BlaSpr_A8_OM1_M2_FD_187981 | JGI IMG/M metagenome (GOLD analysis project Ga0209734, IMG submission 187981) | Forest soil microbial communities from Thunder Bay, Ontario, Canada - Black Spruce, Ontario site 2_A8_OM1_M2 (SPAdes) (version 2) | ecosystem: Environmental > Terrestrial > Soil > Boreal...
ATCTCCCGGAACTTCGAAGCGATGAGTGGCAGCAACTCCGCCATCTCCAGCGTCGACGAAAATACTTTTTCGAGATCGTAGAGTTGTGTAAGACGGGTGATGGACTTCAGTGCGCCGTGACGCTCCTCTTCATAACCTTGCGCAGCGGTAATGGCGATGGCACCCAAGGCAGATGCGGGTTGCAAAGCAACGATCACGTCATCAGACAATTTTTCATTGAATGAAAGAATTTCGAGAGCGCCTACCAGGGTACCGCCGTTTAACAGAGGAATATAACAAAGGGATTGCAGACTTCTGCGTATATCAATGTGCGGATAATCTTCCCGCTTCAGGGCCGCTCCGGTGCGCAGTTGCGGGACTGGATCGTCCATCAACCGGCCGAGCAAACCCGAGTTCGATTGGATAGACGAGCCATGGAGAGTGGCTTCACCGACCGTGGCTCTGGGAATCCAGTACGTAGCGCTGGCATCCCCGGCGAGTGTGTACACACTAATGGCTGCGACGGGAAGAAATTCAGCAACGAATCGCGCAAGCGCCCGCGCTCGTTGCGGCACCTCCTGCTCTGCGAGCAGAGTGGAAGAGAGCGCAGAAAGATCCAGAATGGATTTCTGCTCCTGGCTCGACAACTTTCGGCTCTCCGTCCGTAGCCCCGGGGGAACTACCGGCAGGCCGTGTTCCTTGCTTTTTTACCGCAGATTCTCTAACGTGTGCGCGGACTCTAACAAAGGGATTCAGGGGTGTCAACGAGTGTGCCCAGTGTCCTTGGGCTGCCAATGGGCGGGGAGACGGCACTTTGGAAATCGATACCAGGACACAGGATGGAGTGGAAATTGTAAAGCTGACTGGAAGGCTATGCATGGGTCAGCCGCTCGACCGTTTCAATTCCACTGTGGGCGAGTTGCTGCGGCAATCGCGTAACAAGATTGTTCTCGACGTCGAGCAAGTCCCTACAATTGACTCCAGCGGCATTGGCCTGCTGGTTCGCTACTTGACTACTGCAAAACAAAGTGGGGGCAACATCCACCTACTTAAACCATCCAAGTTCACAGTCCAGACGCTGAAGATGGTGGGAGTGCTGAATCTCTTCGCGACTTACGAAGATTTGTCGGAGGCCATCGCGTCGTTTCGATAATCTTTCCGTGAACAAGCGCGTCGCGCAAACCAAGGTAGACCGGAGTTTTCTGCTTGACAGCGTCCAATGCTCAATATAGTTTCGTGCCACTAAATGGAGTTTGTTGAATTATAGTAAGGTTGCCTTCGGCACAATCCGGAGTGGACGATGTCAGCGACGATATTGTTAACTGAAGTTTTATTTATCCCTTCTCATACTAATCCAACACCGAAAATAGGAGTTTGGACCAATTCGCGGGCGACGAAGCATTGCCATGCCTTTAGGGCTGAACAGGCAATGTTTGGAAAGTTTAGGAACGTTCTTTAGGCAGGTGTCCGAGAAGGCGGTTGCAAACTGTCCGAAGGAAAGTGAGGGATATGAACACACATCTATCGCTACCCACGACAAGAGTATCAGGATCGCAGGAACGTGCTGGCGGACAATCGCCCGCCTTCGGGGGCCTGGTGTTTACGTTCCGCTCAGCTCCGTGGCTTCTGTGGAGGGTCGCGGCGGCCCTTCTGTTGGTCAGCATTTCCACCTGGGGTCAAGCCACCACGTCGGTGCGCGGCACGGTCGTAGATCCCAGCGGCAAAGCCGTGGGCGGAGCCAGCGTGGTGCTGACGAATTCCGAATCCAAAACGGAGCGCACCACCACGACTGGGGAACAGGGGGAGTACCAGTTTCTCCTTGTGCCGCCAGGGACCTACAAGCTGGCGGTGACGGCTACCGGATTTCGCCGCTATGAGCAGACGGACTTGCAGCTGTTGGTTAATACACCGTCAACGGCCAACTTACAGTTGACCGTCGGCGGAGCTAGCGAGACGGTCACCGTGACGTCAGAAGCGCCCGCGCTAAATTTAGTGGACGCGTCGATCGGAAATTCCTTTGGCGAAGTACAGGTAAAGCAGCTCCCCCTCGAAGGCCGCAACGTCCCCGACCTGCTCAGCCTGCAGGCAGGAGTGGCTTACACGGGTAATCGCATCGGGGACAAAGATCAGGACACTCGCAACGGGTCGGTGAACGGCGCGCGAAGCGATCAGAGCAACGTCACGCTGGACGGCGTCGACGTCAACGACCAGTCCAACGGTTACGCGTTCACCTCCGTCTTACCGGTCACCCAGGATTCCGTTGAGGAATTTCGTGTCACCACCACCAACTACGGCGCCGATCAGGGGCAAGGCTCGGGGGCGCAGGTCACCTTGGTGACCAAGGGCGGCACAAATATTTTTCATGGTTCGGCCTATGAATACATCCGGAATACCATCACCAGCGCCAACGACTACCTTGTGAAACAATCCGAGCTGAACATCGGCGCACCGAATAAACCGCTTCAGCTGAACCGCAACATCTTTGGCGCCTCGGTGGGTGGGCCGTTGCACAAGGACCGCTTGTTTTTTTTCGCGAATTATGAGGGAACGCGCGAGCGGGAACAGCAGCGCGCGGAGCGCGTCATTCCTACGCCCTCGATGTGCCAGGGCATTTTCCGATATTTGAACGTAAACGGCGGGCTTACGACGCTAACCCCCACGGACCTCCAAACGCTCGACCCGCGAGGCATAGGGATTGATCCCGCCATGCTGGATCTAACCAATCACACCGGTTATCTCGATAAGACCTTCTGCACTGGTCGGACGGTAACCAACGATTTTGCCGCCGGCGATGGCTTCAATTACGCCGGATTCGTTTTCCGCGCACCTACCAAACTGGACAACGATGTCTTCATCGCCCGCCTTGATTACCGTCTCACAGCAGACGGCCGGCACTTGTTGTTCTGGCGTGGAGCGCTGCAGGATTTACGCAACCCGGGCGCTCCGTTTCTGCCGGGCGATCCTCCGGAACAAACCAACGTCGACCACAGCAAAGGCTTTGCTCTCGGTTATACCGCGGTGCTCAACTCCAATCTCACAAATTCGTTTCTCTGGGGATTTACGCGGCAGAGCTTTGGCGTCGTCGGCAATACCAACCAGTCGTGGAACCAATTCTTGGGGATGGATCAAGGAATCGTTTATAGCCACAATTTCCAGGTAGGCTTGCACAACCTGAAGGATGATCTGTCGTGGACCAAGAACACTCATGCCTTCCAGTTTGGGGCTGCGATAGGCTTGGCCCGCGATCCCCGCACGAGCTATCTGCACTCCAATAACTTCGGCCTGGGCACAACCAACTGGACGTCTCCGATCGGCTTCTCCTTTACCTCCAGCAGTCTGGATCCGGCGAATACGAGCCCGAGTCCGTTCGGGCATCCAGGCATAAACTTGCCGGAACCCTTGTCCTCTACGGCCTATGATCGCCCGCTCCTGGCTTTATACGGCATGATCTCTGACGTGGTCGCAAACTACAATCTTGACCGTAACGGGGTTGTGCAACCGGAGGGAGCTCCGGTGAAGCGCAACTATGGGCTCAACTCCTACGAATTCTATGGGCAGGACACCTGGCGCATCAAACCGAATTTGACGCTGACCTACGGGCTTCGCTGGTCGTTCTTCCCCCCGCCATGGGAGACCAACGGCTTGCAGACTTCTCCGGCATTCGGCCTCGGAACGCAGTTCGCAACGAACGTTAAAAACATGAAACAGGGATTGGGTTATACATCCGAGCCACCGATGGCCTTCACACTCGGTGGTCCTGTGAACAATGGGCCCGGCTTCTACCCCTTTGAGAAAACGGATTGGTCGCCGAGAGTTTCCATCGCCTATTCACCCCGTTTTGGCGGCAGCCTGCTCAAAAAGATTTTTGGGGAAAACGACAAGACCGTTATCCGCGCCGGCTTTAGCCGGGTTTACGATCGCGCGGGGTTTGCGCTTCTGAACAGCTTCGATCAAATCGGTTCCGCGGGGCTGACCACAACTTTGCAAAATCCCTGCTGCACGTTCAATCAGACCGGAGCTGAGGACCTGCCGCGGATCACCGGCATCAACACCATTCCCACGGTCAACAATCCGCCGCCCGGGATTCCGCCGGTGCTATTCCTGCAGTTGCCGCCTTCGGGAGGCTTTCCGCAGACGCCCGGCATTAACGCACAGGCCAATCTGTGGGGCACCGACGACACACTCAAGACTCCGCATGCCTATGCCGCTGACTTTTCCATCGGCCGCGAGTTGCCCAAGCGATTCTCGCTGCAAGTGTCTTACGTAGGCCGCTTCGGCCACGGTTTGCTGACGCAGCGCGATCTGACTCAGCCCCTCGACATCGTGGATCCCAAGACCGGGATTGACTACTACACGGCGGCCGCGGCTTTGTCAAAGTTGGCAAGATCTTTTGCTTTGGCCAACAACGGTGGGCAGCCCACTAATTTCTACAGCGCAGTCATCATGCCCTCGCAGATTTCCAGCGTCACCGCGTCGATGCTGGGACCCACGGCGCAATACTGGGTGGACATGCTCCCGCCGCTCCGACCGGGCGCCTCTCGCTATGTGGATTCCTTCACCACCACCCCGACGTCGACAACGAACGTCACGGATAGCCTTCTTCAAAGCGTCTTTGATCTCTATTACAACCCTGCCCTTTCCGTCATTGGCGATGAGATCGTGGGACTAGCCGACATTGATGCGTATGGCGGCTTGGGCGACAACATCGGCTCGGGCAGTTATTTCTTCAACGGACCTCTGGGACTTAACGGCGGTGCCGGCAAATTCTTGAATGACCAGGCTTTTTCCATGTATGGGTGGAGTTCCATCGGGAGTTCGAGCTATCACGCTCTGCAAGTGAGCCTGCGCAAGCAGTTCAGTCATGGAATCCAATTTGACTTCAACTACACTTTTTCCAAGTCCATTGATGTCACCTCCGCGGCATCGCGCGTCGGGTTCTCCGTTTATGGCTATCAAAACATCGGTCTAGTGGGAAGTCGGCTTGCCAATGCCTTTTCGCCGAACCTGGCCCGTACTGTCTCTGACTATGACCTCACCCATCAGATAAACCTCAACTGGATTGTTGATGTCCCGATCGGCAAAGGCCGGGCAGTGGCACACAATGCCAGCGGACTTTTAGATGCTTTGGTCGGTGGCTGGCAGCTTTCCGGTCTGGCTCGCTGGACCAGCGGTTTTCCTTTCAGCGTGGATGGCGGCCAGCGCTGGCCCACGGACTGGTTCCTCACGGCGATTGCCCAGATGACCGCTAAGCCTCAGACGGGCATTTACCACCTGCAGGTTCCCGACCCGGTGACAGGGAAACCCGACTCTTTCGTCAGCCCCTTCGCGAATCCGGCCGCAGCGCAAAATGGCTTCACATTGCCTCTCCCGGGCGGAGTTGGATCACGCAATGTCTTGCGTGGCGATGGCTTTGCCAGTTGGGACATGAGCCTGGCAAAACGCTGGAAGATGCCCTACCGGGAGACCCATAGTCTGCAATTTCGGTGGGAAGTATTTAATGTGCCCAATCTGACGCGCTTCAACGCTCAGGGCGTGGGAGCATCGCTGCTCACTTCGCTCACGCAGTCACCGGCGAGCTTCGGCGCGTACACCAGTCTGCTGACCCAGCCGCGCGTTATGCAGTTCGCGCTGCGCTACGAATTCTGATAGCCGCAGTGTGAGTTTTCGGAGGGAGGAGTCGAGAAGAGATTGCGGAACGCGTTCTCTACGGAGACAAGCAAGCAATCAGCGCCGCTTTACCGAAAAAATGGAAATTAATTGAGCCAAATCGCCCAGAGCTCACTCTCGAAGCAGGCTAGTGCTCATTTGTCGACCGAGCGGGGACCTGCAGGCCTAACGACTCCGTGACGGTTTCGTCCAACTTTCGCCGGACGGCGGCGGCTTCCCGTCCAAGGCGAGCCTCGCTCTCCTTACGAGCTTGCGATATCACCGTGAGTTCGTCGCCGGGCGCCTTCTGCAGAGCATTTTCGGCGTGCAGCAAGCAAGCGAACACATAGCGCTCGGGCTGTTGTTGCTTGTGCAAGAACTGAGCGTAGTTGAACCAGTCAGACGCCGCGCTACGCGGATCGGAAAGCCCCGCGTCGAGTTGTAACGCGTGCTGGTAGGACTTCTCGGCTCCATGAATGTCACTCTGCTTTTCCTGCAAATCGGCGAGATGAACGAGGGCGAGGCTTTCCAGCGCCTTCTCACCAGCCTTGTCTGCAAAACCGGCGGCCGCGTTGTAACCCTTGGAAGCATCGCTGGAGTGATTGATGGCGGCATCAGCGTCGGCCACTTTGATGAAGCCCGCGAGCACAGGGCCGATATCGGCGGGGTCCTTGTGGTGGCGAGCGGCGATGATTTCCAGGTAGATACGATAGTGGCGCGCCGCCGCCTGTAGTTCTCCTTGTTGATCGAGAGCTTGCCCAAGATAGAGCTGCGCGTTGGATTGGGCTGGGTCGACGTCGACGGCGCGTTGCCAGTTGTCGACGGCCTCTCCGTCATGGCCGAGGCGATGCGCGAGCATTCCATAATTGACCAGAGCGTCGGCGCTGCGCGGCCAGCGCGCGATGATTTTTTGGAACTGCATATAGGCGTCGGCATTGCGCCCCGCTTCAACCAAACTCCGGCCATAAGACTCTTGCAACGCGAGATTTGCGGGATTGAGGGTAGCCGCGCGCTGCATGGTCGCGAGAGCGGCGTCGTGCTGCCCGGCAAGCTGCTCGGCGCGGGCGAGACGGACTTGGACGGAGCTGTCGTCAGGATTCAGCGCCGCCGCGCGCTGAAGTACAGGAAGAGGGCTCGCTTCGCTGGACCACCAGAAATGCAGCTGGTCCACGGCAGCCCAAACGAATAGCAACGCCACCGTCGCGATACGGAAGGCACGAGCGGCAGGAGCGCGTCCTGTTAGCCAGCGAGCGGCCCGCGCAAAACTATTTTGTTTCTCGTCTCCAGCATGTGTCGATTTTTGCTTGGCGTCCAAGAGCAGTGCAGCGATGCGCGAATTGCGCAGTTTCCAGATGGCACCGTCTAGAATAAAGTGGTGAATATTTACGAGAGCCGTGAATGTGAGAAAGCTCGCGGCAAAATCAGCGTGAAAAACGCGGCTGACGATCCAAGGCCCTGGGATGAAGAGCGCGATTCCGCCGGCAATCAGTGTCACAAGATAACGGGAAAACGACCAACGGGAGTCGCCAGCCGCACGGGCCTCCTTTTTCTGGTAATAGCTCGTAATCCACAAATACTGCGTGGAATGGAGCACGGCGAGCAGCCCGCTGCTGTAACGAGTCTGCGGGACTTCGCGGCCGCTGACAAACTCAATTACCGCAGGCAAAAGAAACCAGAGGAACTGTGTCACCGTCAGCGTAACGACCGGGAGAACGCTGCGGAAGTTGCTTCTGCGGGCCAGCGAGACGAGAGCCCAGCCACTGGCACCGACAAAAAAGAGCGCAAGCGCGCCTCGTGCGGGGAGAGTGAATTTAGCAGCGAGCCCGAGAGAAAGGATAAGTGCATCGCCGGACGCGCCGGTGTGGAAGCTCAGCATCAGCAAAATATAGGAGGCGATGAAGGAAAGGCGCAGCGCGCGGCGTTCTGTTTCCGTGGGTGCAACGCCGGCGCGCCGGGCGAACATCATCAGCAATCCGAAATTTTGTCCGCTGTAGTGCCACGGGCTCCAGCAAATGTAGAGCGTGAAGATCCATGGAAGCAGCGCATACCAGAGGTGCGTGACGACTCCGGCCACAGCGAGCAGCAGCGCGACATGCACCGTATAGAGGCGATATTTCTCGAATTCGTCGCGCGTGTGGTACGCGCGGTAAACCGTGGCCATGAAGTGCGGATAGTTTGACAGCAGCGCGAGAAAATAGAACGCCACGCTCCATCCGCGCTCGTAGGAGTTCGCAAAATAAAATCCCGCGAGTAAGAGCGGCCCGGACCAGGCGCCGCAGCCCACGGTCAGGTCAATCCATGGACCATAAATCCAGGGACTCTGTGGCCGGGAGGGCAGGGCAGGCGACGAAGAACTCTGCTCCTCAGGGGGAGCTATGGTGATAATTTCCATGCAATTACAGAGTACCGCAGGCCTGGCGCGCCTGGGCGTCGAGGACCGCCACCGCATGCGGAATTGGTTACTTGTACTTGCAAACGGGCTTCAGGAAACAGCGAGAATTCGGAGCAGCAATCCCAACACTGCCGTGAGACCCTGGGGCCAAATGCCTGATCAGTTGCGTTACCGGACTAGTTCCCGGGACTAACACTTAAACCTTAATCCAGCCGGGATGTCGGCCTGCGGTAACCGGCGACGCGGGTGGCCATGAAGTAGTTTTTGAAATTATGATTGGAAGTGCGGAAGATCGATGCAAGGTGAAAGGAACCGGAGAAAAGCGCCCACCATTTGCAAAAACCACAAAAGGTAGGCTACTTAAGGGTGCGCCACTCGCCAACATGTCCACAGGTCAGTGTGTATCCGTAGCCTTTAGTAGGACGGCAGTGATGGGGGCGTGGTCCGAGGCAATCAATGCACTACCGGTTCTATAAATGTGAAAGTCATGAAATTTCAGGTCACTGCTGATGTACACGCGATCGAGATAGACGATAGGGCAAAATGCAGTCCACGATCTTCCGGTGGCGCATTGGAAGCTCGCAAGTGATTGGTTCACGATACCATTTCGCGATTTCTCGTTGAAGTCTCCCAGAAGTACACGGGGCGCATTGTGGAACGAAGGGTTTTCGACAATGGAGTTCGAGGCAAGGCGTTCAACTTGCTGCCGCCTTTCCATTTCATTCTGACCAAGATGAACACTAAACACGTGGATCGCGCCAGCGTCGCCCGGCCAGGCAATTTCCGCGTGCAGGCACACGCGTTGCTCGTGGTGGGGCACACCGAGTGGATAAACATCAGACCTTCGAATGGGAAGCCGGCTCAAAATGGCATTGCCAAATTCGTAGCCGTGCACGTGATCAGCCCTTGCAAATAACACATGGAAGCCCAGAACACGTGCAATCTCCTCCGCCTGGCCTGCGCGCACCTCCTGGAGACCAATGACATCGGCGTGAGTGCCACTGAGAATTGCAGCAATGCGATCACACCTGACGCGAAGGTCGAGACCCTCACATGAGTGGATGTTGTATGAAGTGACGGTCAGTCGTGCGACTTGCGAAGGTTCAAGTCCGGTGGGGTCGGACAATGTATGGACGCTGTTGAATTCCACCGGCAATTCTAAAAAATTGGAACTTTCCCAAGGCTGCGGAAGCGAAATGGCAAATGATGTGAAGTCAACCGGGATGAAATTTACAACGACAGAAAGGGATACTGCCAAAACACGAATCGTGGCGAATTTCAACATCGTTACATACGGCATAGGCAACAACTGAGCATTCCCATTCCAAAGTTCAGTGAGAGGTATTTTTTGACTTTTCTTTCGGCGCGTCGTATTGCAACGTCGAATTTTACCACGATTCAATTCAAGTGCCTGGTTAATCGTGCGAACTCAATGGGTCGGCGCAACACTCGCTCGAAGTCTACTCACAGGAGTCTGAAAGCCTAAAGTTTTTCGCAGGCGTTGATTTAAACGCAGTGCCACTTTGTCCAGGTAAAACCGGTCGCAGCCAATCTAGGTGAAAGAGCTACAATTGATGATTATGCAGTGAAAGTGGCGCGCCCGGGGAGGCTCGAACTCCCGACCCTCTGCTTAGAAGCCTTTTTCGCAGCCGCTGCAATTAAAGGACCTATCCTGATTTTGTGATACTTAATCGTGTTGCATCGTTTGGTCTGTTTCCTCAGTCCCGCTGCGTAAGTCAAAGTCTAGTGAAAGTTTTTAGGCACAGAATCGATACGATTCGGCACAAAAATTAGGCCGGTCCAAGAGAATTATCGCAACTGTTCGGTGCTCGCCTTTAGCGCGGTGCTGAATGCCCTTGGAGTGAACCTGTAAGCCGGATTCTCCAGTTAAGATTGAAAACATGGAGCTTCTTTTGAATCAACACCGACGACCTGTCAATAATGTCAGTTTTGGCAACGTAGGCAGGTTTTGCGTCACACCAGCGTCACAATTTTGAGCGGTTAAACTACTTCAACTTCGCGTACTCAGACCTGGCAGCGACGAGGATGGGAATATCAGGGTCGGCGTCTTTCCAGAGCGTGAGGAAATCCTGATACGCCGCCTTGGCCTTGGCGGTGTCGCCCTGCATGGCATAGGCTCTGGCAATTTGGAGACGCGCGAGCGCACCGATAGGTTCGTTGAGCACAATGCCGCGATGGTCGAGGATTTTCTGAAACTCGGCTGCGGCTTCGGTGCCGTGATGTGCGGCCAGATAGGCTTCGCCGCGCACATAGACGGGATACAAAGCGGGTTGCGAAGCACCGCTGCCGGGTTGCCCCAGCTCGTAAGGAGCAGCGGCCTGAAGCGCCTCTGCGGCATTGGACGGGTTGCCGCGGTCCAGCAAAATTTGGGCGCGAATCGTCGGCACATAGTTGAATAGCACGACGGTATCTTCCGGGAAGCGTTTGGCAAGGTCGTTGGCCAGAGCCTGGGCCCGGGCCTCATCACTCGCCATGGCGAACGCCAGCGCCGCTGCGAATTGCACGTCCCGTCCCGTCGAAAACCCTAGCGCCGCAGCGGCTCGTATCCGGGCCTCTGCTGCATTGCCAAAGACGCCTTCTCGCATGGCCGCATAAGCCTCGCACCCTGCGGCCATTTCCTTTTCTTCTGCACGCTGGGCCGAAGCCACTGCCTTGCGGGAAAACTCCCGGGCCTTCCCCAGCAGCCCGGAATAGGCGGCTGTATCGGCTTCAAACCTGAAAAGGACGTCTTCCACTCCTGGCTTGTCCGCCGCCCAGACAACCTGCTGGGTCATTCCGCCGGCATCATTTTGCAAGAAGGCTAGCTGGTATAGGCGTAAATGTAGGCGAGCAGAATCAAGTTTCTTCACCCGCGCTTCGTTCGCCACGGACCGGGCCTCGTCTAAACGGTTCAGACGAAGATAAGAGTTTACGAGGTTGGCATAACTCAGACCGTCCGAGTTGAGGCGATTGGCCTCTCGAAATTCCGCAAGGGCTTTTTCATACAGGCCGAGATTCCGGTAGACGCTACCCAGGTTCGTCGGCGCTACGTCATCCCGTGGATAGGTCTGCGCCAAAAACTCATACGCTTGCCGCGCCTTTTGTAAGTCGCCGGTACTGGTATCATAATAGCGGGCCTCGATATAAAACTTCTCGCGCTCGCTCACTCGGTCGCGCAGCTCGTAAGCCTTCCGCGCGTTCTCAGCACCACGGTCGGTTTCCCCAAGGTTGTTGTAGCTCATCCCGAGCGAGGCATAAGCCATCGCGAAATTCGGGTCTAAGCGGATGGCCTGTTGGAACAAGGGTACGGCGGCGGCATAGTCCGCCTTCACCACCACAATCGCGCGTGCCAGGCTGTAGGCCTGGAGGGCTTCAAGCGATGGTGTCGTGGCCTGTGCAACCGGTGTGTCGAACTTCTCGACTGTGCGGAGCGATTCACCTAGCTTGTTGCGCAGCTTTGTGGCCGCCTTATCGAGCGCCTGAAGGACTCGTTCTTTGCCTTCCGCTGTTGTCTGCTCCCGGGCCAGAGTGTTGCCTGTGCTGCAGTTCAACGCATTCAGCCCCAAAACGTAGCTGCTCCCCAGGTTCGCAATGGAGCCTTGGACAACCGCAGTGCTCTCGGCCCGCTGGCAGACTTCCCGCGCAATCTTCGGAGTGAGCCGCGCATCGGCGGGCTGGCCCATCAGCCGCAAAGTCCGCTGGATGCGCTCGTCCGAGACAAGGCTGAGGAAGGGTGACTGTTCAAGCTGCACCGCCAGTCCTTGTCGCAACGTGCCATCGAACACGGAGTCACCCGTCGTGTTCGTAAAATCGGCGAGGACAAGTGAGTCATTCTCAGTCAGCCCGTGCGCCTTATGGGAGAAAAACAACCAACTTCCCGCGACCAGCCCGATGACTAGCA
>Ga0209734_1000043_pt1 | contig 11891 bp, 13 predicted proteins | sample BlaSpr_A8_OM1_M2_FD_187981 | JGI IMG/M metagenome (GOLD analysis project Ga0209734, IMG submission 187981) | Forest soil microbial communities from Thunder Bay, Ontario, Canada - Black Spruce, Ontario site 2_A8_OM1_M2 (SPAdes) (version 2) | ecosystem: Environmental > Terrestrial > Soil > Boreal...
CGAACGACACGTCCTATCGCTGTAAGGAGAACATCGACTACCTGACGACTGGAGTGCATTTCCGAAACCTGACCTGCCCGATCCTGGACGGCGGCATGATCAGCTCGGGGTTCCAGAACGGAGATTACCTCGACCCTCAGACGGGGCAGCTCCGCAAACGCGGATTCACGCAACAGGAAGGGCGATTCGAGGTCAAGCTGCGCATCCCCAAGGGCCCCGGGTCGTTCCCCGCGGCATGGATGATGCCGACCGACGAGAACCTGATGGTCGCCCGCCACACGCGAGCTTCGCTCGACGGCTAGGCAGATGCCCTCAGGGCCTGGCGAGCAGCTGGACCAGATGTTCCAAGGCCAGGCGATAGCCGTCGATCCCAAGACCGGTGATCATCCCGGTCGTCGCGGCCGCCAGGATCGACTTGCTGCGCCAGTCTTCACGCCGATAGATATTGCTGATGTGCACTTCGACAATCGGGCACTCGCACATCTTCAAGGCATCGAGGATGGCAACCGAGTGATAGCAGAACGCGGCCGGGTTGATGATGATGCCGGCGGCGCGGCGCGCCTCATGCAGCCAACCGATGAATTCGTGCTCGGCGTTGCTCTGGCGCACGATCAGTTCCAGATGATGACGATCGGCCAGCGCGCGGCATTGCGCCTCGATATCGGCGAGTGTGTGATGGCCATAGAGCGCGGGCTCGCGTTCACCGAGCAGATTCAGATTCGGCCCGTTCAACAGGTAGATCCGACCGGTCATGTATTGCTCATGCTCTGTACCGGATCCATGGGCTCGCGCGTGCGCACGGCCGCTCAGCTCGGGGTAGTGGGTACTTCCGGAATGTCGGTTGCGACGGCGGCGGCAGCCGGGCGAGGTGCGGCTCGCCGCTGCTGCTCCGCGCGGACCTGCGCGATGCTAAGACCGGTGTTGGCGGCGATCAGCGCCACCAGTCGATGCGCCGCATCGCGCGGCAGCTCGATCGCGTGCAGCTGCTCCCAGATATTGATGCGCGCCTGCGCAGAATTGAGCGGCGAGGCCTGCTCGGTCAGCGCTTGCTGCCGCCGTTCGGCGGCTTCCGCCTGCTGTCTTGCCAGACGTTCACGAAAGTCCGCGGTCGGTTCGCCCGCCAGGGGCAGTGCACTGCGCCACGAGTTCATGGGGTGCCCAGTGCGACGATGCGGTAGCTGAGTTCGATCGGGCAACCGGTGCCGCTGGCGCGATCGCGCGCGCGCATCCCGATGCAATGCACCTTGGAGGTGACTGTGCGGCTGCCGCGCCCGGTGGTGGCAGCCAGTTGTGCGACGTTGGCGCTCAGATCGAATTCTCCGTCGCAATCGGCGCACGGGCAACGAAAGCGAAAAAAGGCCTGGGCCGGCGGATAGAAGGCGTGCGATTGCGAGGACGGGACGACTTCCTTCGGTGCCGCGCCGGTCCGATCGCCGAACGACAACTCGATGTTCAACTGCAGCAGCTGCGGAAAGGCACTACGCAGCGCCGGCGAACGGTCGCGATCGTACTGCCGCCGGTAGCGGCGTTGCTCGTCGAGCGAGGAATTTTTACGGGCAGCAATTTTCATGGCTTCGACTCGATCGATGAGCCCTCGGGCACGGTGGTCTGAAGGTCCGCGCCATTCGGTGCGGGTGCTTCATCGCGCTCCAGGCGTTTCTTCAGCTTTTCAGCGTGACGCGTTTTGCGCGCCAGCTCCTTTTGTTTCTTCTGGTGGCGGTAATTCGGCTTGGCCAAGCTCATCTCCAGCCGTCGTTCGTCAGGCGCTCCCGAGTGCGAATGGGTCGCGGTTGGGGGGCGCAGCGCGGCCTGCTGCATCGGAAAATCAGGTTGCCACTTTACCACATCCCGACCCCCGAGGTTCGGCTTTGTGGACGGCCGCTGCGCTCAAGCGCGGACCAATGGGCGCTGCCGCGGCCAGGTTTTTTCTCTGTTAAATCGGCGCCTCGGCGCCATGCCCGGCTCGCCGAGCGCGCTAGTTCCTTGCGCCCAGGGCCTCGAGTTCGCTCCAGCGTGCATAGCCGCCTTCGATCTCGTCACTGATCGCCGCCAGGCGTTGCAGCCGCTCGTGCAGCGCGTCCTGGCTGCCGCGGTATAGCTGCCCGTCGGCGAGTTCCAATTCGATGCGCCCCTTTTCGGCCTCCAGGCCCTGCAGCCGTTCCGGCAGCGCGCTCAACTCACGCTGATCTTTGTATGAGAGCCTGCGCGCCTTCGGTGATGTGCCGCCGCTCGCCGTCACGGCGCCGGCGGCCGGCGTCGAATCGCGCCGCTCACGCCGCTGCGAGTCGCGCTGCTGCCGGTAGCGGATCCAGTCGTTGTAGCCGCCGACGAATTCCCCGACGACACCATCGCCCTCGAACACCAGCAGGCCGGTCACCACGTGATCGAGAAAAGTGCGATCGTGGCTGACCAGCAACAGCGTGCCGGGGAATTCCGCCACATACTCTTCCACCAGTTCCAGCGTATCGATGTCCAGATCGTTGGTCGGCTCGTCCATCACCAGCACGTTGGCCGGCTGTGCGAACAGTCGCGCCAGCAACAGCCGGTTGCGTTCACCGCCGGACAGCGCTCGTGCCGGTGTATGCAGCTGCTCGGGACGGAACAGGAAGTCCTGCAGGTAGCCGGACACGTGCCGGCTGTTGCCGTTGACGATCACCTGATCGTTGCGGCCGCTGATGTTCTGCATCACCGACTCATCGAGCTTGAGCTGCGCGCGTTCCTGGTCGTAGTAGGCGACCTCGAGCCGGCTGCCGCGCCGCACCCGGCCGTGTTGGATCGAGAGCTCGCCGAGCAGGGCCTTGATCAGCGTGCTCTTGCCGGCGCCGTTGGGCCCGACCAGACCGATGCGATCGCCGCGCATGATGCGGCCGGAGAAGTCGCGGATGACGGCGCGGCCGTCGAACTCGACGCCCAGGTGCTCGGCCTCGAACACCAGCGCGCCGGACTCAGCGGCCGTGTGCTGTTCGATCTCGATGCTGCCGGTGCGCTCGCGCCGTGCGCGGCGCTGCGCGCGCAACTGGTACAAGGCGCGTACCCGGCCCTCGTTGCGGGTGCGTCGCGCCTCGACTCCCTTGCGGATCCAGACCTCTTCCTGCGCGAGCTTTTTGTCGAACAGCGCCTGCTGCTGCGCCTCGGCCTGCAGCTGCTGTGCCTTGATGCGCGCGTAGTCATCGTAGTTGCCAAGCGTTGCGGTCAGGCTGCCACGATCCAATTCGACGATGCGGGTGGCTAGCCGGTTGATAAACGTCCGGTCGTGGCTCACAAACAGCAGAGCACCGGCAAAGTCGTGCAGGAACTGCTCCAGCCATTCGATCGCCTCAATGTCAAGATGATTGGTCGGCTCATCGAGCAGCAGGATGTCGGGTTCTGACACCAGTGCCTTGGCGAGCAGCGCCCGGCGGCGCCAGCCGCCGGAGAGCTCATCGAAACGCGCGCCAGGATCGAGCTGCAGTCGCGATGTCACGGTGGCGACGCGACGCTCGAGTTGCCAGCCGCCGGCGGCATCGAGCGCGTGGTGCAGCTCATCGAGCCGACGGCGTTGCGCCGGGGAGTGCAGACCCTGCGCGGCCAGCGTCTGGTACTCGGCCAGCGCCTCACCCTGATGCGGCAGTCCGGCGGTGACGATCTGCGCGACCGTCTCGCCGCTGAGCAGCACGACATCCTGCGCCAGATGGGCCACCCGGGCGCCAGGTTTGACCCAAAGGCTGCCGGCATCGGGCTCGGCCTCTTGGCGCACCAGCCGCAGCAGCGAGGATTTGCCTTCGCCGTTGCGTCCGATGAGGCCGACGTGCTCGCCTTCATCGAGCCGCAACGATACCTGGTCGAGCAGCGGCCGCGAGCCGTAGGCGAGCGACACTTTATCTAGACGAAGCAGCACGGATTCACCAATAATCGGCGCGAATGCTCAAAGGCGACTGACCGGCATTCTACCGGCCGCGGTGGGGGAAGCAGCATGGCATCGAATGAAGTCTGGACCCGGACGCAGCGCCATGTCGTGATCGCAAGCTTCCTCGGCTGGATGCTCGATGCGTTCGACTTCTTTCTGGTCGTCTTCGTGCTCAAGCGGATCGCCGACGACTTCGGCACCGACGTCAAGAGCGTCACCTACGCGATCTTCCTGACACTGGCGATGCGGCCGATCGGCGCATTTCTTTTCGGCCGGGTGGCCGATCACTTCGGACGCCGTCCGGCGCTGATGGCCAGCGTGCTGTTGTATTCGGTGATGGAGCTGGCGTCGGCGTTTGCGCCCTCACTGCGCGCCTTCCTGGTGCTGCGCGCGCTCTACGGCATCGCGATGGGCGGCGAGTGGGGTGTCGGCGCATCCCTAGCACTTGAAAGTATCCCCGTCAGATCGCGCGGCATGGTATCGGGCATGCTGCAGGCCGGATATCCCTGCGGCTATCTGCTGGCCTCGATCGTGTTCGGGCTGCTGTTCGATCATATCGGCTGGCGTGGGATGTTCGTCGTGGGCGCCGCACCGGCGCTGCTGGTGCTGTACATCCGCAGCAAGGTACCCGAGTCCGCGACCTGGGTCGCGAGCCGCGCCGCACCGGCTGCCCGCAACCTGTGGAGTTCGCTGTCCGGCCACTGGCTGCTGGTGTTGTACGCGATTGCGCTGATGACCTGCTTTAATTTCTTCAGCCACGGCACCCAGGATCTGTATCCGCATTTCCTCGAGACGCAGCGCGGCTTTTCCACCGGCACGAAATCGATCATCGCCATTGTCTACAACATCGGCGCGATCTGCGGCGGCATAGCGGTGGGCACGCTGTCGAGCCGCATTGGTCGACGCAATGCCATCGCGCTGTTCGCGGGACTGTCGCTGTTGGTGCTGCCATTCTGGGCCTATTCGCTCACGCCTGTAACCCTGGCGATCGCGGCCTTCGTGATGCAATTCATGGTGCAGGGGGCCTGGGGCGTGGTGCCGGTGCATCTCAACGAGCTCTCGCCCGAGGGCCTGCGCGCGACTTTTCCCGGGTTTGTCTACCAGTTTGGCAATCTGCTGGCCTCGTACAACGCGACGCTGCAGACGAACATCGCGGAGAGTCACGGCGATGTGGAGCATCCCGACTTTGCCTTTGCCTTTGTTGTGGTGGTCGGTGCCGTGGCTGTGCTGCTGGTGGTGCTGTCGCTATGGGGGCCGGAGCGCCGCGATGTGCGCTTTGGGCCGCAATGAGTTAGACTGCAAGCTGGAGTTTGTCGAATGCGCGGTTCGGTCCGCGCGCCGAGGTTCTTCAGCGTCCCCTTAAAAGGCCGTCACGGCCATCCCGGGACCTATCGCCCCTCCTGCAAGCCCATCGCAGTCCTCGCCTTAAAGGCGAGGCCGATCCAATTCATGATTAACGCGCCATACCGATGGGCTGCCGTGAAAGCAGCGAGGCCGTTGCGGAGTATTGATTTGTTCAACGATTTTTCATTGAGTCCGTGTTTGCTGAAAGCGGTGGAAGCACTCGGCTATACCGAGCCCACTCCGATTCAGCAGCGCGCGATTCCAGTCGTGCTGCAAGGGCGCGACCTGATGGCCGCGGCGCAGACCGGCACCGGTAAGACCGCCGCCTTCGCGCTGCCGCTGCTCGAACGGCTGCTGCAGAACCCTGCGCATCAGCGCAGTCCACGGGCCCTGATACTGGTGCCGACGCGCGAGCTCGCCGCGCAAGTGAGCGACGCTTGCCGCGTGCTGGCACGACATCTGCCGATACGCGGCGTACTGATCTACGGCGGCGTCAGCGCCAAGCCCCAGCTCGACTCGCTTTCGCGCGGCGTCGATCTGGTGATAGCCACGCCAGGACGGCTGCTCGATCACCTGCAATCCAGGGCGGTGGACCTGTCGAAGATCGAGATGCTGGTGCTCGACGAAGCCGATCGAATGCTCGATATGGGTTTCATCCGCGCGATTCGCCGCATCATCGCCGCACTGCCGGCGCAGCGGCAGAGCCTGATGTTCTCGGCGACGTTTTCCGACGAGATCCGCATCCTGGCCAAGTCGCTGCTGCGCAACCCGGTCACCATCGATGTCTCGCCGCGCAATGCGCCGCCGGAGCTGGTCGATCACAGCGTCTATCACGTCGACACTTCCGCCAAGCATCCGTTGCTGACGCGCCTGATCGTCGACGGCGACGTGCAACAGATGCTGGTATTCACCCGCACCAAGCACGGCGCCAACCGGCTGGCCGAGCGCCTGGTGCGCGACGGCCTGTCCTGCGCCGCGATCCACGGCAACAAATCGCAGGGCGCGCGCACGCGCGCACTGGATGATTTCAAGCAGGGCCGCATCCGGGTGCTGGTCGCGACCGACATCGCGGCCCGTGGACTGGACATTACCGAGCTGCCGCACGTGGTGAATTTCGAGTTGCCGCATGTGCCCGAGGACTATGTGCATCGCATCGGTCGCACCGGCCGGGCCGGCTTGCGTGGCCGGGCGGTATCGCTGGTCAGCCGCGAGGAGCGCGAGCGACTGCGCGCGATCGAGAAGCTGCTGGGTCGTCCGATTCCGGTCGCTGCCTGAGGGTAGACTATTGCCTCCGCGTCGGAGGTAACAACGATGATCGACCACATGGGTCTGGGCGTGAGCGACTTTGCGGCCAGCAAGGCGTTCTATGCCAGGGCGCTGAAGCCGATTGGCTATGATCTGCTGTACGACCTGCCGGCCGAGCTGACAGGGCACGGCGCCGCAGCGGGCTTTGGCTTACCGCCAAAGCCGGATTTCTGGATCGGCGGCGGCCAACCCCATGGGCCGCCAATCCACGTGGCCTTCCGGGCCGCGAGCCGCGCGCAGGTGGATGCGTTTTATCGGGCCGCGCTCGCGGCCGGCGGACGCGATAACGGCGCACCGGGTCTGCGGCCCGACTATCACCCCAACTACTACGGCGCCTTCGCGCTCGATCCGGATGGCCACAACGTCGAAGTGGTGTGCCACGAAGCCGTCTGATGCGGCGCTGCGCTGAAATGCCGCCGTTGCAGCCGTTATCCGACTTTGGTGTTTCGACCCATCGGTGCTATACATAAGGCCGACGTTTAGCGCGGCCCGCGGGCCGTAGTCGGAGCAAGGCGTTCATGGCCACCGGTCTGGCGACATCCTCCAGGCATTCGATCGAAGCCGGATTCACGACCGCGCGCCTGATGGAGTATTCGGAGCAGTTTCTGGTCCGCGCCGCACAATCGGCGCTGCCAGAGAAATCGCAATTGGCCGCGCGCTTGCTGCGGGATGCTCCGCTGCATAGGCGCTGGGAGCACGCGCACAGCCTGCTGATGCACTCGGTCGCGGCACCCGCGCGCCCGGCCGCCAAGGTCGTAGAGCTCAGAAAAGTGACCTTTCTGACACTGCATCGCAAGGCCCCGTTCGAATACATGCGTGATCGACACGTCACGGGTCCGGCACGCCGCAAGCTCATCCGGGCGCTGTTCGGGACGCAGGATTACGCGCAGTGCCTGGTGCGTGAGCACCTGGCCTTTCTGAGTTCCGCCTGCAGTTTCATCTGCGCCGACTCGCTGTGTGGCGAAGTGCTGGGTGACGCGGCCTTTTGCGAGGCGCTGGCGCACTACCAGAGCGCTTACACCGAATACTATCGCGCCTACGGCGACTCGCTGCTGGCGGAACATAGCGGGCAGACCGCGTCGGTGCAGTCGCTGCTGCCCTATCTGCGCTATCAGCTCAAGACCATCCGTGAGCACATGCTGTCGGGCAAGCCGGAGCAGAGCGACTTCGCTACGCTGCAGGCGTTGTACGAAGCCACCGGCGACACCCACCTGTTGCCGGTCATATCCGAACCCTAGCTCCCCGCCCGCGGGCGCCGCCTGCGCGTTGAAATTATTTCAACGCAATTAATGCAGAGTGCGCGGAGATTTTTTGCAAAGTTTCCGCAACGGCGCGGCTAAAAGCCTGATTGAAGTGCCTCTGCGCGTGGCATAGTGATTGCACAGTCGTGGTTGCCCAGGAGGACTCGTCTGCAGGACACTCAATTATCGTGCCACGCGCGAGGAGATCAGCATGTCGGACAACAATCTCGATCATCGCCCTCAGAATGCCGGGCGCAAGCCGCCCGACGCCAATGCCGGCCAACCGTCAAACCCCAACGAGCCATTGAATTCCGGCCAGCCGGCGCCCAGGACCAGCTCCAGGCGCGGATTTGCGGCGATGGACGAACAGACGCAGCGCGCGATCGCCCGCAAGGGCGGACACAGCCAGGGCAAAGAGAACAACCGCGGAAATTTCTGGCATGATCGTGAGCGCGCGCGCATCGCCGGCCGCAAGGGCGGAGAGGCGCACGGCAAGAACCGGCCGGAACCGGGCAGCGATGCCGATCGTCAGGCAGATTCCCGTCAGTGAGATTCTGAGGTCGCCAGCAGCTCGCGGCCGATGATCAGCTTGCGCACCTCGGTCGTGCCGGCGCCGATCTCGAGCATCTTGATCGCACGATACAGGCGGTTGACCTCCGACTCCCAGATGTAACCGGTACCGCCGTGTATCTGCAGCGCGTCGGCCACGACCTTCGCCATGGTTTCGGCTGCGTACATCACTGAGGCGGCGCTCAGTGCGTGCAGCTCGCCGCGGCCGCCGCGATCGGCGCCGATGTGGTCGGCGGCTGCGAGCACGCGGTATATGAAGCAGCGCATGGTCTCGACCCAGACGTACATGTCTGCGATCTTGCCCTGGATCATTTCGAATTCCGCGATCGGACGGCCGAACTGCTTGCGCGTTTTGGCGTACTCGATCGAAAGCTGCAGGGCACGCTCGGCGATGCCGAGGCAGATCGGCGCGATGGTGGCGCGCTCCAGGTCCAATCCGGTCATGACCACGCCGAGGCCGCTGTTTTCGGCGCCGAGTCGGTTGTCGACCGGGACCCGGCAGTTGTCGAACACCAGCTCACCGGTCTGGCTGCCGCGAAAGCCCATCTTGGTGAGTTTCTGCGCCACACTGAAGCCAGGAAAATTCTTCTCGACGATGAACGCGGTGATGCCATGCGTGCCGAGTTCCGGTGCGGTCTTCGCGTAAGTCACCAGCACGTCGGCCACCGGGCCATTGGTGATGAAGATCTTGGTGCCGTTGAGCACGTAGTGATCGCCGTCGCGACGCGCGGTCATGCGCATTGAGCCGAGGGCGTCGGAGCCGGCGCCCGGTTCGGTGAGTGCCAATGCACCGAGCATCGTGCCGCTGCACAGAGCCGGCAGATAGCGCCGGCGCTGTGTTTCGCTGCCGTGACGGTAGAGATTGTTGCAGCACAGATTGTCGTGCGCGATCCACGACAATGCCAAGGCGTGATTCCACCGCGAAAAGGCCTGCGCCACCAGCCCGGTACTCAACAGGTCCAGTCCGGCACCGCCGTATGCCTGGGGAATAGTGATGCCCAGGTAGCCCTGCTGACCGAGGCGCGCGAACGCTTCGGCCGGCCACCACTCTTCGTCGTCCATGCGCACCGCGAGCGCATAGAGTTCCTCGCGCGCGTAGCGGTCAGCGGCGTCGAGTACCTCACGTTGCTCGGGGCTCAGATCAAAGGCGGCTGCTGATCCTGGTGCGGTGGCGATGGCCGCGGCGCTCTGAAGCATGGAAGTTACTCCGGACTGCCCTGGGGGACTAATGAACGGGACTCAGTTATTATAGCAAGCTATGGCCAACCGTTGCTTGTGCCGCTGATGCGATGCTTCTGCAACGCAGCAAAATGCGGAAAAAGGCTGCAAAATATCCAAAAGCAGCCGAACTACCGGCTGTCCTAGCGTCTGCGAGCGCCGTCTTTAATCTGATGAGCGGTACTCACTAATGAAGAAAAAGCGGCATTCGAGACTGCCGCGCGAGCAGCGCATGCGGGAAATCATGCAGGTGGCGGCGCAGGTGTTCCGCGAGAAGGGTTACAGCGAGGCGCTGACCGCGCAGATCGCGGCGCGGGCAGGGGTGGTCGAGGGCACGATCTACCGTTACTTTCCCGGCAAGCGCGAATTGCTGATCCGCGTGGTCGAGCAGTGGTACGAGCGCATCCTGGCCGATTACGATCAGCAGCTCACGGCTCTGCAGGGCACGCGCGCGCGCTTGCGGTTCCTGATCTGGCGCCACCTGACCGTGATTCACAATGAGCCCGGCATGTGCCGACTCATCTTTAATCAGCTGCGTGCCTGGCCGGAGTACCGGCGCACCACGGTGTTCGACCTGACGCGTGAATACACCCGCCGCACGCTCGAGATCCTGCAGCAGGCCATCGATGCCGGTGAGTTCCGCGCCGACCTGCCGCTGCGCATCGTGCGCGACATGATCTACGGCGGGGTCGAGCACCACACCTGGGTGTATCTGCGCGGGGAAGGCGATTTCTCCCCGGACGCGGCCGCCGAGGCGATGACTGAAATGGTTTATCGGGGTCTCGCCCGCGAGCAGCCGGCTTCCTCGCAGCCGCCGCTGCAGTCGCTGCCGCCGGCGGAAGTCACGCTGCGCCGTCTGGAGGCGGTGGCGTTGCGACTGGAGCAAAGCGCGAGCGGCCGCGACGGGTCTGCTAGAGTTTAGTCATCGAGCGGACGGGCATTGCGGAGCGAGCATGGCGGAAGTCGAGATTCATACCGGGCACGGACCCACGACCGATCCCTTCGGACAGCGCGTAGGCATCATGGTCGGCATCATCGGCATCCTGCTCTCGATCGTGACCATCCTCGCCCATCGCGAGCACACCGCCGCCGTCGTGCACAAGACCGAGGCGAACGATCAGTGGGCGTATTATCAGGCCAAGAAGATCCGGGAGCACAACGCGCAGATCGGTGCCACGCTGTTGACTGCGCTGGCGGCCGACCCAGCCAAGGTAGCGGCGGCGAGCGCCAAGCTGTCGCAGGACAGCGAGCGCTATATCCGGGAGGCCGAGGCCATCAGGACCACCGCGCAGGAGCGCGACGAAGAGTCGAAGCACGCCGAGCGCCGTGCGCTGCGCTTTGACATTGGCGAGGGCTTTCTGGAGCTGGGGCTGGTGATGTCCTCGCTGTATTTCCTATCGCGCAAGCGCTTTTTCGTGGCATTTGGCGGCGTCGGCGCCGCGGCCGGCACGATCATCGGCATCCTCGGCTGGCTGAGCTAGGCGCATCGGCGGCGCCGGCAGACCTGCTGGCCGACGCCGGTAGTGCGATAATGCGCGCGTGATCAGCACCGTACCGACCGCGTCGGTCGATCCGCAGGCTGAGTGGCGTGCGGATGCAGCGGCGGCGCGCGAGGCGATCGTACGATTGTGGCGCGCCGATGAGACCGAGTGCCTGCCGCCATTGATCGCCGCGTCGCAGACCGACGAGGCACAGCGCGATCGCACCGCGGTGCTGGCGCGGGCTCTGATCGAAGGCATGCGCCGGCACGACAAGCGGCGCGGTATCGAGGCGCTGACACGTGCTTTCCCGCTCAACAGCGGCGCCGGCCTGGCGTTGCTGTCGCTGGCTGAGTCGCTGCTGCGCGTGCCAGACAGCGCCAATGCCGATCGATTGCTGCGTGACCGGCTGTCCCGGGCCGACTGGAGCGCGCCGCGCCGCGCCGGCGCGCTGGCCGGCGCGCTGAGATTGGCCACGGCCTGCGTGTCGGGGCACGGCGGCTGGCGAACCTTCATGGCAACGCCGGTGCGCATCGCGATGCAACTGGCGATCCGCACGCTGAGCGATCAGTTCGTGTTCGGCCAGAGCATCGAAGCCGCGCTGGCGCGGGCACGGCATGCGGCGCCCCAGGGCTACCGGTATTCATTCGACATGCTCGGCGAGGCGGCGCTGACGGCGCACGACGCGCAGCAATATTTCCTGGCATATCAGCATGCCATCGACGCGGTTGGCGCCGCCTATCGTGGCTGGGGGCCGGTGGCCGGCGCCAGCGTGTCGGTGAAACTATCGGCCCTGCATCCCCGCTACGGTTATACGCAGCAGGACCGCATCCTGCGCGAACTGCTGCC
>Ga0209734_1000044_pt1 | contig 11859 bp, 9 predicted proteins | sample BlaSpr_A8_OM1_M2_FD_187981 | JGI IMG/M metagenome (GOLD analysis project Ga0209734, IMG submission 187981) | Forest soil microbial communities from Thunder Bay, Ontario, Canada - Black Spruce, Ontario site 2_A8_OM1_M2 (SPAdes) (version 2) | ecosystem: Environmental > Terrestrial > Soil > Boreal...
CGAGATGCGCGCCGCGGCCTCGAAGTCGAGCCCCGCGAGCCGCTCGCCGACCTCCACGTGATCGCGCGCCTGGAACGCGAAGTGGCGCGGTTCGCCCCAGCGCCGCACCTCGAGGTTGGCGCTCTCGTCGTGCCCGTCGGGGACCGAGGCGTGCAGCAGATTCGGCAGCCCGAGCTGCCATTGTTCGAGCTCGGTCTGCACGGCTGCCAGCGCTGCTTCCGCCTCGCCGAGGCCCGCAGTGAGACTCTCGCCCCTGGCGATCAGCGCGCTCACGTCCTCGCCGCGCCCCTTGGCCGCCCCGACCGTCTTGGCGTTGGCGTTGCGCTCGGCGCGCAGCCGATCCACCTCCACCTGCCAGGGCTTGCGCTTCTCCTCCAGGGCCTTGAGCGCCGTCACATCGAGCGTGTAGCCGCGCCGCGCGAGATTGCGCGCCACGGCCTCCGGATCGGTGCGCAACAGCTTCGGATCGATCAAGCTTCAACCTTTCGATGCGGGCCGGGCCCGCAGGCGGGCGAGCGCCTCGCTGATTTTCACTTCCAGACCGCGGGGAACGGGACGATAGTATCGCCTATCCGGCATCTCGTCCGGCAGGTAGCGCTCCCCGGCGGCGAACGCTTCGGGCTCGTCGTGTGCGTAACGGTAATCGCGCCCGTAACCCAGATTCTTCATCAGGCGCGTCGGCGCGTTGCGCAGCCGCAGCGGCACCTCCAGCGTGCCGAACTCGCTCACGTCCGCCATGGCCTCGCTCATGGCGACGTACACCGCGTTGCTCTTGGGCGCGCAGGCGAGATACACCACCACCGTGGCGATGGCCAGCTCGCCTTCCGGGGTCCCGAGGCGCTCGTAGGCCTCCCAGCCATCGAGTGCCAGCGCGAGCGCGCGTGGATCGGCGAGTCCGATGTCCTCCACCGCCATGCGCGCCACCCGCCGCGCGACATAGCGCGGATCGCACCCGCCATCGAGCATGCGGCACAGCCAGTAGAGCGCCCCGTCGGGATCGGAGCCGCGCACCGCCTTGTGCAACGCGGAGATCTGCTCGTAAAACTGATCGCCACCCTTGTCGAAGCGGCGCTGCCCGCCGGCCGCCACCTCCTGCGCCACCGCGACAGTCAGCACGCGCGCGGCGCCGCCGGCCGCCAACAGGCCCGCGGCCAGCTCCAGCATGTTGAGCGCCCGGCGCGCATCACCGTCGGCGGCGCGGGCGATGAGATCCAGTGCCGCCGGTTCCGCCTGCAGCTGCTCCTGACCCAGTCCCCGATCCGGATCGCGCAGCGCCGCCTGCAGCAGCACGGTGAGATCCTCCACCGACAGGGCCCGCAACACGTACACGCGCGCGCGCGACAGCAGCGCGCTGATTACTTCGAAGGACGGATTCTCGGTGGTCGCGCCCACGAAAGTGAGCGTGCCATCCTCCAGGTACGGCAGGAACGTATCCTGCTGCGCCTTGTTGAAACGGTGCACCTCGTCCAGGAACAGCAGCGTCGGTCGCCCGTCCTGGGCGCGCACGGCGCGCGCCGCCTCCACCGCGGCGCGGATGTCCTTCACGCCGGCCATGACGGCCGAGAGCGCGATGAACTGCGCGTTGGAAGCCCGGGCAATGAGCCGCGCGAGCGTGGTCTTGCCGGTGCCCGGCGGGCCCCAGAAGATCAGCGAGTGCAGTTGTCCGGTGGCGATGCTGGCGGACAACGGCTTGCCGGGACCCAGCAGGTGTTGCTGGCCGATGAACTCGCTCACAGTGCGCGGGCGCATGCGGTCCGCGAGCGGTTGCAGCGCAGTCACGGCGCGCTCACTTGCGGGGTGTGCCGATCACATCGGTGCCCGCGGGCGGAGTGAAGCTCACCTCGCCCGGGGCCACCGGACCATTGCGCTCGATTTTCTCGAAACTGATGGTCGCGGTCTGGCCGAGTCTGTCTTCGAGGATCAGGCGTTTCAGATCCCCGTGCGCGAAGCCGAACAGCGCGCTGCGGAAATCCGCTTCGGTGCCGCGCGGTTCCACCAGCACCCACTCGAGCCCCAAGCGCTCCCCGGCGGGGGTGATGCTGAAGCTCTTGTGCACGTCCGCCGCGCCCGACAGCAACATGGCTGGCGTCGCCGACAGCGCGGCGTCGACCGGCTTCACGGTCACCTGCTCGAGATCGCGGTCGAGAAACCACAGGTTCGTTCCGTCGCAAACCATGAGTTGACCGTGACCGGCGGCAGCACCGCCGCCGGAGGCGCGCTTCAGCGGATGAATCTCCCAGCTGAACTTCCCCGGACGCGCCACAATGAGCGTGCCGGTGGCGCGGTCGATTTCGCGGCCGTGCGGATCGACGAGGGTCTGCAGGAAGCTCGCGCGCAGGGTCTTGAGATTATCCAGATAGCTGTCGAGCGGGGTGGCGGACGCCTGCGCCGCGACGCCCGCAGCGAGCGCGCTCAGCAGCCACGCCGCAACCCCCACACGCCGCAGCCGCGCGCGTCCCACCTCATTCCTCCGGCGGCGCGGGCGCCAGCACGTCGCGCGCGCCGTTGGCCTGCAGCGGGCCCACCAGCCCCGCCTGCTCCATCCCTTCCAGCAGCCGCGCGGCGCGGTTGTAGCCGATCTTCAGCCGCCGCTGCACGTACGATATGGAGGGCTTGCGCTCGCTCGTTACGATCCGCACCGCCTCGTCGTACAGCGGATCCTGCTCGGCCTCCTCGCCGCCATCGCCGCCGTTGCTCTCCTCCTCGCCCGACAGTCCCGGGATCGGGAATCTGGGTCCGGACAGCACTTCCTCGAGGTAGTTCGGCGGGTGCGGCGTCTTCAGCGCCTCCACCACGCGATGCACTTCCTGATCGGATACGAACGCACCGTGCACGCGGGTGGGGAGCGAGGTGCCCGGGGGCAGATACAGCATGTCGCCGTGCCCGAGCAGCGTCTCCGCACCCATCTGGTCGAGAATGGTGCGCGAGTCGACCCGCGCCGAGACCTGGAAGGCGATGCGGCAGGGAATATTCGCCTTGATGAGTCCGGTAATCACATCGACCGAGGGTCGCTGGGTCGCGAGCACCAGGTGAATGCCCGATGCGCGCGCCTTCTGCGCCAGGCGCGTGATGAGTTCCTCCACTTTCTTGCCGACGATCATCATGAGGTCGGCGAACTCATCGACCACCACCACCACGTAGGGGAGCGGCGTCAGATCCAGGATCTGCGTCTGATCGATGCTCGGGTCGTTGGCGGCCCTGAGCATCATCACCGGATCGCGTATCGGCCTGCCGGCGTCGCTGGCATCCTTCACCCGCCGGTTGAAGCCGGCGATGTTGCGCACGCCGAGGGCCGCCATGAGCTGGTGGCGGCGATCCATCTCGGCCACACACCAGCGCAGCGCGTTGGCGGCCTGCTTCATGTCGGTCACGACCGGCGCCAGCAGATGCGGGATGCCCTCGTACACTGACAGCTCCAGCATCTTCGGGTCGATCATGATGAGGCGCACGTGCTCGGCGGTGGACTTGTAGAGCAGCGACAGCACCATCGCGTTGAGCGCGACCGACTTGCCCGAGCCGGTGGTGCCTGCGATCAGAAGATGCGGCATGCGCGTGAGGTCGGCGACCACCGGCTGGCCACCGATGTCCTTGCCGAGCGCCAGCGCCAGCGGCGAGTGCATCTCGTCGTAGGCCCGCGAGCGGATGATTTCCCCGAGCGTGACCACCTCACGCTTCTCGTTGGCGATCTCCAGTCCCATCACGCTCTTGCCCGGAATGACCTCCACCACGCGCACGCTCAGCACCGACAGCGCGCGCGCCAGGTCCTTGGCGAGCGCCGTGATCTGGCTCGCCTTCACGCCCGGCGCCGGGCGCAGCTCGAAGCGCGTGACCACCGGGCCCGGCTGCACCGCCACCACCTCCGCATCGATGGTGAAGTCCTTGAGCTTCATCTCCACGAGTCGCGACAGCGCCTCGAGCGCCTCGGCGGAATACAGCGGCTCGCGCGGCGGCGGATCATCCAGCAGCTTCAGTGGCGGCAGCTCGCTCGCCTTGGGCGGATCGAACAGCGGCACCTGGCGTTCGCGCTCGACGCGCGCGCTTTTCTCCACCACCGGCAGCGGCGGCTCGATGCGCGGTGGCGCCCGCGTGGCGGACTTTTTCTGATCGCTCTCCATCGCCTCCTTGCGCGCCTGGCGTCGTTCGCGGCCCTCGGCGGCATCGCGCGCCGCGGCCGAGCGCGTGCGCAAGCGGCCGATTCCGGCCCAGGCGAGCGCACCTAAGCGGTCCATGATGGTGAGCCAGGAGACGCCAAAGGCGAGTGACAGACCCGCCATCCAGGCGGCGATCAGCACCAGCGTGGCGCCGAGAAAATCCAGCCCCGTAACCAGGCCCTCACCCACCACGCTCCCCACCACGCCGCCAGCCGTCTGCCGCAGTGCCCCGGGCTGCCAGTGCAGCGTCGTGAGCCCGCAGCTCGCCACCAGCACCAGCACGAACCCCGCGATGCGCACCAGGGTGTTGGCGCGCGAGGCGCCTTCCGCCTTCATGCGGCGCTGCAGGCCCCAGCAGGCCGCCCCCAGCACCAGCGGGAACAGGAACGCCGGTCGCCCAAAGAGAAAGAACAGCACATCGGCGAGCCACGCACCGACGACGCCGATACGGTTGTGCACCGGCGCGGAATTGCCGGTGAAGGAAAATCCGGGGTCATCGGGGCTGTAGGTGAGCAGCGCCATGAACAGCACCAGCGCCACGATACCCAGCGCGATGATGGCGCTCTCGCGCAAGCCGCGGGTCACGGCCGATGTGAAGCGCGAAGCCGCGCGTGCCGACGCGGAGGTTTCAGCCAATCCCATGATTCTCCGTCTTAAGATAGACAGCTGCCATTATAGGGCTTGGTACCATAAGCTCCATGACGACCACCCGGCACAGTCGCCTCATCATCTTAGGCTCCGGACCCGCGGGCTACAGCGCCGCAGTCTATGCCGCGCGCGCCAATCGCGCGCCGCTGCTGATCACCGGCGTGGAGCAAGGCGGACAGCTCATGACGACCACCGAGGTCGACAACTGGCCGGGCGATGTTGAGGGGCTGCAGGGGCCGGCGCTCATGGAGCGCATGAAGCGCCACGCCGAGCGCTTCGCCACCGAGATCGTAAACGATCACGTGCAGGCCGTGGACCTCGCCGTGCGGCCCTTCAGCCTGCGCGGCGACGCCCGCGGTTACAGCTGCGATGCGCTCATCATCGCCACCGGCGCGACGGCCCGCTACCTGGGGCTGCCTTCGGAGGACCGCTTCCGTGGCCGTGGCGTCTCGGCGTGCGCCACCTGCGACGGTTTCTTCTTTCGCAACCAGCGCGTCGCCGTAGTCGGCGGCGGCAACACCGCGGTCGAGGAGGCGCTGTACCTGTCGCACATCGCGCAACACGTTACGCTGGTGCACCGGCGCGACAAGCTGCGTGCGGAAAAGATCCTGCAGGAGCGGCTGTTCCGCGAAGTGACCGCGGGCAAGATGTCGGTGATCTGGAACCACACGGTCGATGAGGTGCTGGGCAACGAGCACGGCGTGAGCGGTGTACGTCTGCGCTCGCTCATCGGTGGCACGCCACAGGGGCTCCCCGTGACCGGCTTGTTCGTCGCCATCGGCCACATCCCCAACACGGCCCTGTTCAAGGGGCAGCTCGCCATGCGCGCCGGCTACATCACGGTGCGCAGCGGGCTCGATGGCGAGGCCACCACCACCAGCGTGCCGGGAGTGTTTGCGGCCGGGGACGTCGCCGACCACGTGTACCGCCAGGCCGTCACCTCGGCGGGCGCCGGCTGCATGGCGGCGCTCGATGCTGACCGCTATCTCGAGATGCTCGACACGCAACCGCACGGCTAGATCACACGAGAGCCATGCCCAGCGACAAGGCCGAATTTCGCCGCAGCATCCACGAGCTCGAACCGCAGCAGTGGAATGCTTTGGGCGCGGACCGTAATCCCTTTACGCGCCACGAGTTCCTCGCAGCTCTCGAGCACACGCACTGCGTGGGTCCAGGCACCGGCTGGGAACCGCGTTACCTCGCCCTGCGCGATGCCAGGGGGCTCGCGGCGGCGGCGGCCACGTTCATCAAGACGCATTCGTTCGGTGAATTCGTGTTCGACTTTGCCTGGGCGCGCGCCTACGAGCGCGTGGGCCGCCGTTACTACCCGAAGCTCACCCTCGCCGCGCCGTTCACGCCCGCGACCGGACCGCGCCTGCTGGTGCGCGCCGATCTGGATCGGGACGCACTCAGCGCGCGCTTGCTCGAGCGCCTGGAAGAGCACGCCACGAGCCACGGATTGTCCGGGGTGCATGCGCTGTTTCTCGATGAGCCGGCGCGCGCGGCCTGCGCGCAGCGCGGCTGGCTGTTGCGACGCGACTGCCAGTTTCACTGGACCAATCGCGGTTACGCGAGTTTCGATGACTATCTGGGCACCTTCACCGCCGAGAAGCGCAAGAAGGCGCGTCGCGAGCGCCGCCGCGTCACGGATGCGGGCGTGCGCTTCGAGACGCGCTTCGGCGGCGAGCTCGACGAGCCGCTCCTCGACCGCATCTATGACCTGCACCGCGACACCTTTGTGCGCCACGGGCACGAACCGTATCTGACGCGTGCGTTCTTCAGCGCGGTGGCGCGCGCGTTGCCGGAATCCTTCATGGTGAAGCTCGCCGTGCACGGACGCGCGGTGGTGGCGGCCGCGATCTTCTTCTGCTGCGAGGAGGCGCTCTTCGGTCGCTACTGGGGGGCGGCCGCCGACTACCACAGCCTTCATTTCGAGGCGTGTTACCACCAGGGGATCGAGTTCTGCATCGAGCGCCGCATCGCGCGTTTCGAGCCCGGCACCCAGGGTGAACACAAAGTGAGCCGCGGGTTCGAGCCCGCCATCACCTGGTCTGCGCACTACATTGCCGATGCGCAGTTCCGCGACGCCATTGCCGACTACCTGGCGCGCGAGGCGGGGGCCGTGGAAGCCTACGCGCTGGAGGTGCAGGGGCACGTCCCCTATCGCGGCCGGCGTACCGCAGGGCTGGCGTGAAAACCATCACCTGGCTGTCGCCGCAGGACGCGCCGGAGTGGTTTCCGCCGCTCGAGCAGGCGCTGGAGGAACCCAGCGGGTTGCTGGCGGCCGGTGGCGACCTGTCACCCGAGCGCCTGATCGCCGCCTACCGGCGCGGGATCTTTCCGTGGTACTCGCCGGGTCAGCCGGTGCTGTGGTGGTCGCCCGATCCGCGCGCGGTGCTGTTCCCCGATGAGTTTCACTGCACGCGCAGCCTCGCCAAGACACTGCGCAACGGCGGCTTCAGTTACTCGATGGATGGCGATTTCGCCGCCGTCATCGATGGGTGCGCTGCGCCGCGCGCGGCAAGTCCCGGCACCTGGATCACCTCCGACATGCGCGCCGCCTACCTCGAGCTGCACCGCCTCGAGCACGCTCACAGCATCGAGATCTGGCGCGATGGCGCGCTGGTGGGCGGTCTGTACGGGGTGCGCCTGGGGGGAGTGTTCTTCGGCGAGTCGATGTTCAGCCGCGAACGTGACGCCTCCAAGGCCGCGCTCGCGCACCTGGTCGCGGTGTGCCGGCGCAACAGCCTGGCGGTGATCGATTGCCAGCTGCCCTCGCGCCACCTCACGACTCTCGGCAGCCGCACCATCCCCCGCAGCCAGTTCCAGGCCCTGCTGCGCGAGCACGCGCGCACGCCGTCAGCGGCGCTCGCGGCCCCGTAAGGCGCTGCAAATTGCAACCGGAGCGCGCTTTGTGCTCCAATTCGCGCCCCCGAAGCCCTTAAGGGTGGTATGTCCAAAGAAGACGCGATCCAGATGGAAGGCGAGGTCGTCGAGACCCTGCCCAATACGACTTTCCGGGTGAAACTGAAGAATGGCCACGTGGTGACCGCGCATATCTCCGGCAAGATGCGTAAAAACTACATCCGCATCCTGACCGGCGATGCGGTCACCGTGGAGATGACCCCCTACGATCTGACCAAGGGTCGCATCATCTATCGCGGCAGGTAACAGCCTAGGTTACGCGTAGCGGCCGCGCGCTGACACGCCCCGACGACACATAGTTAAGTGTGCGCTTAACTGTCTGCGCACCGCACGCCCGGCTCCAGGACCTAGGCAGGCACGGTGGGCAGCTGCGTCGGCTCGTACTGCAGCGCCAGCTGCGTGCCATCCTCTGAAACCGACACGCGCACGTGGCCACCGCCGGCGAGCCGGCCAAACAGCAGTTCCTCGGCCAGCGGGCGCTTGATGTGTTCCTGGATGGTGCGCGCCATGGGTCGGGCACCCATCTTGGGATCGTAGCCTTCCTTGGCGATCCAGCGCCGCGCGGCATCGTCGAGCGTGATGGTGACGCCCTTCTGCTCGAGCTGCGCCTCCACTTCGACGATGAGCTTGTCGACCACGCGCTCGATGGTGACCGGATCCAGCGCCGCGAACTGGATCACGGCATCGAGGCGATTGCGGAACTCGGGCGTGAAAATGCGGCGGATCGCCTCCAGGCCGTCGCTCGCATTATCGGCGTGCGTGAAGCCGATGGACGGGCGCGCCATCTCCAGCGCGCCGGCGTTGGTCGTCATCACGATGATCACGTGGCGGAAGTCGGCCTTGCGGCCGTTGTTGTCGGTCAGCGTGCCGTGATCCATCACCTGCAGCAGCAGGTTGAACACATCGGGGTGCGCCTTCTCGATCTCATCGAGCAGCAGCACGCAGTGCGGGTGCTTGGTGATCGCCTCGGTGAGCAGGCCGCCCTGATCGAAGCCCACATAGCCGGGCGGCGCGCCGATCAGGCGCGACACGGTGTGCCGCTCCATGTATTCGGACATGTCGAAGCGCAGGAACTCCACGCCCATGGCGATCGCGAGCTGCCGCGTGACCTCGGTCTTGCCGACGCCGGTGGGGCCGGCGAACAGGAAACTGCCGACCGGCTTGCGCGCCTCGCCCAGGCCCGAGCGCGCCATCTTGATGGCGGCGGCCAGCGAGTCGATCGCCTTGTCCTGCCCGAAGATCACCAGTTTCAGGTTGCGCTCGAGGTTCTTGAGAATCTCACGGTCGGAGGTCGAGACGTTCTTGGCCGGAATGCGCGCCATGCGCGCCACGACGTCCTCGATGTGGCGCACTTCGACCGTCGCTTCGCGCTCGGCGATGGGTTTCAGCCGCGCGCGCGCGCCGGCCTCATCAACCACGTCGATGGCCTTGTCGGGCAGATGTCGCTCATTGATGTGCCGCGCGGCCAGTTCGGCCGCCGCGCGCAGCGCCTCGTCGGCATAGGTGATGCCGTGATGTTCCTCGAAGCGCGGCTTGAGTCCAAAGAGAATGTCGATCGTTTCCGCCACCGTCGGTTCCACCACGTCGATCTTCTGGAAACGCCGGGCGAGGGCGTGGTCCTTCTCGAAGATGCCGCGGTACTCGTGGTAGGTCGTGGAGCCGATGCAGCGGATCTCGCCGTTGGTCAGCACCGGCTTGATGAGGTTGGAGGCGTCCATCACGCCGCCGGACGCGGCGCCGGCGCCAATGACGGTGTGGATCTCATCGATGAACAGAATCGCGCCGGGGAGCTTCTTCAGCTCGGTGATCACGCCCTTGAGGCGCTTCTCGAAATCGCCGCGGTACTTGGTGCCGGCGATCAGGGCGCCCATGTCGAGTGCGAAAATGGTGCAGTCGGTTAGCACCTCGGGCACCTTGCCCTCGACGATCAGGCGCGCGAGGCCTTCGGCGATCGCGGTCTTGCCGACGCCGGCTTCACCGACGTAGAGCGGATTGTTCTTCCTGCGGCGGCACAGGATCTCGATGGTGCGTTCGACTTCGAGCTTGCGGCCGATGAGCGGGTCGATGCGCCCGTCCTGCGCCATGCGATTGAGATTGGTGGTGTACTTCTCGAGCGCGCTGCCGCCCTCGCCTTCGCGTTCGCCGTCCCCGGACGCATCCTCCTTGTCGGTTTTCTCCTCGGCGATCTTGGACATGCCGTGGGAGATGTAGTTGACGGCATCCAGGCGCGTGACGTGCTGGCGGTTGAGCAGGAACACCGCGTGACTCTGCTTCTCGCTGAAGATCGCGACCAGTACGTTGCTGACGCCGACTTCCTTCTTGCCGCTCGACTGCACGTGAAAGACGGCGCGTTGCAGCACCCGCTGGAACCCGAGCGTCGGCTGCACTTCGCGCTCTTCGCCCTCCTCGAGCCGCGGGGTCGACTGGTCGATGTGGTCCTTCAGCTCCTGTTTGAGCTTGATGGTGTCCGCGCCGCAGGCGCGCAGCACTTCGCGCACCTTCGGGGTATCGAGGATCGCGAGCAGCAGGTGCTCGACCGTCAGGTACTCGTGACGCGCCTCGCGCGCCTGGTGGAACGCGTCGTTGAGACAGTACTCGAGCTCGTTGGACAGCACTTTAGACGGACCTTTCAGGTTGAGCGTTCAGGGCAAACCATTTCTCGTTTGGGCACAGCGGCTTCAGGCCTCCTCCAGCGTGCACATCAGCGGGTGCTGGTTGTCCCGCGCGTACGTCGTCACCTGTGCCACCTTAGTTTCAGCGATCTCGTATGTGAAGACCCCACACACCCCCTTACCCCGGGTGTGGACCTCGAGCATGATGCGCGTTGCCGTCGGGCGGTTCAGCGCAAAGAACTTTTCCAGCACATCGACCACAAACTCCATGGGGGTGTAGTCATCGTTCAGGAGCACAACCCGGTACAGCGGCGGCTGTTTGACCTCCGGCCGCGCCTCTTCGACGACGACGCCGGTGTCGGGGCGGACCGGATGCGGGTCGGGCATGACTGCTTTATATGGGTCGCGAAACGGCAACACAAGCCTGCCAGAATGGGCAGTAGTTACTCCTGCAGAAACAATCGCTTGAGAGCACAAGCACCACACCCGTATGATTGCGCCGCCGCGCCAGGCGCGGCGCGGTGCTGCGTGTGCACCTTGTCACGCGCGCGAGGAGCTGCGAGGACTACCATTAAGCTCATGCCGGTCAGCCCATGAACGCCGCTTCCTGGCTCGAAGCTCTTCCGGCGAGCGATCGCTGGCGCGCGCGGCTGCTGCGCGATGGGCCACGGATTGTGACCTGGATCCTGGCGATCGCGCTCGGCGTGCAGGCCGCGCTGATCCTGACCGATCTGGTCGCTGCCCGGCGCGGCGGTGCGGGTGGCACCGTCCGCCAAGGGCCCGCGCACTCCCGTCTCGTCGACCTGGCCGCCATCACCAATGCCCACCTGTTCGGCGCGGCGCCGGCGCTCAAGCAGGACGGCGCCAACGCGCCGCAGACGAGCATGCCACTGGTGCTGACCGGAATCATCGCCGGCAATGATCCGCAAAATGGCCTCGCGATCCTCGGACAGAGCGCACAAACCACGAAGGTGTATGCTGTTGGAGACAACGTTCCCGGCGGGGCGAAGCTGCACTCGGTCTACAGCGATCGGGTGGTGATCGATCGCGACGGACGGCTCGAGTCCCTGTCCCTGCCGCGCCAGATGAACGCGGGCAACGCCCCGGCGCCCTCGAGCGCCGCATTGCAGAACGAGAACCCGGCGATCGAGCGCATGCGCCGCATGATCAGCGAGCAGCCGGGGCTGCTCGCGGATGTCCTGCGGCCGCAACCGGTGATGGACCATAACCGGATGAACGGTTTCCGGGTGTACCCGGGCCGCAACCGCGCCGCGTTCATGCGCTTAGGGCTGCGCCCCGGGGATCAGGTGACGGCGATCAATGGCACCCCGCTCGATGACCGCGAACGCGGCGAGCAGATTCTGCGCACCCTGGGTAGCTCCAGTGAGGCGCGCGTCACGCTCATTCGTCAGGGCCAGCAGCAAGATCTCACTTTGAATATCGCCCAGGTCGCGCAGGAAGCGGACAACCTGGCCCAGTCGCAGGCTACCAGCAGCGGGGGTTTGCCTGCGGCGGCTGAACAG
>Ga0209734_1000046_pt1 | contig 11842 bp, 8 predicted proteins | sample BlaSpr_A8_OM1_M2_FD_187981 | JGI IMG/M metagenome (GOLD analysis project Ga0209734, IMG submission 187981) | Forest soil microbial communities from Thunder Bay, Ontario, Canada - Black Spruce, Ontario site 2_A8_OM1_M2 (SPAdes) (version 2) | ecosystem: Environmental > Terrestrial > Soil > Boreal...
CAAAATCAGCACGACGGTCCCATCGCCGAGTATCGACGCGCCGCTTACCAGATCGCTGGACACAATGTCGCTGGGCAGGGCTTTGATTACCAATTCTTCCTCCCCCACCAAAGAATCAACGAGTAGGCCGAAACGCTTTTCCGCTGCACCAATCACGATTACGAAACGGGTCTTCTTTGTTGGTGAACTCGGCGAAGCAGCCACCGCGTGAATGTGATCCAGACGATTTAATCGCACCAGTGTCAGCAACTGGTCGCGAAGGCGCAATATCTCTCGCTGATCCACCATGTGAATCTCGTCTTCGCGAATGCGCGTGATTTCCACCACGGAAGACAACGGAACAGCAAACAGCCGCCCGCCAACGCGAAACAACAACGTCTGAATGCTGGCCAGCGTTAACGGAGCGCGCAGCTGAATAGTTGTGCCTTTGCCCAGTTGTGTGCTCACGTGCACGGTGCCTTTGAGCTTCCCCATAGCTGAGCGCACCACATCCATTCCAACGCCGCGGCCGGACACCTCGGTAACCGCTGCTGCAGTGCTGAACCCCGGCTCGAAAATCAGATTCAAAGCTTCCTGCTCGTTAAGGCGTTTCGCTTCGTCCTGCTTAAGGATTGCTTTTTCGACCGCTTGCTCGCGTAACTTGTTCGTATCCATGCCCCGGCCATCGTCGCGTACTTCGATAACCACTTGCGCACCCTGGTGATAGGCATTCAGAAAAACGGTTCCACGCGCAGGTTTGCCAGCGGCCACCCGTTCATCGACTGGATCAATGCCATGATCAACGGCATTTCGGACCAGATGCATCAAGGGCTCGGCCAGTGAATCGAGAATGCCCTTATCGAGATCGGTATTCTGCCCTGCGACTTGCAGCGCCACGTCCTTGCCGCACTGTTTCGCGACGTCTCGCACCACCCGCGGGAAGCGCCGAAAGAGTTGCTCGACCGGAACCATGCGAATCTTCAACACACATTTATGCAATTCATCAAGAACTCGCGTTTGAAATGCCATGGCGTCCGCCAATTTCGTTCTTACCGGATCGCGCGCGTGGTTTTTGTCGAATTCGGCTAAGGTGCGATTGAGCATCGATCTTCCGATAATCAGCTCACCGACCAGATTCATCACTGCGTCGATTCTTGCAGCGTCGACGCGTAAGGACGTTTCGGTTATGGCTGTTACCGCAGTGCCAATCGCATTCCCCGCTCCAGGCGCCTGATCTTCGGGATGTTCGGCATGTGCGAGATTCGCCTGCACTTCCAGGAGGTCATCCAACAATTCATGCTCGGCGGTTTCCGCCGTGGCCGCGCGCTCGATGCGGATGTCCGATACAATCGCAGGAATGCGGCAGCGTTGCGCCATGACTTCCGCCGTGAGGTTCGTGGCTAACGCTGCTTCGACAACTTCCACGGTGGCCGCGGCGATGTTATCTTCCGGCCGCAGCGCAATTACCGTCCCGCTTCCATGAAGCACGTTGCGAATCAATTGAAACGCAGCCGCGCGCATCAAGCTCTTTGGATCCACACGCAACGCCAGGTTATAAACCGACTCGCCGCGGTGTACCGCCTCCGAGATCATCAGTTGTTCATATTCGGTCCAGGCGAACTTCGCTCCGATTTTCGAGTCAGCTCCATGGGACTCGTACGCGTTCAGATCCTTTTTCGAAGTCGGACCCTCCAGTAAGTCTCGAATCATCTTTTGCAGGTGTATTCCGGACGGCGGCTCGGAACTACGCTCGTAAGCGAATAGCATGGCGCCAAAGATGTCGGCGGCGGACAACACGATCTCTGCAATCCCCGCTCCCCGCGAGAGCACCACCTCGGGCGTTAACACTTCTTCCAATGCATGAGCGAGTTCGCTCAATTGGGCAAAACCGCAGGCGGCGGCATCACCCTTCAACGTGTGGACTGCGCGGCGAACTCCGCGAAGAACTTCTTCATCGCCCGGATGCGTCTCCAGTTGCAGCCCGCCCTCATTTAGGGCTTGCAGCAATTCATAGGCGCTTTCGAAAAAAAGAGCACGCAGTTCAGCACCGCGATCTTCAGGCTGCCGGCTCATGTACGGGCCTCCAGGCGCTGGTATGCGGTGCCGTTATTTTCGTGCACCATTTTAAATTTTTGCGTCAGACCAAACAGGCTCTCGGCGTGTCCTACAAACAGGTAGCCTCCTGGATTCAAGCAATGCCAAAACTTGTCGATGAGCCGCTTCTGTTCTGCTTCATCGAAATAAATCATTACGTTGCGGCACAAAATGATGTCGTTGCGGCGTGGAAGGAATTCCGTTTTCAAGTTGTGAAAATCGAACTGCACCAGGTCTTTCAACTGCTGTTTGACGGCGTACTTGTCTCCCACTTTTTCAAAATAACGCAGCCGGCAGGTGTAATCGACCGGCTCCATCTGTGGCCCTGTATATTTGCCTTCTTGACCAGTGCGCAAACTTGCATAGCTGATATCCGAAGCCACAATTTCCAATTTCCAGGGAGGCGGAATCAGCGGCTTGGGCGTAGGCATCTCAAAAGGCAGCGGATTCCGCAGATAGTAATAAGCCAGGGCGTCGGCGATTAGTATCGCCACCGAGTACGGTTCCTGGCCAGCACTGCATCCTGCGCTCCACACGCGAATATGAAAATCGCGGCGTTCCTGCTTGCGGCGAAGAATCTCTTCGAGCACGGATTTTTGCAGCAAATCAAGTTGCGGCCGGTTACGAAAAAAACTCGTTTCGTTGACGGTAAGATTTTCAAGCAGTAGTGCCAGTTCCGGACGTCCTTCACGGCTCGTGAGCAGGCGGTAATAAGAATAAAAGGAATCGAGCTGGCATACTTTCAGGCGCCGTTGCAGCCGGTCTTTCAGGAAGTGTGAGCGCCGTTCATCGAAAAACATGCCGCACTCCTGATACACCAGGGTTTGCAGCAGTTTCAATTCAGGTTCCGTAAGTTGGACCGGTGCGACGATCGTTCCCATTTTCGGCTATGCAGCCTTTCCTAAAAGCCTTCTTGCCTCGACCACCAAACTACTTCGACGACATCGCCAGCGATTCGGCAGCTGCTTCAAGGCTTCGCAAGTCGCGTCGGTACATCAACTTTGTTATGTCCAGTAAAATGATCAAACGCCCCTTCAATTTCCCGACTCCCGTCACATATCCCGATTCGCCATCGGCAAAAACCGAACCCGGCGGCTCGATATCCGCGGGCGGAATTTTTAGAACTTCGGATGCCGCATTCACGATAAGCCCGATCAGTTTGTTATCGATCTCCACTACCAGAATCCGATTTTTCTTATCCGCAACGGTGTACACCTGCCCGAATCTCTTTCGCAGGTCCATTACTGGAATAATTTTCCCCCGGAGGTTGATGACGCCTTCAATAATGTCCGGCGCGCTCGGTACCGCGGTAATTTCAGGAACACGCACGATTTCACGCACCGCGGAGATACGTACTCCGTACGTTTCGTTACCGATGCGAAATCCTACGACCTGCAGATCTTTTTCCATCCCGTGGTCTCCGGCGCTTCAGGGACGAGCGAGTTCGGCGTATTCGAATTCTTCCGAACCCCGCGAGGATTCCCCAGCGCGTCGCGCGCTAGGCGTTTCGCTCCGGCGTCCCTTGGTATGCACAGAGCGATCCAGAACAAATCGATCCATGCTGTCGAGTAAGTTGCGGGAGAGTTTGAGCATCTGCTCGGCGGCTGCGGAAAGCTCCGTTGAGCTGGATGCGGACTGTTGCACCAATTCGCGCATTTTATCCATAGCGCGAACGACCGCTTGGGCACCCGAAGCTTGTTCTTCCACCGCGGAATTGATTTCCTGAGTAATCTCCGTCAGCCGGCTTGTCGCCTTCGCGATTTGTGACGAGCCGACAGACTGTTCGTTCGTGGCCGCGCCAATTTCCTGAGAGAATTTATAAACCTCGGTAACCACGTTCTCGATTTTGTGCAACGCGGCGCCAAGATCGTTGCCCAGGCTTAGACCTTCTTCCACGATGCGCGTGCTACGCTCCATGTTTTCGACGGCCTGGCGCGCTTCACGCTGAATGCTTTGAATCAGGTCAGCGATTTCCTTGGTGGATTGCGTGGATTTTTCGGCCAGTTTCCGCACTTCGTCGGCTACCACGGCGAAGCCCAGACCGTGTTCACCGGCACGCGCTGCTTCGATAGCCGCGTTAAGAGCCAGCAAATTAGTCTGTTCCGCGAGGTCGTCGATGACTTCGATGATTTTTCCGATGTCATCGGCACGATGGCCCAAAATATTGATGATTTCCGCGGACGATTGAATTGCGTGATTGGTGCGGTTCAGTCCGTCCGTAGCTTTCTCCATGGTTTGAATGCCGGTAACGACTTCTTCGCGGGAACGGTTGGCGATATCCAGCAGCACTTTCGCGGTATCGGCCACTCGCTGGATGGAGGTCACCATCTGATCGATGGACGCAGAGGTCTCCGCAACGCTGGAAGCCTGTACCTGCGTATTTTTCACCACGTTCTGCACGTTGATGCTCATTTCGTGCATGGTGCTGGTAACTTCTTCAATAGCCGAAGAAGCTTGCACGCTGACCTTCGCGGACTCATCGGCAGCCCCCGCCACCTGATTCGAACCGGCAGAAACCTGTCCCGCGGAATCTCGCGTGGTGCGCACCAGATCCTGAAGCCCATGCGACATGCGCGAGAAAGCATTACCCAAAGTGTCGCGCTTCGAACGTGGCGCAACTTCAATGGTCAAGTCCCCTTCTGCAACCGCCATTGATACGCTGGCCATCTCTTTCAGGTACGCCACCATATTGTTAAAAGTGGTAGCCAGGGCCCCGATCTCGTCGGTGCGATGGATGTCAATGTTTTGATTGAGGTCACCGGAATCGGCAATTTCTCTGGCCACGGTAATCAAATGCGTCAACGGCTCGGTAATGGATTTCGCAGTGTAGTAGGCGATTAGCAATCCCAACAACATCGCGAAGAACGTACCGCCTGCAGTAGCTGCGGTGCTCGCGCTGCTGGCCACAGCAGCCGACTTGGATGTTTCGTCCAGCGATTTGCTGATGTCGTTATTAGTACGATCCAGAACCACGGAGGATTTCGTGAGCCATGAGCTGGGATCCTTCTGCAGATAGAAAATCTGGAGATCTGAGACGGTGGCGTCACCGGCATCCACCTGGTGACGCTTGGCCAGCAGAGGTTTCGCAAAGTTGTCGGCCCAGCCTGCTTCGGTGCTTTCCACCTGCATGAGCGCGGACTTCAGGTTGTCGGACCCTCCCTGAGCTTCCCCACGCTTAATGGCGTCGGCGATGTCTACTAGGCCTTTGTTCACTTTTTCTTCATCGCGGGGATCGCCACTCAGAAGATAATTATTGAGGTTCAGGCGATTCAGCATGATCTGGTAACGCACCGCTTCAATGGTGCGAACGCTTTCGAGTGCCGCAGAGGCATCCAGCCGCGCCGAGCGCTCGCGCAATCCAGCGAAGAGATTGACGACGAACAGCAACACCAGGACGGCCAGCACCGCGCCGAATCCCACGTATAGTTTCTTCCCGATCTTCATTACCCAACTCCTCCGGTTACTCTGCCGAAAGCGCTTTGAACTAAGTTCGGCTGCGGCCCGATATTTTTCGCCTTAAGTTCCCGCAGCCACGAAATTAAATTCGACCACTTGCGTGCTTTCCTCTGGTGCGGGCAAAAACTTCCATTCCTTCACCGCGTCTTGGCAAGCCTGCGCCAGCAGCGGGTGTCCCCCGACTACTTTTGTGCTCCGAACATGACCGTCCGGCGTAATCACAACTTCGATCTTCACCTTGCCGCCTACACTCATCCGTTTTGCTAATTCCGGATAAGCTGGAGCAATTTTGGTTTTCACCTTTCGCTTGCTCTCATCGGTGGTGCCTGTCTGCGCCGATAGTGCTGCTGCGCTGAAGATAGTGAGAGCACTCGCTGTTAACATCAGCTTTTTCCATTGGCCCGGTGTCATTGAATTCCCATCCCGTATTTGGAGATAACCCCGCGAAGAGAAAGGCACGTGCAGGGCCACGGCTTGAGTGTTTGGGAAGAATGGCGTCGGATCAAAATTTTTCTCTCAAGTGATAGAGCACTGTGGGGGTTATCTGGAAGCACGTGGTGAACGGTTTTTTCTTCATGGCGAAAAATCGTCTCATCACGCGGGTGACTGGTGACTGAGGTCTCAGGCTGAGACGCTTTGAGCTATACGCCAGGTTTTGCATTGACGATTCTAGAAACACCTCCCTCCAGAGTGGTTGACTCACATTGAGACTCCCCGTTAGCTTGGTGGTGCTTGGGAACGATCAAGTTGAGACGCACGCAATCCCCCTGACCCCATGCGTGGAACGAAGTCTAAATTCGTAAGTCGCCCTGCGCGCCGCGCAGGCAAGGCTGACACCGTCGATTTGTCCTCGGCGCGCCACGCCGACGAGCTCATGGAGCTTGCCGTCGATGCCGCACAGTCGCGTCAATTGCCGGATTTTCTGCACCGTTTCGCGCAACGTTCGGCGCGTATGTTGAATGCCGCCTGGGGTGCGGTGCTCGTGTTTCGCGGCCGCGAAACCGATTTTTACGAAACTCCGCAAGCTAAGCCGCTCTTCTCGCACGAAGGCCGCGGATGGTTGGTTTCCGCAGCCAGCGAACCACGCCTGGGCCTCCAATTTCGCGATTTTCCAGCCGACGCCACGAGTTATACGGCCAGCGAGACCAATCGCCCTACCGTGGCCTTTGTCTCCATTGCCGCCAGTGATGGCGAACGTCTGGGAACGCTGTGCCTCATTCGCAAGAAAGCGCCGTTTACTGCTGATGAGCGCCGCGTGCTGCAGGCGCTGGCCAGCCACGCAGCGCTTTCGCTCGAAAACTTTCGCAGATTTTCACAACTGGAACGATCCAAGCGCCAATGGGTCGAGGATATTGACGCCATCAGCGATTACATCGTGGTTCATGATCCCAGCTGGAGAATCGTGCGCACCAATCGCTCTTTGTCATCGCATCTGGGCGTGCCGCCGGTCGCGCTGGTCGGTGAAGCGATGGCCAGCTTGCGGCAGATCGCGGAAGCGGGTAGCGACCTGCCCTGCCCATTTTGCCGGGATACCAAGCAAGCCCGCGAAGAATACGTCGCCGTCTCGGGACATCGCAGTTTTTTGATTTCCACCTCTCGAACCCCCGGCCTTACCGACGATGACGTTCGCACCATCCACGTGCTCAAGGACATTACCGACCGGCGCGAGGCCGAGCGCCGTTACCGCGAGCTTTTCGATAGCATCCAGGAGGGATTGTTCTTCGCTACGCCGGATGGGCGGTTTATGGACGTAAACGATGCCATGGTGCGCATGCTCGGTTACGCATCACGAGATGAATTGCTGCGCTCCGATGTGGGCCCTCATCTATATCCCGCGCCCGCGGCCCGCGAGCGCTTTCTATCGAGGCTCGCTCAATATGGTGTTTTGCGAAATTATGAGGAGACCCTGCGGCGCAAAGACGGCACGCTTCTTCACACCCTGCAAAACATCACTGCCGTGCGCGATGCCAGCGACCGCATTGTGCAGATTCGCGGCTTGATGCTGGACGTCACCGAACAAAGGACATTTCAATCGCAGTTGCAACGCGAGCGTGATTTTAATCAGAAGATTCTGAACACTACGCAAAGCATGATTCTGGTGCTAGATACTGCCGGACTCATCAGCTATGCGAACCGCCGCTGCTATGAAATGGGTTATCAGGAGAGCGACCTTATTGGGCACCGGTTGGTGGATTGGATTGAGCCCGGCCACCGTCAGGATTTTGAGGACGCCCTCGATACTACTGCGCATGGGCAGCAAGTCGAAAACATCGAGCTTCGTGTGCGCCGCAGCGACAGTTCCATGGGACATTTTTCCATCAGTCTGAGCCCCATGCGCGACGAACTAAAAACGGTAAACAGCGTCGTAGTGGTGATGACCGACATAACCGATGCGACGTTGCTGCAGGCTAAACTCGCCCACAGCGAAAAAATGGCTACTATCGGACGCCTGGTTTCCGGAGTCGCGCATGAAGTGAATAACCCGCTGGCAGCAATTCTGGGATTTACGGATTTGCTGCTCGAGAATCCCGAAGTGCCGGCCTCCGCTCGTGAAGATTTACAGATTATTTTGCAGGAGACACAACGCACCAAGGATATTGTGCAGGATCTGCTGAGTTTTGCGCGCCAGCGCCCGGTTCAGCGCGAGCTCGTGAATGTGAACAATGTACTGCGCCAGACCATCAAGCTGCGCAGCTATGATTTCGCCAGTCATGGCGTGGAAGTGCTGGAAGAATTTGATGAAGCCTTGCCCCCGGCGCTGGGAGACGCGCAGCAATTGCAGCAGGTTTTTTTGAATATTTTGAATAACGCCTACGATGCGGTCCAGGAATCCAGCGAGCGCGGGCGGATCACCATTCGAACCTGTCATCACCATCACGCCATCGAAGTGAACATCACCGACAACGGTGCTGGCATCGTCGATCCGCAACGCATTTTCGATCCGTTTTACACCACCAAACATGCCGGCAAAGGGACAGGTTTGGGGTTGAGCATTTGCTACGGCATTGTCCGCGCTCACGGTGGCGAAATTCAGTGCTGGAACAACGAGGCTGCGTCCGGTAGCACATTTACGGTCCGCATTCCATTGGCGGACACCGCATCGGCCGCTCCGACGGTCTCCGCGAAAGAAGCCGGTCGATGAGCTTACAATCCACCTTGTGGACCGGCGGCCCGATTCTCTTAATCGAGGACGAGCCTTCGGTAATTGCATTTCTGCGTGCGGCGTTGGAGCGCAGAGGTTATGCGGTCGTCAACGCTGGGTCTGGCAGCGAAGGTTTGAAACGGCTTTCTGCCGGCAGGTTCGCGGGCGTAATTTCCGACATTCGCATGCCTGGAAAAGTGAACGGCGCGGAAGTGCACGCCTGGATTCAGAAAAACCGGCCGGAGCTCCGCACCAGGATCATTTTGATCAGCGGCGACACCGCCAACAGCGAAACACAAACTCTCTTGGCTCAGAGCGGCACGCCATGTATCGAAAAGCCTTTCCGTGTTCAGCAGTTAATGTCTGTAGTGGAGAAGACCTTCGGGAAACCATGAGCGACGATCTCAAAACACGTTTGTTAGTCGTAGATGACGAGCAAAGTATTCGCCGGCTTTGCATGACCATCGGCACGGCGCTGGGTTTTTCCTGCACCGAAGCGGAAAGTGCGGAAGCCGCGCTCCCGCGTCTGGAAGCGGACACCCCGGACCTAGTACTTACCGATTTAAAGCTACCCACGCAAACCGGGGTGGCGCTACTTAAACAGACCAAAGCCATGTTGCCGCGTACTGAAGTAGCCATCATGACCGGTCACGGTTCAATCGAATCAGCCGTAGACGCCATGAAGCTGGGAGCTTACGACTACATCGAGAAGCCTTTTCGCGTTGAAAAAATGCGTATGTTGCTGCAACGCATGGCCGAAAAAGTTCGCCTGGTAACGGAAAACCAATTCCTTCGCGAGCGCGTTGACACCGAAGAGAACCTTGATGGCATCATCGGCACGTCCGCCAACATTCAAGATGTGCTGCGTATGATTTCGCGGCTCAAAGATACCCGCACGCCGGTGCTGGTGTCTGGCGAGAGCGGCACCGGAAAGGAACTCGTGGCCCGCGCTATCCATTTTCGCGGGGCCCTCGCGCAGACCGCTTTTGTGGCCGTGGATTGCGGTTCGCTGGTGCCCACTTTGATGGAAAGCGAGCTTTTCGGTTACGAAAAAGGCGCTTTCACCGGCGCGATGAAAACCAAAGCGGGCCTCTTCCAGGCCGCCAACGGGGGCACAATTTTTCTGGATGAAATTGGCGAACTGCCTTTGGAGATGCAGGCCAAGCTGCTGCGCGTTTTGCAAGAAAAAGAAGTGCGCCCGGTGGGCAGCAACGAGAAGGTGAACGTCGACGTACGGGTAATCGCGGCCACCAATCGCGATCTGGAAGCCGCTTATCGGAATGGAACGTTCCGCAAGGACTTATATTTTCGCTTGAACGTTGTCACCGTGCACATCCCGGCGCTGCGCGAACGACGTTCGGACATTCCGATGCTGGCGCATCATTTCCTGGATCGCTACGCGCACGGCGCGAATATTCAGGTAACCGCAGCGGCAATGAAAAGCCTGCTCCATTACGATTGGCCCGGCAATGTTCGGGAACTGGAAAATTGCGTGGCCCGCGCCGTAACTCTCGGCGATCGCCAGACCATCGACGTGGCCGATCTTCCCCCGTCCATTCGAACCGAACAATCCGACTCCGGCACGGCTCTGTCACAGGATGCCGGTTCCCTTTCCACCACCGCTTTAGCGGAAATGGAGCGCATGACGATTCTTCGCGTCTTCGAACAAGCGAACGGTGACAAAGCGCTCGCCGGCAAGATGCTAGGTATCAGTCGCGCAACCCTGTATCGCAAACTCAAGCGCTACAACATTGCCGCTAAGGCCGAATCTCACGTTGAAGAGCCGCAAACGGTGTCTCATTAATTCGCGATCGTCGGAACCTACGAACGCGAGGCTGAGACAGATTTGTTTCAGCCTGAGACGATTGAGCCGATCGCCCCGTTCTTCTAAATCTTAACTCCCATTGATTCTTGATGATTCGCTAGAACTTACCGCCATTTCTTTTGGTGCCAGGCGTGCTTCTCTTCCATCGGGATTCTTCGTGTGTCTGCGCCTGGCAGCCTGCGCGAAGAATCTGACGTTGCAATCGAGGACTGGTGAGGCCACGTGAGACAGTTTGACGAACCCACGGTAATCCGGGAACAGCAAAGTTGCACTCAGCAGTTGGCGCGATTTTTTCCCGGAGTTACCGCTGTTCGCTTACCCGTGCAGGTGACCGCACTGCGCGGTGGGACAACTCGTCTGCGGGAAGCCAGTGTGGTGGAGTTTGCGGGCTTGGAACATGCCATCCTGGTTTCCAGCTTGCCACTGGAATTCGACGACAAGGTCCGCTTGGAAGGAAGCCGCAAAGCTGATACCGCGGACGCCACCGTAGTTGCCGTGCAATATCATGGCGGACAAAAAGCCGTGGCCGTTAAATTTTTACGCGGTTTCAACTCTTGGATGATCCACTCATGACCAATCTGACTTCCCCTTCGGCGCCCGGAACAGCCCAGACGACCCAGAGCCAGTGGGCCGAGACGGTCTCCGTTTTCCCGATTTATTTAGCCTTAGCCAAACAGCTAGGCATTGCAATTCCCTTCTTGCAGCGAAAGTTGCCGGAAACTCCGGATCCCGAACTCTCCAGCCAAGTCTTGAACTGGCTGGATTCCATGGACCAGCGTGTCATCGTCTACCAATTGCGTCATCTTTTGCAGATGACCACCATGAACGCCAGCGAGAGCAGCTTGAAATCGCTCATCGAACGACACCTGCGCAAACCAACCAAGACCACCTTCGACCGCGACAAGATCGACTTTCTTCTGGTGCAATATTTTGCCCTCTGCGCGCCGGCCAAGATTTATCACAAGCGCATTGAGCCCCCAGACGTCGCCGAGGTCATGAAGCCGATTCTCGGTGAAGTGGCGCCTGCGACTCTGACGTGGTGTGAACCTCTGGAAGTCATGATCCAGTCCCTGCACAGCTTTCGAAGCCTGCGCGAAGTCCTGAAAACCAATTTCATCGAGCAGGGACGCAGGGTCAAAGAAGCAGCCGGCGGGATGTTCTACGATTCCTCGGCCCTGCTGGCTTTTATTCGTTTTAATTTTATCTTGCGCCGCACGCTCATTGAGTTGATGCACGCGGACCTGATCGCTACTCGCGCAGGCATAGCCAAGCTGGAATCATCCGATGTTCGCGTCATCGATTGCCGCAACACCGGTTTGTCCGCGGCCGAGCCGTTAAGCAAAATT
>Ga0209734_1000047_pt1 | contig 11767 bp, 10 predicted proteins | sample BlaSpr_A8_OM1_M2_FD_187981 | JGI IMG/M metagenome (GOLD analysis project Ga0209734, IMG submission 187981) | Forest soil microbial communities from Thunder Bay, Ontario, Canada - Black Spruce, Ontario site 2_A8_OM1_M2 (SPAdes) (version 2) | ecosystem: Environmental > Terrestrial > Soil > Boreal...
ATCTCGGTAACCTTTCCGTCGCGCTTTATGCTCGCCGCGGCTATGAATCCGTGCCCCTGCGGATACTTTGGCGATCCTACCAGGGAGTGCCACTGCACGCCGCCGATGATCCAACGCTACGTGTCAAAGATTTCAGGCCCGCTGCTTGACCGCATTGATATTCACATCGAAGTCCCCGCAGTGAAATATAAGGAGCTCCGAACCCCCACATTAGCGGAGGATTCTGAAGCAGTGCGATCGCGGGTGGTTGCCGCGCGCAACCGCCAATTGGAGCGATATCGCGGCGAACAGAAAACGTATTCAAATGCGCAGATGTTGCCTAAGATGCTCCGCAAGCACTGCGGGATCACCACCGAAGGCGAGAAATTATTGGAAAATGCCATCACCCGGCTGGGGCTTTCGGCGCGTGCCCATGACCGCATCCTGAAGGTGGCGCGCACCATAGCGGACCTCGAAGCAACCGACAACATTGCCCCTAAGCATTTGAGCGAGGCCATCCAGTACCGTACCTTGGACCGCTCGTACTGGGCCTAGGCGATTAGCTGCTCTGTCAGCGGCTTTGACAAGCGGGTATACTCGTCAGTCTTTCATCCGGCGGTACACTGATACCCATGAAACCCGATACTATCGGAAACATTACGGTATAACCGCAGTGCTCGATTGACTCTTTTTCCGGCACTGTGTTACCCATAATGCACTCAAATGCGCGTCCAAACGGCTATGGTGGGTGGCAACTCATAAAAATGGCTGATCAGAAACACCTCGATGTCACGCTCGAAACGCAGGTAGAAAGTGTCAATCTTGCCGAGGAGATGTGTTTGCGGGTCGCCGAGGCCGCGGGCTTCGATGAGGACGATTGCTACCGCATCGGAATGTCTGTGCGGGAAGGGGTCATCAACGCGTTTCACTACGGCAACCAGGAACGCCCGGAGAAAAAAATTTATCTGGCTGTCGATTTAACATCTGACAAAATGGTCATCCACGTTTTGGACGAGGGCAAAGGCTTCAATCTTCGAGACGTTCCCAATCCACTGGCCGAAGAAAATCTTCTGAGCACCTCCGGACGCGGAATTTTCTTGATGCGCTCCTTCATGGACGAATTTGACGTGGTACCCGGCCGTACTGGCGGCGCGGAAATTATTATGTCCAAGAAATTGCCAAGCGCGGATGGCCACCCCGCGAATGACAATGACAAGGGCGACCAGAACGCGACATCGCATCAAGCGTAAAGTTTTCATTTATGGAAAGGCACCATGGCTCTACTACAAGCCACTTACAGGGATGCTGGAGTGGTGACCGTGTTGGACTTAAGCGGTCGCATAACCCTCGGCGAAGGCAGTGCTTTGCTGCGGTCCACTATTCGCGAACTCCTCGATGACCAGCGTGTCAGGATTCTGGTCAATTTGGGGGACATCAATTACATCGATAGCTCCGGTATCGGCGAACTGGTTAGCGCCTACACCGCCGTCAAGAACCGCGGCGGCGAATTGAAGCTGCTGAATTTGACCAAAAAAGTCCGTGACCTGTTGCAAATCACGAAACTCTATACCGTTTTTGATGTGCACTCCGACGAAGTGACGGCGCTACGCAGCTTCAACACAACAACCGTCTAGCCCCGTCTGGCAATCGATATAATATTTTTAGCGGTTCTTCGTCTTCACGTTCCTATTCGCGGTAGGTCAGCCGCACGTAAAATAATTCCATGGCAAACGCTTCCGCTACAAATTGGATTTCTGAGCGCGCCACCCAACTGGGTTTCGCCATGGCCGGGGTAGCGCGAGCCGAGAAATTTCCTGAGCTCGTAAACCAACAAGAATGGCTGGCGCGTGGCTACGCAGGCGAGATGAAATATTTAAGTGATGCCCGGCGCGGCGATCCACAGGCGGCATTGCCCGGAGTTCGAAGCGTGATTGTCTGCGCATTGCCCTACAACACAGAGCACGCACGAACTGAACAAGCATGGGCAGATCTTAACGACGTAACGGATACGAGTGGGCCCCGCGGCTGGATCTCGCGATATGCGTGGGGAGATGACTATCACGAGGTCTTGCGCGAAAAGTTGGAGCGGATGCTGGACGAGTTGCGTGCCCAGCATCCACAGCCGTTTGAAGCACGCATTTACGCCGATACCGGCCCCATTAACGAGCGCGTGCTGGCCAGGCATGCCGGGCTCGGGTGGCTGGGCAAAAATACTCTGCTGCTCAACGAGCGCATCGGCTCATTTTTCTTTCTGGGCGTAATCTTAACCACTCTCGATTTGCCACCGACCTTGGGAAATTCCGCTGTTCCACCTGCTGACCGCTGCGGCAGCTGCCGCAAATGCATTGATGCTTGTCCGACAGACGCGCTGGTCGAACCCTACGTGATGGATGCGCGAAAGTGCATTTCGTACCTGACTATCGAGCTGCGTGGAGCAATTCCGGAACAGCTTCGTGAGCCCATGGGCCAACACATATTTGGCTGCGACATTTGCCAGGATGTTTGCCCCTGGAACCGCCACGCGCCTGTCACTTCCACAAGAGAATTTCAGCCCCGTTCTTTTTCTCATGCAACTGCGCCCGCGGCAACAACAGGAGCAGAAAAAGAATTCAGTCTCAACATAAAAAATGACGCTCCACGAGAGACGCTGTTCTCACCGCGCCTGGAATGGCTTGCCTCGCTGAGTCAAAGCGACTTCACCGAAATGTTTCGCGGAAGCCCGATCAAGAGAACGAAGTGGCAGGGGCTTATTCGCAACGCGTGTATTGCGCTGGGAAATTCAAAATTGCAGGGTGATTTGGCTGCGTTTGAAAGAGTATCAAGCGTATTGACGCGACTCGCGGCATCAGCAGATCCAGTAATCGCCGAATCTGCCCAATGGGCCATTTCGCGCATCCAAGCAAATGAGGCAAGCACTTCGTGACAAGCATTTCATGAAATGACGTGAAATGAATTGCCGGCCCAGGCAGGAATGCTTGCGATGTGGGAACCAGGGAGACAAGCGGTATAATCCATCGACTATATTTGTCGACTACTTACCAATGCAGTGCTCGCCGGCAAATGACTTTGCAATTCTGGTTTTCAAGCCCGGGATAGCTTCACACTTTCAAATCTGAGCTGGAGGAAAAATTCGTGGCCTTTACTTTACCGCCGTTGCCGTATTCGTTCGACGCATTGGAACCGCACATCGATGCCAAAACCATGGAAATTCATCACGACAAGCACCATGGAACGTATGTCACCAATTTAAACAAAGCCCTCGAGGCCCACGCCGATCTTCAGAATAAATCCATCGACGATCTGCTTAAGAATCTGGACGCCATCTCCGAAAATATTCGCACCGCGGTGCGCAATAATGGCGGCGGCCACTGGAATCACAGTCTCTTCTGGCCGCTGATGAAAAAAAGTAGCGGTGGCGAACCAAAGGGTGATCTCGCTTCGGCAATCAATTCCGCTTTCGGTTCATTTACAGGCTTCCAGGAAAAAGTTGCCGCCGCTGGCGTGGCCCGTTTCGGTTCTGGCTGGGTGTGGTTGTTGGTACGCGATGGCAAGCTGGCCATAGACTCCACGCCTAATCAGGACACTCCCTACCAATTGTCGGGTGGCGGAAAAGCAGTACTGGGACTCGACGTTTGGGAGCATGCTTATTATTTGAAATATCAGAATCGCCGGCCGGACTACATCAAGGCTTGGTGGAATACCGTGAACTGGGACAAGTCTGCTGAACTGTACGACCAAGCCAAAAAGTAACTAAAACATAGGCACAAAAAAAAGGCCTGCCCGAATCCCAGGGCAGGCCTCTCGCGTTTCTGGGACAACCAATTAAGCCATGCAGCGCTTCACTAGCGGCAGCACGTTAGAATTGGACGAGAAACCTTTTGGCAACTCGCCATAGTCCGCACGAGCTTCGCGTGTTGCTGGCGCCGTCGCAGTCGCAGCATTCGACGAGTGGCGTGAAGCCTCGCGAACCAACTCCAGCCGTCCGCGCACACGGAACTTCGCTAGCAGCGAAGAAACATGGAATTTTACCGTGCGCTCCGAAAGGTTCAAATCCGCCGCGATCTCCTTGTTAGCCAGGCTTCGCATGATTCCGCCGAGCACTTCGTCTTCCCGGCGCGTCAGCTTCACCGAGGAGCCCGCGGAGCGGCCGGCTTGCAGCAACTTGTCAGCCTTTTCTTTGAGCCCATCTAGAAAGTCATTCTCGGCGGGAACCATCACAATGTAATCGTTGGGAGACTGGCCACGAACCATGCAATGCATGGCCAGCAGCCCAGCGGCCTGTTCGACGGGGAACTGCCCGTCGGCCCCGGCTTCCACATTAAAATGCGCTACTCCGGTGTTCTTTTCGTAAAAAAAATACATCTCGCGCGGTTGATCTGACCGTGCAGACAGATGTGGCTGTTCGTTTCTGCGAATAAGCTTCACTTAACCCCTCCAAATGCAGTCTCGACTACCGCCGAGACCCTTTAAGTTTTTTTACGATTTGCCCCTGAGCGAGGCCAGCTTTACAAACTAACTGCTAAGGAAAACAGCAAACAGAAGCCAAGGTTGACAGTTGTTATCCCGTCGCCCTTGAAAAAGGGCACCCGACGTTCCGCCTGCGAGCACTGCACCGAACTGCTTCGTCAATGCAAATTTTTGTCCAAACGACAATTTATTATATTCCTACAGAAAACACAGTACTTAACCTGAGTACGCTATCGAACCTTTTATGAGCGCTGGTAGGAATTGCACGCACGACGCAGTTTTTCCTCTTTTCCACCGCCAAATGATTGTTTTTGCGCCCACATACACGTCCTCGGACCCTTTGTAGCCCGTAGAGAGCGGAGCGGCAACGTCATTTTTTTCCGGAGAATACCAATTGGATAACACGCCTGGTGAAATATCTGTGGAAAACGCCGCTTGCTCCGCAATAATCCGCCATCTCAACCGTTAATGATGCGTGTTTGGTTCGAAGAGATTAATTCATAGCGAATATTCCGCCATCGAATCTTCCTCGTGAGCAACGAATGTGTGAAATTTATTAAGTAGACGAATGGAATGGCAGCGGGCAGCGCAATATTTACCCACGCTTGATTCATGATTTGCGCTTTCGACCCGGGAAGAATCTCCGTGACCGCGATTACGCGCAAGCTGGCGCGAATCGCAGACAACAATAAAATAAAAAAAGTGAGCGCGGCAATATGCAGCGCGGGACGTTCACTGATTAAGTCTCCGATCGTGAGGGCTAGGCCTAGGACTACCGTTACGCAGTACAGCAGATGCGTAACTGCCGCTGCGCGCCAAATTTTTGGCGCGTAAACTCGCGTAATCAAGATTTGCCGATTGGTAAATTCCAGTAGCCCGCTTAAATCGGTCTCCACATAAGAGACCGTCAGGCACTCTGGAACGAAGAAAATAGAACGCCCCGCGCGTTCCAGCGCGTTGGTCATTGAGTAATCATCGCTGACCGACGTACGCCACTCATCCAGGACCCCGATTCCTTCGAATACCGATCGCCGAATGGCTGTTCCTCCGCCCCAGCAGAAATTTTTGCCCTTCTCGCTAAGCATGGTGACAATCGGCGCATTCCAGGCTGCCAGGAGCGCAGTCGCCAAGTCGCCACGATTGGCGATCAACCAGCGCATGGTGGTCGTCGCGCCTATGCGCCCGTCGTCCAAAGGTGCTGTCAAACGCTGCAACCAGGACCTTCCGGGTCGGCCATCAGAATCGGCGAATACCAGTACTTCGAACTCTTCCGGCAATTGCTCCACCACCACCCGCAGGTTATTCACCTTTTCCCCGCACTCTTGCGGCTGACCAGCGACAATCAGGTGTGCCGTTACACGCGAGCTGGAAATCACCCGATTCACGATCGCAGCCGCCGGGTCGGATTCGGAGGCCAGAATAAAAAACACTTCATAGTTTTGATGATTGAATTCTGTGAGGGCGACCAGATTGCGCTCTAATCCCGATTCGACACCCTTGCACGGACAGAGCACCGCAACACGCGGCGCATGGAATCCCGGATCGGTGCGCATCCGCCGGCGAGCATAGCCGAGCCATTGCAGGCCCTGCCAGATGAGATACGCGCCTACGGCGATCTGAACGATGGCCAGTAAATAGAAGAGATCTTCCACGCGCCTTGAGGGTAGCAAAGTAAGATTGCTATGGTTTGATTATGTGTACGGTTAGAATCGCAGCGGTAAACGTGGAATGAGGAGGGGACTATGACCATGCCAAGGGTGAATACCGCAATGGTGACCTCGGGGCTGGAAATACCAGGGTATCGCATCGTCAAAAATTACGGCATCGTGCGAGGAATCATTGTGCGCTCGCGCAGCGTTATTGGAAATCTGGGAGCTGCGTTGCAGACCATCGTGGGTGGAAATATCACCATCTTGACCAACCTGTGCGAGAAGACCCGCGAGGAAGCTTTCGAATTAATGTTGCAGCACGCGCTCGAGCACGGAGCGAACGCCGTGGTGTGCATGCGTTATGACGCTACGGAAGTGATGCAAGGTGTGACAGAAGTCCTGGCCTACGGAACCGCGGTCCACGTGGAACCGATCGCATAAGGCGCAGTGCATTTCCAATCTGTCGCATAAAGCGCGCTAATTCGAATGCGCCAATGCAGGGTCAATCGCAGCCTCAGAAAATGCAGGCTTAATCGCAGCTCATCGCGATTTGGCGGCGCCCTTTTGTGGCCCAATCGAAGCCACCACGTGAGTAGCAAGATCTTCCAGATCTCCTAGTGCACGGCTCGCCGCGATACGAGCTTTTTCCATAAATGACGAATCCAGCAGGAATGCCGAGCGATCGACAAACGGATGGTTGGCTACTTCGAAGGATTTGCGCGTACGCCGCGTCGCGCTGTTTCGCCTGATCAAACTCTCGTAAATTTGCAGATCGGTCTGAAAATCAAGAGCGTCGCCAACGCTCCATTTTTGCTGGCGCGCCAGGGCGTACAGAAATTTGCGCCGGAATATCGCCACATCTTTCTGCGACATCGGACGCGGCTTGGACTTTTTTGAAGACGGCGCCTCGAAGCACGCGGCGGAAAGCACCTGAACCGTCAACGCCAAAAGCGCTTCACGTTGCAGAAGAGCGAGCCGATCGCGATACAACGAGGCATGCACTTGCAGTGCGTGGCGCCCATTTTCCACCACGTAGGAATCCACAAAACGAGGAATGACCCGCTCTCCGATCAGCGCTTCGGGCAGTCTTTGGGCTAGTTCACTTGCCAAGTCCGTGACATTTGGCGGCTGGCTGCGCATGCGTGGAGTGCCATGTTAACAGGGTTTGTTTTACAGCATATCGTGCTGCAAAAACAAAAACGGGCGCAAACTTCGCGCCCGTTCTTTCTTACGGGGACAGCCAATTTCTGCAGCTCTCCGGTCTTAGTAAATTGTCTTAGTGAATTATCTCAGTGAATCGCGCGCGGGGCATCTGGCCCAACGTGCGGCTTAGGTTTCGGTTCTGGAACGATTGGCGGAGGCGCCACAACTTCCTTCGATAGCGCGTGCTCCAGCACTTCCTCCAGCGTTCGAACGTAAGTGATCTTAATGTCGCCGAGAATTTCCGGCGTAAGATCCGCTACGGCGTTGGGCTCATTGTCGGCAGGCAACAAAACTTCCGTAATGCCCGCGCGCTTGGCCCCGAGAACTTTCTCTTTTACGCCGCCGATCGGTAGAACAATCCCCGATAGCGTCATTTCACCGGTCATTGCCAGGCGATCACGCACCGGCCTTCCCGTCAGCAAGCTCACCAAAGCCGTAACCATGGCTGCGCCGGCGGATGGACCATCCTTAGGCACCGCGCCCGAAGGCACGTGGATGTGAATGTCATGCTTGCGGAAAAAGTCCGAGTCGATGCCATACCGTTCGGCATTCGCGCGTACCCAGGTGAGCGCCGCGGTCATGGACTCCTGCATAACTTCGCCCAAGTGTCCGGTCATCGTGAACTGCTTGCCTCCACGCATGCGCGTGGCTTCGATGAAGATGATGTCGCCGCCCACAGGTGTCCACACCAAGCCGATCGCCACGCCGGGTTTCTTGACGCGCTCTTCGACTTCTTTCTCCGTGCGGTACTTCGGCACGCCCAGGTATTCCCGGACGATTTCTGGCGTCACCACCATTTTGTCCAGTTTACCTTCGGCAATACGCCGAGCCTGCTTGCGAGTGACGGTAGCAATCTCGCGCTCCAGGTTTCGAACGCCCGCTTCGCGAGTGAAGCTATGAATAATTTCGCGAATGGCATCGTCGCTGAATTCCAGCTGTTCCCCAACTTTCAAACCGTGTTCCGCGGCCTGCTTGGGAATCAGGTATTTGTGCGCGATATGCAGTTTTTCTTCGCCGGTATATCCCGGCAGCTCGATGATCTCCATGCGGTCGCGAAGAGGTTCTGGTATTGGATCCATCCAGTTCGCGGTAGCAATGAAGAGCACCTTCGACAAATCAAACGGCACGTCCAGGTAGTGATCGCGGAACGCGTAGTTCTGCTCTGGATCGAGTACTTCCATCAGCGCAGACGACGGGTCGCCACGGAAATCGCGTCCGAGTTTATCGACCTCATCCAACATGCAAACCGGGTCGTTCGACTCCGCGCGCTTCAGTCCCTGAATAATCTGTCCAGGCAAAGCGCCGATGTACGTCCGGCGATGTCCGCGAATTTCCGCTTCATCATGCATGCCGCCCAGCGCCAGCCGCACGAATTTGCGGCCCAACGCACGAGCGATGGATTTGCCGAGCGAAGTCTTGCCCACACCCGGAGGCCCGACGAAGCACAGAATCGGCCCCTTCATACCAGGCTGAAGTTTCTTAACCGCCAGGTAATCCAGTATCCGTTCTTTGACCTTCTCGAGATCGTAGTGATCTTCGTCAAGAATCTCGCGCCCCTTGGCGATGTCGATTTCCTGGGTGCCCGAGGATTTTGACCACGGCAACGAAGTCATCCACTCGAGGTACGTGCGAGACACCATGTACTCTGCGGATGCCGGAGTCATCTTGGCAAGGCGCTTGATTTCGCGGTCGCATTCTTTCTTGGCTTCCGCGGTCATCCCCGCTTCTTCGACTTTTTTGCGAAGCTCGTCGATCTCCTGCATGGAGTCGTCGGATTCGCCGAGTTCCTTCTGAATCGCTTTCATCTGCTCGCGCAACAAATATTCGCGCTGGTTCTGGCCCACTTGCTCCTGAACCTGTTCGTGAATTTTGGAACGCAGTTCCAGGACTTCAAGCTCCTTGGAAAGTTCGCGAATCAACGTCTCCAGCCGTTTACGAACGCTGGGAGTTTCGATTAACTCCTGGCGAAGCATGGTGGACAACGACGGCAAAGTGCCGGCGATAAAGTCCGCCAATCGTCCGGGGTCGTCAATATTCGCAGCCACGGAATGAAGGTCATCCGAAAGTTGCGGAGAATGACTGACCACGTCGCGGAACAAATCCTGGGCGTTGCGCTGTAGCGCTTCCAACTCGGAATCCTGCTCGGTATTTAAGTCAGGCTGGGCTTCAATGCGCGCGCGAAGGTACGGCCGCAGACTAATCAGGTCCACGACCTGTATCCGCTGCAAACCTTCCAGGAAGATGACCACGTTCCCATTAGGCATCTTCACCGTCTTATGAACTTTTGCGAGCGTGCCGACTTTATGCAGATCGGCGGCGGCTGGATCTTCCACACGGGGATCAAGCTGCGCAACAACGCCCAGCAGCTTTTCGTCCCCCATCAAGCCATTAACTAACGCCAGAGAACTTTCACGTCCCACGGTCAGCGGCAAAACCGCCCCAGGAAACAGGACAGTATCGCGGACAGGTAGGATAGGAAGAATCTCCGGTACAACAAATTTTTTCTCAACCATTATGTCCCCTAATCTAAAGCGCCGGACGAGAAAGGGTCCGGGCTTATGAAGCATTAGATGCGGTCAAAAAGAAAAAGGTGCCCTAACATGTAAGTCCTTGCAGCACAAAATCTTAGTGTACTTCGCTCAATTATAGAACCTTGCCACCTCTTTCCTGCCCTCCATTCTAAATATCCCGTGTTCAATAAGATAACCTACCCTCTCATCCTGAAGCGGACGAGATCTTGCGCATTCCGGGCCCCGTTTCCCCGTAATTTTGAGCTACAAAGGTTATAGCGCCCTCCCTCGTTCGTACCAGCCCTTCCAGCTGAGCATCCTCAAGCGACCCTAGGATTTTGCTGAATAACGGTCCCGGCTGGTATCCCAAACTCTGCAGATCGTTCCCAGTGAGCAACCTGACCGGACGCATCTCCTCGACCGGCGTTTCCTCAAGAGTGCGGCGCACGAAATCATAAGCATCCAAGTGCCGGTGGCTCGACAGGCAATCCAGGCGATGCAACGCCAGGTGTTCGTCAAAACGTGGCAGCCGGATGAACCGCTTCAGCGTGGAAGCGCGCATGCGCGATACATCCTTGAATCGCATGTGATTGGCAATCAACGCCAGAATCTGATCGCTGTCCTGGTTCGAAAAGCGTAGCCGCCCACAAATAACTTCAGCCATGCGAACTCCCACATCCACATGACCGTCGAAGCGAATGCGATCGCCAGTCTCCGAAACCGGTCTGAACGTGCGCGGTTTCCCTACATCATGCAGAAGAACGCCCCAGGCCAGCGTCGAGGAACTCCCAGCCGGAAGTCCCTCCAACATGAGCAGTGTATGCGTCCACACATCGCCTTCAGGATGGTATTGCGGCGGTTGCTCGACTCCCTGCATGGCCGCGACTTCCGGCAATACCTCACGCAGAAGGCCGCTTTCATCCAGCAATTCCATGCCGCGGCGGGCCGCGCCTTCGGTCAGCAGCTTCGTCAATTCCTCACGGATTCGTTCGGCGGAAACCTGGCCGACTTCGTGGGCATGCAGGCGAATAGCACCAAATGTCTCAGGCTCGATCTGAAATCCGAATCGCGCTGCGAATCGCACCGCGCGCAGCATGCGCAGTTTGTCTTCCGCGAAACGCCGTGCCGGTTCGCCAATGGCCCGGATTATTCCGGCGTGCAAATCAGATTGTCCGCCAACGAAATCGAGAATCTCGCCGGAATCGTGCCGCATCAGCAGCCCGTTGATGGTGAAGTCGCGGCGTTGAACGTCTTGCTCTGGACTCGATGTGAAAATCACGCGCTCCGGATGGCGGCCATCGGCGGAGCCGATGTCCGATCGAAACGTAGCCACTTCCACCTGGTGGCCCTCGCGCGGCACGATGATCACGCCGAACTGCGCGCCCACGGCCACGGACTCGGGAAATAAGGAAATCACGCGATCGGGTGTAGCGTCGGTGCTTACGTCGTAATCCGCGGGCTCGCGGCCCAGTAACAAATCGCGCACGCAGCCGCCCACCAGGAAGGCTTGGTGCCCTTCACGAAGTAACGTATTGCAAATCGAATTGGCCAGCTCGCGAGGCGTCACTTTTCGATTATGCGCCAGAGCGCAGCATGCGAGAAGACTTGTATCGCACACGATGTTAACTGGTGCCTAATGGCAGGAAGACTACTAAGAATCAAGCTCAGCGATCCTCAGGCGTTGAGTCGCCGCGCCGCAGCGAACCGCCAAATTGCACTTTGCTGAAACCAAACCGGTCTCGCAGGCGGTCGGCGGCTTGCGTTAGTTTTTGCAGTTTTTCGCGCCGCTCTGCTTGAAGCAAATCGAGCTGCTCACCGCCGTGGCTGAAATTGCTCAGGCTTACTCCCAGAAGTCGTACTTTCCGGCATTGATCGCGATGTTTCTGAAAAAGCTCCTGAAACACCGCATTGATCCCCGCGTCCAGCGCCGTGCTTTCGCCAAGCGATTTGGAGCGCGTG
>Ga0209734_1000049_pt1 | contig 11644 bp, 7 predicted proteins | sample BlaSpr_A8_OM1_M2_FD_187981 | JGI IMG/M metagenome (GOLD analysis project Ga0209734, IMG submission 187981) | Forest soil microbial communities from Thunder Bay, Ontario, Canada - Black Spruce, Ontario site 2_A8_OM1_M2 (SPAdes) (version 2) | ecosystem: Environmental > Terrestrial > Soil > Boreal...
CCCCGTAGTCCTGGCAGTGCCGCGGCAGCCAGGCGCCGAGCCGCTCGAATACCCCGCCCGCGGCGTATTCGATGGGAATCAACTGCGGGCGCTGGCCTTGCGGCAGGGTGTGTCGATCGATCAGGTCGATCTCCGTGCCCCAGTGATGGCGGCTCGCGCCGGGTAACGCCGACCACAACAGGATCGCGCGCACGATCTGCTCTTCGCTCATAACGGCGGGATCCAGGGCGCGGCCATCCTGGTCGAGCAACGGCCGCCGGCCGTGGAATTTATCGTTCCAGATGGTCAGCTGGTGCTGGAAGGTACGAAAGCTGGAGACCGGGGCCAGATCTATGTCACTCTGCATGGCTGCGGCGCGCAGAGCAAGGAACGCCGTAGCCGCATCGGGGTGCAGGATGCACCCCGAATCCGGTAAGTCGAGCACGTGGGTGCGCACGCGCCCGGTCAGTTGATCGGCACTAAGAACCGACATTTTTTGTAGCCGCGGCGTCGTACATACGGCATTATTCTAATGTTAAATATCCATGGAGGCCGGATGAACGGCCCGCGATTCAAGTATCTGATGCTGATCCTATGCAGCGTCGTCCTGGGGGTAGCGGCCCTGCTGGGCTACCTCGCTCGAAGCTACGACATGCCATTGTCGGTTCTGCTGCTTTCGGCATTATTCGCCGCGTTCGCCGTAATGCTACCCGGCTTCTGGTCCTGGCGTCAGCGCCAGCGCCTGGATCGCGCCGTGCGTGGACTGATCGGTGCCGCCGAGCAGATCAGTCGTGGCGAATTTCGCCAGGCGCTGGTGAGCACCCGTAGCGATAAGATTGGTGAGCTCGAGCACGCGTTCGAAAACATGCGCCTGGCGCTGCGCAACACCACCTTCACCCGCAATTACCTGCACAGCGTGCTCAACAGCATGACCGACGCGGTGTTCGTCACCGCCCCCGGCGGCAGCGTGCGCATTGCCAATGACGCCGCCTGCCAGCTGACCGGTTACGGCGATGACGAGCTGATCGGCAAGAACCTGGTGACGCTGCTCGATCAGGGCGACAAGCTCGGCACCGATCCGCTGCGGGTAGCGCGCGACGCCGGCGAGACCGTGCTGCGCACCCGCGCCGGCCAGACCATCCCGGTGTCGTTCGTCGGCTCGACCGTCGCCACCGAGGATCCGGAGTTCGAAGGCGAGATCTACGTTGCACGCGACATCACCGAGCGCAAGCGTGCCGAGCGGCGCATTCGCTATCTCGCGCGCTACGACGCACTGACTAAGATTCCCAACCGGATGCAGTTTCAGCACCTGCTGCAGCAGGCGATCGCGCGTTCGCGGCGCAGTGGTCATGGGGTGGCCATGTTGTACGTGGACATGGATCGCTTCAAGGAAGTCAACGACACCTTCGGCCATGCCTCGGGCGATCGCGTGCTCGAGGTGCTCACCGAGCGCCTGACGCGCGTGCTGAACACCGAGGCAGTGCTGGGCCGTCTGGCCGGCGATGAGTTTGCGCTGTTCGTCGATAGCGTCAGCCAGGATGCCGAGGAGGCCGGGGGCCAGGTTGCGCAGCTCGCGCGCACCGTGCTGCATGCGGCCGGCGAAGCATTCCATATCAATCAGCAGGAAGTGTTTCTGACCGTCAGCATCGGTATCGCGCTGTGCCCGCGCGATGCGGAGAACGTGATCGACCTGATTCGTAACGCCGATGCTGCGATGTACTACTCGAAGCAGAACGGCGGCAATACCTACGCTTTCTATTCGCCGGAGATGAACGCGGCCGCGGTCGAGCGGCTAATGCTCAAGAGCAAGCTGCGGCGCGCGGTCGAGCGCGACGAGTTCGTGGTGCGCTACCAGCCGAAAGTGGATCTGCGCGACGGCCGCGTGGTCGGCGCCGAGGCGCTGCTGCGCTGGCGATTGCCGGGACACGGCGACATTCCGCCGGCGCAGTTCATCCCGATCGCGGAAGAGAACAATCTGATCAGCGCCATCGGCGAGTGGGTGCTCGAGCGCGTGTGCATGGATTTCCGCGCGCTGCGCCGGCACGTCGCCGATCCCGGGCGCATCTCGCTCAATCTGTCGCTCAAGCAGCTCAAGCAGGCGAGCTTCATTCTCAACTGCCGGTCGGTATTCGAACGGCACGAGGTGCCGACCCGAAACCTCGAGCTCGAGATCACCGAGACGACGCTGATGGCCGATCCGCGCCGGACGGTGCAGATGCTCAACCAGCTGCATGACATGGGGCTGCATCTGTCGATCGACGATTTCGGTACCGGTTATTCGTCGCTGTCAGCGCTGCAGCAGTTCCCGATCGGGACGCTGAAGATCGACCAGTCGTTCGTGCGCGATGCCGCCGACGATCCGGCGGATGCGGTGCTGGTCCGGACCATCATCGACATGGGCCACAGCCTCGGTATGGAAGTCGTGGCCGAGGGGGTCGAGTCGGTGCGCCAGCTGGAATTCCTGCACGCCAGCCGGTGCAATTTCGCCCAAGGCCAGCTATTCGGCCACGCCCGCAGCATCGATGAGCTGCTGCAGCTGCTGCAGGCGCAGCAGGCCGGCCGGCCGGCGTTTGCCAACCTGCTGCCGGACGCACCGTCGGCGCTGCAGCCGATATCGGCCTGATCGCCAAGGGCGTCTCACTTTTTTACCGCTGTCAGCAGGCACAATGCGCGCATGCGCGCGTTTCCGTTCCGCTGGCTATTGCGACTGCTGGGCGCAGCGTTGCTGCTCGCCTGGGGCGCGATCGCGCTGTGGCAATCGCAAAAACGCCTGCCGGCGGGCGTGCATATCGCCGGTACCTGGCACAGCGTGCCGGCCAACGAACTGCGATTTCTGCGCGACCTCACAGCGGCCGATGCGACCGGCGCGCCGCTGAACGAGCGGCAGATCAATGTGGAACTGCTGCGTATGATCGCGCAGGCGCGCGACTTCCTGCTGCTGGATACGGGACTGTTCGGGGATCTGCCGGCCGCGGGGCCTGGAGCGTCCCGGCTGCGCGCGGCCACACCGGTCGCCGCGGCACTGGCCGATGCACTGCTGCAGGCCAAGCAGCAGCAGTCCGGTCTGCAGGTACTGTTACTGATCGACCCCGCGAGCGCTCAGATGCACGTCGGACCCGCGACGCTGGAGCGGCTGCGGGAGGCCGGGGTCGCCGTCGTGCCGGTCGATGTCGGTCGACTACGCGCGCCCAATGCGGCGTTTGTCGGCTTCTGGCAGCTGTGCTGCCGCTGGTGGAGCCCGGTCGCGGCCGAGGGTGACTGGCCCAACCCGCTCGGGGTCGGAGCCTCGGGTGTCTCGATGGGACTCTGGGGCCGCACGCCGGGGTACCAGCGCAGCCATCGCCAGCTGCTGATCGGCGATGACGGCGCCGGTGGTCTTGCCGGTCTGATTTTCTCCCGACCGCTGAATGCCGAGGCCTCGCTGCATACGGCCGTGGCGCTGCAACTGGCAGGCGAGGCGCTCGAACCGCTGCTCGAGTCGGAGTTCGTGGTGGCACAGTTCTCCGGCTGGAGCGGCGGCGGCACCATGCAGGAACGTTCACAGCGGCTGGTTGAACGGCAGCGCCACAGCTTTGCGGCCACGGCCGGCGTTGACGCGGCGCGAGCGCGAGTGGTCAGCGAGGCGCCGATCGCCGACGCACTCGTGGAGCGCATCAATGCGGCTGGCAGTCATGACAGCATCGAGATCGCGGCCCTTTACCTGTCGCAGCGCGACCTGGTGCGCGCGCTGATCGACGCGGCGTGGCGCGGCGCGACGGTTCGCGTGCTGCTCGACCCCGGCAAGGACGGCTATGGCTACGCGCGCTCCGGGCTGCCAAACCGTCAGGTGGCGTCGGAGCTGGTGTCGGCCAGCGACGGCGCTGTGCGGGTGCGCTGGTACCGTACCCACGGGGAGCAGTTCAGTCCGGGTTTTGCCCTTATCCGCAGCGCCGGTCGCGCCTGGCTCATGGTCGGTACCGCCGAGCTCAGCCGCCGCGATCTCGACGATTTCAATCTCGCCGCCGCATTTATCGCCGAGCTGCCGACCGCGGCGTCGGCGAGCAACGATGCGCTCTCCTGGTTCGATACCGTTTGGTACAACCGGGCGGCTGGCGGCACCGAATACAGCAGCGATGTCGACGTCTATGCCGACGCTTCGCAGCTGGACTACTGGCAATACCGGCTGCTTGAGGTCAGTGGCACGTCCTTCGACTAAGGGCGAGCACGCAGCGGCGCTCTTGTAGGCCGCCCCCTATTCCTTATTGCCGTATTGTCTAGATAATCAGTTCAAGGCGGCGAAGCGCCAATGAACAGTTCGAGGCCATGATCGCGCCCGCCGATCGCGCCCTCTATCAATCGAAGACGGCCGGACGCAGCCGCGTCACCGTCGGCGAACGTGCCTCCGGCGCCGTGGCCTGAAACTATTGCCGCGGCATCAGACTTCCAGCAATTTCCCGCCAAAGCTTTTTGTGCTCTGATGCATACAGCGGCCGGCGCCAATCGCGCCGGCCAACCTGGCCGGTGACCCGCAGCGCGAGGAATACCATTGAAAATCGGAATGATCGGTCTGGGGCGCATGGGCTCGAACATGGCGCGCCGTCTTACCAGGGCGGGACATGGCTGCGTGGTGTTTGATCACAGCGACGCCGCGGTAAAGGCACTGGCGGCCGACGGCGCCACCGCGGCTGCGTCCGCCACCGATCTGGTCGCGAAACTGCCGGCGCCGCGCGTGGTCTGGTTGATGGTGCCGGCCGCGGCTGTGGATGCAGTGCTGCAGACGCTGATACCCGTGCTCAAGCCCGGCGATATCGTGATCGACGGCGGCAACTCGCACTACGCCGACGACATGCGGCGCGAACAGGAGCTCAAACCGGGCGGTGTGCACTATCTCGATGTCGGCACCAGCGGCGGCCTGTGGGGCCTTGAGCGTGGTTACTGCCTGATGGTGGGCGGCGATACAAAGGCCGTGCAGCAGGTCGAGCCGATCCTGTCCGCGCTCGCGCAAAGCACCAGCGAGGCGAGCGTCACCGCAAGTACCGCGACGCGCGGCTACCTGCACGTGGGATCCAGCGGTGCCGGACATTTCGTCAAGATGGTCCATAACGGCATCGAATACGGGTTGATGGCGGCCTATGCGGAAGGCTTCAACCTGCTGCACCGGGCGGGCGAGCCGCTGCAGACGCGTGCCGCGGATGCCGAGACCGCGCCGACTCGCGCGCTGCTGCCGCGCGCGATGAACGTCAGGCTGGACCAGGTCGCCGAGTTGTGGCGACACGGCAGCGTTGTGAGTTCATGGCTGCTCGATCTGCTGGCCGGTCAGCTGGCTGAAAGCCCGGTGCTGGAGAAGTTCGCCGGCCACGTGGCCGACTCGGGCGAAGGCCGCTGGACCGTGGAGGCAGCGATCGAGGCCGGCGTGCCGGTGCCGGTGCTGGCGACCGCGTTATTTGCGCGCTTCAGCTCACGCGGCGAATCAGAATTCGCCAACCGCACCCTGTCGGCGATGCGCCTGGGCTTCGGGGGGCATCAGGAAAAGCCGGCCACGCCGGCCGCGTGAGCGCAGCGGCGTGGATCTTCCGCACTCGGACGCATTCGTCTTTTTCGGCGCCACCGGCGATCTGGCCTACAAGCAGATCTTCCCGGCGCTGCAGGCGCTGGTGCGACACGGACAGCTGGAGGCGCCGATCGTCGGCGTCGGGCGGTCCGGCTGGACGCGCGAAAAGTTGATCGAGCAGGCGCGTGCTTCGATCAACGAGCATGGCGTCTACGAGGAGCACGCATTCACCAAGCTGACATCGCTCATGGGCTATGTCGATGGCGATTATCGCGAGGCCGCGACGTTTACCCGCTTGCGCCAGGCCCTGGGCGATGCCCGCATGCCGCTGCATTACCTAGCAATACCGCCGAGCGTATTCGCAACCGTCATCGGCGGTCTTGCCGCCGCCAATTGCGCCGCCACGGCGCGCGTGGTGCTGGAAAAACCGTTCGGCCGTGATCTGAAATCGGCGCGCGAACTCAATCTCATTCTGCACAAGTTCTTTCCCGAGGAATCGATCTTTCGCATCGATCACTACCTCGGAAAGGAGCCGGTGCAGAATATTCTCTATACCCGCTTCACCAACGCGTTTCTCGAGCCGACCTGGAACCGTACCTACATCCGCAGCGTGCAGATCACGATGGCGGAGGATTTCGACGTGCGCGGTCGCGGCAAATTCTACGAGGAAGCCGGTGCCATCCGCGACGTGATCCAGAACCACATGCTGCAGGTGCTGAGCAGCGTGATCATGGACGCGCCGCTGCATAACGCGGCCAGCGCCATGCGCGATGAGAAGTCGCGCGTGCTGCGTGCTATCCGGCCGCTCGATGCGAACAGTGTCGTGCGCGGCCAGTACCGCGGCTATCGCTCGGAAGTCGGAGTCGCCGACAATTCCCAGGTCGAGACCTACGCCGCGGTCAAGCTGTATGTCGACAGCTGGCGCTGGGCCGATGTGCCGTTCTATATCCGTGCCGGCAAATGCCTGCCGGTGACCTGCAGCGAGGCCGTGGTGGAGTTTCGGCGTCCCCCGCGCGAGGTGTTCGGCGAGCTGGTGCCGAGCCTATCGAGCCATCTGCGCCTGCGGTTGAATCGAGAGGTGTTGATCGCGCTGGGGATGCGCGTGAAAGTGCCCGGCGAGCGCATGGCCGGGGAGGACGTCGAACTGATCGTCACGCGCCAGCCCGGCGATGCGCTGACGCCTTACCAGCGACTGCTGGGCGACGCGCTGCGTGGTGATCCCGGGCTGTTCGGGCGCCAGGACGCGATCGAGGCGCAGTGGGCGGTCGTCGATCCGATACTCGGCAATATCACGCCGGCCTATGAATACGCCCGCGGCTCCTGGGGCCCGCGTGAAGCGCAGCGCCTGATCGAAGGCGACGACGGCTGGCTCGACCCCGAGATTTGAGCCGGTCAGCGCGCCCTCAGGGCGGCTCGCCCTTGCGAATCTCCGGGCGCTCGACCTGAGGTGCCGGCTTGCCCTTGGGCGGTGGCTTAGCCTGCGGTGGCGGTGGCGGCGGCGGCGGTGCGACCTCACGCGGCGGTGGCGGTGGCGGTGGCGGTGGCGGCGGCGGTGGTGGTGGCGCAGCCTGCGGCGGCGGTTCCCGCAGGCGTTGCGGCATGCCCAGTTCCGCGCCCTGCCCGCGCGAGGGTAGCGGCGGCTGAACCTGCGCCGGCGGCTGAACCTGCACCGGCGGATGAAATTGCGCCGGCGGCTGAGATTGCACTGAGGGCTGCGACTGCACTGGTGGCTGAAATTGCGGCGATCGCTCCGGAATTACACGCCGGTCGATCGGAGGGGCGTGCGGCGGCGCGGCGGGAGTCACGACCGGTGCGGATGGCGCGGGTGCCGCCGGAGTAACAGGCGTCACCGGCAGCACGTGCCTATCGGGCGTAATCGGTCTGGCTGGTGTGGCGCGCGCGGCAGGCGTGGAGGACGTCGCGGGCGTAAAGGGCGTGTTGTCGGGAATGGTCGGCGCCGAGAGTGCCCCGGGCGTCGCGGGAGTAACCGGTGTGCCGGGTGTGACCGGCGCGCTGCGCAGTACCGACGGCGCCAGCACGAAATTCGGACGCGGGTTCTCGGGGCCGCGTAGATGCTGCAATTGTGCAGGCGGCAGCGCAAGGCCGCCGTTGGCGCGCATCGCATCCATCTGGCGCTCGAACGACGGTGGCGCCGGCGGCGGTTCATGGCGGGCGACCACCGGACGATTAGCGATGGCGATTGGCGGACGCCTCACCGGGGTCTGGGCGGCCGGCCCCAGCACACTCTGGCGTGCAGGCAGAATCCCCGGCGGCCGCGGCGTCGCATTGGCCCCGTACCATTGCGGTGGTGGCGCGATGATACGACCGGTGATCGACTGGCCGGACGCGAAGCTGCTCTGCGAGACCACAGTCAGCGCGCGTGGCGCATTGCGGTTGGCATAGCGGGTCTGCAGCTCCGGATTCTGGTAGACGTTGGTGATGTAGGTATTGTTGACGATGGTGGTGTTGCTGACGTTGACGTTGTGCAGGTAACGCGGGCTGACGCGATAACCGGGCAGGTAGACTTCGCCGGGAGCCAGCGGTAGCCAGCCGACGCCGGGACCGGCACCGACCGTTACCGAAACGCCGATCCCCGGCCCACCCATCCAGGCGACCAGCGCCGGGGCATAGACGGCGCGGCTGCGCGGCGGCGCGGGCACCCAGCACCAGCGCTGCCGCAGATAGGCCCAACGACCATAATGAAAGGGTGCATATCCCCACGGCGCGTTATCCACCCAGGTCCATCCCCAGGGCGTGACCCATAGCCATCGACCGTAGCGATAGGGCGCCCAGTCGACCGCCACCGCAGTCGGATACCAGACATTGCCGTAATCCGGTTCTTGGCGCCATTCACCGTAGGTGTCCAAGTCCTCCGCGCCGACGACATCGCTCGAGACATACTGGCTGGTGTTCTGGTTCTGCGCCCAGCGCTGGCCGCGCTGCGCGCACCAGCGGTCGAAATCGTCTGGCGGGCCGAGTGCCACCACGTCGACGTCGCCACTGGGCGCGAACTGAGCGCCCTGACCGCCTCGCAGGATGACTGACTGGCCGGCACTGGTGACGACCTGTGCCTGGCCGTCGCGCATCGACACCGTGGTGTTGCCCGCGTCGTCGACATCGATTCGATAGGTACCGGGCCGCACCAGCGACACCGATGCGTTAGGAGCGGCGATCTCGAAAGAGACCCCCGGATCCAGATTGCGCAGCGTGATATTGGTCGTGCCCGCGCTAACCTGCAGTTGCACGGCCTCATCGCTGAGGTTGAGCAGCGATAGGCTGCTGTTGTCGGCCACGCTCACAGTCGCCGAACCGAGTTCAATCTCGGCGCGCGAACCGCGGTCGCTCCAGAGCTGATCGCCGGTCGTCAGCGGCCGATTGATTGCCGCCGCGGTCCAGTCATCGACGCCGGCCGGCTGCACCGACACGGCGCCCTGGACGTAGCTGAGACGCGCGGCCCGGGTCGGTGGATCGATGTCGTCGGCCGACTGCTGATCGTCAGGCTGCTGCTGTGCCACAACAGCCATGCTCGACAGTGCGAGCAGCCCGACGGCGGCAAGAAACACCATGACACTGTGGCGGAATGCGTGCACGCGACAACCCCCGTAGCTAAGAACCCGGCCGGATCAACCCTCCGACGGCGGCATAGCTCGCTGCTAGTCTCGTCGCCCGAGCATGAACCGGCGCTGAAAGCGCATTATGTACCAGCCCGATTACAGTGTCGGTGAGCCGTCCTGCAGCAGCGCCCGCCGCACCAGCTTGATCGGCGGAAAACCCTGCTGCATGAAGGCGTCGTGGAAATCCTTGAGCCGAAAGCTGCTGCCCTGGCGGGCCTGCAGGTCGGAGCGCAGCTTGAGAATCTGCAGCTTGCCCAGCGTGTAATAGAGGTAGGTCGGGTCGGAAGTGCCGCGCTTGGTCTCGACTTGTCCGATTTCGCGTGACTGGTAGCCCTGCTGGACGAAGAAATCGATCGCCTGATCGATGGTCATCCGGCCGGTGTGCAGTTTGATGGCGACGATAAAGCGCGCGTTGCGCAGCAGCGCATCCTGTAGCTGTCCCAGGCGCAACAATTTCGATTGCCGCTCGTCCGTGGCGCCGGTACCCGGTTGTCCATAGCCCTCATCGAGCATCATCTGCTCGCAGTAGTGCGCCCAGCCTTCGGAGTTGGTAGCGGCACCGACGAATTTGCGCACTCGATCATCGACGCGATGCATCCACAGGAACTGGATGTAATGGCCCGGATAGGCTTCATGCACAACGACATTGCTGATCACCGGATAGTTGAAATTCGCCATGAAGCCCGCCGTCCTGCGCGCGTCCCAGCTCGGATCGGGCAGTGTGACATTGAAATACGCTTCCTGCGCCGCGGGCTCGAACGGCCCGGGCGTGTCCATCGAGGCGAAAGTCGTCGCGCGCATGAACGGCGGAGTCTCACGCAGGATCGGCCGCACCGTCGACGGCACAGTCACGATTTGGTGATCGGTGATGAAGGCGATCAGGCCATCGAAGGTGGCGCGAAAACTATCAAGCAGCTTGCCCGGTTCCGGATAATCGAGCGCGAGTTCCGCCAGCACTTGCTGTGCGCTCTTGTCAGGCTCCAGCTCCCTGGCTACGCGAGCAAATTCCGCCTGATTGCGCTGCATGTCGGCCATGCCGATGGCGAGCAGCCGCTCGAGTGGCGTGTCCACCATCTCGTCGTAGGCGAGCTTGGCGCGAAAAGTTGTGGTACCGAGGCGAAATTCCCCGTGCGACCGTGGCAGCAGCTCGCGCGTCAGCCAGCTCTGGTAGTCCTTCAGCGCCGCGATCACCCGGGCATTGGCCGCCGTGAACTCGCGCACTAGTGCGGCATCGTCCGCGGTGCTGAATGCCGTCGGCAAGTCATCCTGGTAGAAGCTCACGATCCCAGGCAGCTGCTCGAGTGCGATCTCGGTGTAGATCCGTGGGGGATTGCGCAGGTTGGAGCGCGCGGCTCGCAACGCTGCCAGCATCAGTTTCTCGCGCGCGCACACCAGGCGCAGGCGCTCATTGACCGGCGCAAAATTGCGCTCCATCAGGATGAAGGCACTGTTGGCGATGCCGGCGGAATAGAAGTTGGGGTCCTTCTGCCACGGGCGGATCGTCTGCAGGGTCAGCAGGCTGCTGCGGATACTCGCCAACAACAGTTCGCGATCGCCCTGCACGCGCTCGGAGAGCCCGGATGCGCCTACGGCCTCGAAGCGTTGCTGGTAGCCGCGCAGCGCCCTGATCTGCCGTTCCAGACCGGCGCGGCTGTAGTCCTCGAGCCGCTCATCGTAGCGATGGATACCGGCTGTCGTGGCGATGGTGGGATTGGTCGGAAAGTAATAGTTGTCGAAATAGTCATCGGCCAGTGCCATGAATGCCGCGTCGGCCGAGACCGTCGGGTCGGCGCCTGCGCGCGCATCCGCACTCGTATCCGCGCCGGCGGAAAGTGCGCCGAGGCACAGCCACAGAGCCGCCAGGATTTTCATTCTCAACCGGTCGCCGCGTTCGAGCACTTCCGCTCAGTGCCCGCTCTGTGCTGCGAGTACCGACAGCACCGGTTTGGTATCCGGCCGCACCCCGCGCCACAGATAAAAGGTTTCGGCGGCCTGTTCGACCAGCATGCCAAGTCCCATGTGAGCCTGCGCCGCGCCGTGTTCGCGCGCCCAGAGCGTGAAACGGGTGTCGCTGTTGGCATAGACCAAATCGTAGCAGATCGTCTCCGCGCCGAGAACGCTCGGCGGCAGCGGCGGAAGGTCCGACTGCAGGCTGGCCGCGGTCGCATTGACGATCAGGTCGAAATTCAAGCCGTCGAGCTCTGCAAAGCCGCAGCCGCGCACCGGACCGAGCGAGCCGAACGCATTCGCCAGCGCGAGCGCGCGGTCGACGCTGCGGTTGGCAATGAGGAGTTCGCGCGGCTGGAGCAGGCGGCGAGGTCACGCTCGGAGGCGGATTGGATCGTGGGGATGAACGCGACACGCGCCGCGACGATCCGCTTGCGCAGCTCCTTCGACGGCGCGGTGTCGCTCGGACGGGTGCAGACGCCGACGCTCGCGATCATCGCCCGCCGCGAGGAGGAGATCAAGGCCTTTGAGCCCGAGCCCTACTGGCTGGTGGACGCGACCTTCACGGCGGACG
>Ga0209734_1000051_pt1 | contig 11552 bp, 10 predicted proteins | sample BlaSpr_A8_OM1_M2_FD_187981 | JGI IMG/M metagenome (GOLD analysis project Ga0209734, IMG submission 187981) | Forest soil microbial communities from Thunder Bay, Ontario, Canada - Black Spruce, Ontario site 2_A8_OM1_M2 (SPAdes) (version 2) | ecosystem: Environmental > Terrestrial > Soil > Boreal...
AAGAAAACACTCGCGGAAAACTACACACGCACGATGGAAGTATTTTCGCACGGCACATCGTTAGCGCGCGAGGAAAACAGCTTTTCACTCGACCCCGAGCTGAAAGATGCGTGGGGTTTGCCGGCTTTGCGCCTGACCTATAAAGATCATCCTGATGATCTGAAACTGGCGAAGTGGTTGAACGACCGCGCGCTCGAATTACTGGATGCTGCGGGCGCCAGGAAAAAGTGGAGTTACCCCATCACCGAACAGGAATTCGCGGTGCATCTGCTGGGGACCTGCCGGATGGGAAACGATCCGAAAACCTCGGTGATCAATAGCGATCATCGAACACATGACGTAAAAAATTTATTCCTGTGTGATGGCAGCAGCTTGGTGACCTCCGGCCGCGGCCAACCTACCATGACCATCGAGGCGCTGGCGTTCCGCGCCGCCGACCGCATTACCGCACTGGCGAAGAGCGGCGAGGTCAGCGCGTAATTTCTTCCGAAAAGTAAAATGAGCGTCGTCCAGCGGCCGCTTTGTTACAATCCTGTCCGTTCGAGGGCCTGCATATTGCGAGGGACGCATATGAAACCGCAAAGCGTGATCAGTTGGCTGACTGCTTTTTGCGGGCTTTTGTTGTATGTGGTTACGTCGTTGGGCGGGCCGCACGCGCAGGCACAAAACCCTTCTGCACAAAGTTCAGGCGCGGGTACTGCGCTGGTTAGTGGCGAAGCCAATGCGAAGCACGCCGCGCAGGAACCAAAGAGCGCCGGTCAAAGAGCCAGCGGCCAAAAGTTGGCGGAAGAACAATTCAAAAATATCCAGGTGCTGAAGGGCATTCCCTCGGATCAGGTGATTCCCGCAATGCAGTTCATCACTGCTTCGCTGGGCGTGGATTGCGAATATTGCCACGATCATCAAGCCATGGATAGCGACGACAAAAAACCGAAGAAGATCGCGCGCCAGATGATCACCATGATGTTCGACATCGACAAAAACAATTTCGATGGGCGGCTCGAAGTTACCTGCTACACGTGCCACCGCGGCGCAGCCAAGCCAGTTAGTATCCCGGTGATCAAAGACGAGGAAATGGCGGGCCCTGGAGCCGCAGGAAAAAAGCCGGTGGAAAACACGGCGTTGCCAAAGCCCGAAGAGTTGCTGGACAAATATCTTGCAGCGGTTGGCGGAGCCACAGCAGTAGACAAAATTACCAGCCGGGTACAAAAGGGCAAGCTGCTTGCGTTTGGTGGGCAAAGTTTCCCCGCGGAGGTGTATTCGAAAGCTCCGGACAAGCGCGTCTCTATCATGCATCTGCAAGGCGGCGACAGCGTGACGGGGTTTGATGGGCAGCGCGGCTGGATGAGCGTCCCGGGAAGACCCGCGCACATGATGTCCGCGCCGGAAAATGAGTCGGCGCGCCTGGATGCCGACCTGCATTTTCCCGTCCATGTAAAAACGCTGTATTCCAAATTTAAGGTCGAGAATGGCGAAAAAATCGACGGGCACGATACCTATCTTGTGGAGGGGCGCGAAGAAGGGCGCCCCCCGTTGCGATTATATTTCGACACGCAGACGGGACTGCTGCTTCGGCTGGTGCGCTACGCTCAGAGTCCGCTGGGATTGAATCCGACGCAGATCGATTACGCCGATTACCGCGAGGCCGATGGCGTCAAAGTGCCTTTCCGGTGGACAGTGTCGCGGCCGGGCAACCGCTTCACCATTCAAGTGGAAGAGATGAAACAGAATGTACCGGTGGATGACGCGAAATTCACCCCGCCCCCGCCACCACCACCGCCTGCACAACAACCGGCGCCGCCTCCTTCAGGCCAGAAGCCGCAGTAAAAATGAGGACCCGGAGTTTAGAACCAAGAAAAGACCAGCGTCAATCCCGCGGTAGCTATAAGCGCCATGGCCCATACGAAATCCAGATTGAGCCAAGCCTCGCGCAACACGGAGACGCCCAACTTTTTGAAGACTAGCCACGCAATCGTTCCGGTCAATAGCAGGTATCCAAATGTATGAATCGCAACCGCGAACAATTGCATCTTCACGCTGGGGAAAGCAGTGATGTGCGTTTCATGCCCCGCTCCCACTGCGGACATTCCCAGCAAAACCGGCAAGAGCATCAACCCAGCACCGTGAGCACAAGCCATCAGGAACGACCATATCGTCAGATCGCGAAACCCGACTTGCATGCCGCCAAAGCGCGGATGGCTTTTATTCACGATGCGGTAGACGCCGAAGCCAACCAGAATGACCACCACGGCGATCCGCAAAGCCCGCACTGGCACTACCGCCCCGGCGATAACTGCCACCACGATTACCGCGGCAATGGCGACCACATGGCCGGTCGCGATCGGCAGCAGTGACTCCCACACCGCGCGCCCACTCTTTTTTTGCAGCCCCAGCGCAACCGCAAAAAGCCATCCCATCGCGGGATTGATTCCGTGGTACGCGCCAAGCAAAAACAGCGTCACCCAGGCCCATGCCTGCGCGTGCATCATGAGTAGCAATACGAATCGGAAGAGGCGTCGCCACCTTCCAGGTGCACCTGGTGGCTGCGCAGCCCGTCAAATTCCAGGAAGAATTTCTCATCCAAAGCGATTCCGCCTTGGGGCTTGGTGTCCAGTTTCACCATCCAACTGCGAACGCCCTCGGGGTAGAACTGCTCATCCCACGGGGCGTAGAGCGAGTTGGTGAAATAAACGCGCTTGCCGTCGCGGCTTACTTCCACCATTTGCGGTCCACCATTCAATGGAGCTTGAGGAGCACGCGGATGTGCCGCGCGCCGGACAATGCCGCCGAGGTGTACGGAACCCGTAAGTTTTGGATGAAAAGGATCGGACACGTCATATTGCTGAAATTCCCCCGTGCCCCAGCAAGAGACGTACAGGAAGCGGTCGTCCAGAGAAAGATTGATGTCGGTGACCAACGGCGGAACGGCTTTGAACCCTTTGAGCAGCGGCGGAAGTTTCTCCGGATCGGCGGCCTCTGCTGGAATTTCGATAACCTTCTTGATCGCCCACTTATCCTTTTCGCGGTGCCATAGCCAAATCGAAGCGGAGAGATCTTTTAGCGAAACAACCACGCCCACGAATCCGTAGGCCTTGGCGGGATCGTGCGCGGGCCGAAGTTCCAGCACCATCTGCTGTTCGGCGCCAAAATCGAGCGCTTGCACGTGCCGCCGCTTGCGCAAATCCCAAACATGCAACGAGTGACCATAGCCGCCCTTCAACAAAATTTCGGGGTTCACTCCCTTTTCGACCATGTTCGGCGTGCCCCACTCGCTGCTGATGAGCGTGTCATATCCCAGGTGCCACCAGAAGTCGTAACCGAAATACTGCGGTCCGCGATCGATTTCCCACTTTCCCAATACGTCGAAGCTCTCCGAATCGAGGATAAAAATGCCGCCAGGTCCGTTCCCATCGGGCGCGCCAAGGGCGCTCACGAAGATGCCATTTGGGCCGCAATGCACGGTGTGCGGACGGCTGTATCCCGTGCGCGCTGCAATCGTCTCGGCCTCAATCACCTTTACGATCTTTGGTTTACGAGGATCGGGCTTCGTATCGATAATGTGAATCCGGGACGATCGTATCCCCGGCACTACCAGATAGCGCCGCTCCGTGTGCGGGTGCGGAGCATACGGGCAAAGGCAAGCGCTGCAAGCGTTCCAGCCGAAGTGATGCAATTCATCGCCGATATTGGGCATCTCCACTTTTCCGACGAGCTTGCCGTAGCTCGACGACGATGGATCCACGTCCACAACGCCAATGGCGTCCGCCCGGCCGGCGTAAGTGGGATTCAACAGCGCTACGAATGCGTGTTTTTCCGGCGGCGCCTGGCTCGCCAATTTCGCTGAAGGATAAAAAGTGGGGTCCGGCTTCCAAAGTTCCATTGTCGTTCTCCCTTATGGCTTTCGCCGACGATTCGATATCCAAAAGAAAAAACCCGCAACCAGTTGTTCTGGTGAGCGGGTCTCTAAAGGCTGTGACGCTTCGACAGCTAAACTCTATGCGAGCGCCTCCCGCTCTACGGACCTAGAACAAGGGAGACAACAACACGAAATTGCGGACGCGAAGTGCATGTTGGCAAAGTACCCCGGAGCGCAATCGTAGTCAACTCCATGCGACTGTTTGAGCCGAAGGTCATAACGCGAACGGTTTTTCGTTGCCGGGTTGCGAGGTGCAATGACGTTGTGGAATTTAGACGTAGGCCAGGTGGTCAGCACCCTGGAGTCATTGCCTACCCGAGGGTCATTTACCTTTGACACTAATCGTGACATTATTGGCGTTAGAGACCCCGTGGCCGTGGCCAAGACTGCGAAAAAAACGAAGAATCGCCCAGGTTTCAACGTTGAGGAGTACCTATCCAACGCTGGGACGTCGCGGCGCGTTATTAAATACAAAAAAGGGCAGGCGCTCTTTTCGCAGGACGACCCCTGCAACGACGTCTGGTATATCCAATCTGGGAACGCCAAGCTGACCATTGTTAATCCGCAAGGCAAAGAAGCGGTGCTGGCCATTCTTGGTCCCGGCGATTTTCTCGGCGAAGGCTGCATCATCGGAAATCCTGTGCGCATGGCTACCGCCACAGCGCTGGCCCCGGTAAGCGCCACCATTATTGATCGAAAAGAAATGATGCGCGTGCTTCACGAGCACCCGGAATTCGCGGAGAAATTCATCCATTACATGCTGGAGCGCAACATCAAGATCGAAGCTGATCTGGTCGACCAGCTATTTAATTCCAGCGAGAAGCGCCTGGCGCGCGCGCTGCTGATCCTGGCGCGCTACGGAAAAAAAGGCGAGCCGGAAACGTTGGTCGCGAAAATTTCGCAGGAGACGCTGGCCGAACTGGTGGGCACCACGCGCAGCCGCGTCAATTTTTTCATGAATAAATTCAGGAAGCTGGGTTTCATTCACTACAACGGCGGGCTACAAGTGCACAGCTCGCTGCTTAATGTTGTTTTACACGATTAAAAGTGTCGTGCCCGCAGCGGTAATAATCCGGCATTCCTTGCATGCCTGATTCCCATCCCCTTCATCCGCTGGCAATAGTTGGTATAGAATGTCGCAGCTTCCCAAGCCTCCTAAGGACATTTTGATGAAAAAATCCACACTCTCTCGCATTCGCCTGTTCTGGCTGCTATGCGGTACGTTGATCGTTGCTTTCACCTATGTTTTGGCGGCGGACGATAGTTCTTCTTCCTTGCCGGCGCCGCCGGTGGCAAAAAAAGTTCCCAAGACCACGGAGATCAACGGCCGCGAGTTGGTGGATAACTATTTTTGGCTGCGCGATAAACAGAATCCCGAGGTGGCCGCGTACCTGCAAGCGGAAAACGCGTATACCGATGCGGTCATGAAGCCTACGGAAGGATTGCAGAAAAAGTTGTACGACGAAATGCTGAGCCGCATTAAAGAAACCGATGTGGAGGTGCCTTACAAAGAGGGCAACTACTTTTATTACACACGCACCGAGGCCGGAAAACAATACTCCATCTACTGCCGAAAGAAAGGCGGTCTGGATGCCGCCGAAGAAGTATTGCTGGATGTAAATGAACTCGCCAAGGGACAGAAGTTCATGTCCGTGCGGGCCTTCGCGGTGAGCGATGACGGAAATTTACTGGCGTACTCCACCGACAACACCGGCTTTCGCCAATTTGTGCTCACCGTAAAGGATCTGCGCACCGGCAAACTGCTGCCCGATCATGCGGAGCGTGTCGGCTCGGTGGTGTGGGCCAACGACAACAAAACAATTTTCTACACCGTGGAAGACGCCACCACCAAGCGCCAATACCAGGCCTACCGCCACACTGCTGGAACCAGCGGCTCCGACAAACTGATTTACGAAGAGAAAGACGAACGCTTTGATGTATACGCAGGCAAGACACGCAGTAAGGCTTACATCCTTTTATTCGTCGCTAGCCACACCACCAGTGAAGCTCGTTATATTCCTGCGGACCAGCCCACGGCGGAATTCAAAGTGCTCGAGAAGCGCAAGCAGGACGTCGAATATTATCCCGATCATAACGGAAGCTTCTTCTACATCCGCGTGAACGACACCGGGCGAAATTTCCGCCTGGTGAAAGCCCCAGTCACTGACCCGCGCAGCGCGAACTGGCAGGAAGTGGTGCCGCATCGCGCCAACGTGATGCTCGACGATACCGACTTCTTCAAGAATTATTACGTGTTGAGCGAGCGTGAAAACGGACTACCGCAAATGCAGGTAACTGATCTCGGGTCTGGCAAGTCGCGCCAGATTGAATTTCCGGAGCCTGCCTATGCGAGTTCCCCAGCGCAAAACCGCGAATATGACACCAGTAAATTCCGCTATGGATACCAGTCGTTCATTACGCCGCGTTCGGTATTTGAATACGACATGGCCACCGGCAAGTCCACATTGTTGAAACAGAAAGAAGTGCCGGGATATGACCGCACGAAATATCAGGTCGAGCAGATCTATGCCCCGGCATCCGATGGCGTGAAGGTGCCGATCTCCGTGGTGCACCTGAAGGGCGCAAAAATGGATGGGACCGGGCCTATGTATCTGGCCGGTTACGGCTCTTATGGCTATCCCTTCGACATCGCCTTCAACTCCGATCGTTTCAGCTTGATCGATCGCGGTGTGGTAGCCGCGGTGGCGCACATTCGCGGCGGCGGCGAGATGGGCAAGGCCTGGCACGACGATGGGCGCATGATGCACAAGAAAAATACCTTCACTGACTTCATTGCCTCCGCGGAATACCTGGTGAAGCAAGGGTACGGTTCCAAGGATCGACTGGTGATCGAAGGGCGAAGCGCCGGAGGCTTACTGATGGGCGCGGTGCTGAACATGCGGCCGGACCTGTTTCACGCGGCGTTGGTCGGTGTGCCGTTTGTGGATGTAATCAACACCATGCTGGACGAAAGTCTCCCACTGACCGTCGCCGAATTTGAAGAGTGGGGCAATCCCAAGGAGAAACCGGCATTCGATTACATGATCTCTTATTCGCCATACGATAACATCGAATCGAAAACCTATCCCAACATGCTCGTGCGCACGTCGTTCAACGACAGTCAGGTGATGTACTGGGAGCCCGCCAAATATGTGGCCAAGATGCGCGCCGTGCGCACCGATCACAATTCGCTGATCCTCAAAACCAACATGAACCCCGCGGGACATGGTGGCGCGTCGGGCCGGTACGACCGTCTGCACGAAGAGGCCTTTGACTACGCTTATTTTTTGACACAGATGGGCATTCAAAACTGAGCCGGCGAAGAAAACCGGTGCTGCGGGCTTGGCGATTTTTACTCGAGTAATCTGCCTCCAATTCAGTATTACCGACTTCACGGTATGGCTTTCAGAGCCGCGATCAGATAAATACGCTCGCGACAGTCCCCACTAAAAGGCGGTGTGTATGATCGGTCTGGCGCGGCATAACGGGGAGAAAGCCCTGGTGGGGCCTCTATGGGCGGCCTGCGGTTGTTCTCTTTTAATTGTAGTTCGCATCTCTGCGGGGGTGGGCGAAGCGCGGCCACTGCAGGCTCGACAGCGGGCCAAGGTGCATCAGGATCCCGGGCAGCAGCCTGCGCCAGCACCACCGCAGCAGCCTGCGCCGGAGACTCCGCCACAGACTCCTCCGCCGCAGCAGACCCCGCCCGCAACGCCGCCACCACAAGCTGCGCCGCCTACTCCACCCGCAAAAACTCCGCCGGCGCAAGGGAAGCGTTTGACTGAGCGAGAACGCGCCTGGCTGACTTTGCAGGACGGCGTGAAGGAAAACAGCGCGGAAAAGCGCGCCAAGGCGGTTAACGCCCTCGGGTTGCTTTCCGCAAATCGCGAAGCCGAAGGCATGGCCATCGAAGCCTTAGGCGATGAAAAATACAATGTACGCTCCGCTGCCGCTACCGCACTCGGAATCATGCACGCCGTGCATGCTGTCCCGCAATTGGAAAAGGCGCTGGACGATGATGAACCGGCCGTGGTGCTGGCGGCCGCGAACTCCTTGTTGCTGCTGAAAGATAATCGCGCCTACGACGTTTACTACGATGTGCTCACCGGAAAGGCGCGAACCAACAAAGGGTTCCTGAAGGAGCAGCTCAAACCGTTTCGCGATCCCAAGCAAGTAGCCGCACTCGGGTTCGAGGAAGGCATAGGCTTTGTTCCGTTCGCCGGAATTGGCTATGAAGTAGTGAAGAGAGTGCTGAAATCGGCAAGCGATACTTCGCTGATTCGCGCGGCCGCTGCCAAAAAACTGGCGCACGACCCGAACCCAGCTAGCGCCGAAGCGCTCGTCAATGCCACTGAGGATAAAAGTTGGATCGTCCGCGCCGCGGCCCTCGACGCCATTGCCCAGCGCGGCGACAAATCGCTGCTTCCCCAAATAGGCGGCTCACTCAAAGACACGCGGGATGATGTCCGTTACATGGCCGCCGCGTGCATAGTTCATCTAAGCGACCAAGGCGGTAAGGCTCCCAGGCGCAAGGCGCCAGCAAAGCCCGCTGCATAGGTGCGCGTGGTTTGACCAACCACCGGGTCGAGCAATTTACCGTCGGAATCCACGGACCACACAGTATTCTTAACACCTAAAAAGTGCTTAATGAGGAGTCGCGAATGGCAGATGTTACTAGGTACATTTATTATGAAAAGTTGCAGGACATCGCCGCTCGCGTCGATGCGGAAGAAGGCATCTGTCAAGGTCTGGAAGACGTGAAAAATGGAAAAGTTCGGCCTGCGCGTGAATTTTTCGAAGAGTTCGAATCCAACCATGGCGTCCCTAATCGCCAATCCAGCTCCCGTCGAGCCTGACTGGGGATAACAGCGTATACCTCTTAAATAACTGGCGATTTGCTAGTGTCCATAAATGGATATATAATACTCCGTATACGGAGTACTGTATTCCTCGTTAGCGAGGAGGTGGCTATTGGCGACGCTTAACCAACTGCTTGCTGGCATCGCTTGGCGGCAGCCAGTAGACCTTTCCAGCAAGGATGTACAGAAGCGCCTGAGCCCTGCTGCGGTGAAGGCGTTTTTGAAACTGCGCGAGCTGTGGGAATTGCGCGATGAAGATGCCCGACAATTGCTAGGAGGCATCTCCAATGGCGCGTTTTATGAATTAAGAAAGAATGTACGAGCCAGGCTTGACCAGGACCGGCTGACAAGGATTTCCATTCTGACCGGTATTTTTAAGGCGCTGAACATCCTCTATAGCAAGAAACTCGCTGACCGTTGGATGCAACTCCCCAACGAAAATCCCATGTTTGCGGGCGACACTCCGCTCTCTTACATAACCAAAGGTGGCCTGCCCGCAATGCTGCGGGTGCGCCAGCTTCTCGATTCTCGCCGTGGCGGCCGATAGCACGCTCCCCCGGGTTTCCGATGTTCTTCGTGACGATACCCATCGTTTGATCCCCTGGCATTATGGCGACCCCAAGGAAAGGGGCCCCGAGGAGCGCGGCAATGACGAAAGCGTGCTCACGCGTCTGACCGATAATGTCGTGGACTTGAGCGCTATATTCGAGCTGGAGGGCGCCACCAACGATCGCCTGCTTGGAGAAGCTGGACAGCTTCCCGGAATCACGCTGCGGGAACTGGTCTTCGGCCTTTCTTACTCGCATATTGTGAACGCGGCATTCACGCATCCCAATCCGGCGGGAAGCCGCTTCAACGGTCCGGAGCGCGGCGCCTGGTATGCGGCCTTCGCTCGCTCCACGTCGGAATTGGAAGTGGCCTACCACAGAAGCAAAGAACTGCAGGAGATCAACTGGCAGGAGAGTGAGACGTTCACTTACGTCGATTTCCTCGCCGATTTTCGCGGGCAATTTCACGACATTCGCAACGACGCGCGCTTCCGGAATTCTCTGGATCCCAACAGCTACAGCACCTCTCAACATTTGGCTACACGACTCTTGGAGCAAAGGTCGGCCGGCATCGTGTATCCCAGCGTGCGGCACAAGTCTGGAACATGCATCGCCTGTTTCAGGCCGGCCCTCGTGAACAATGTCCGCAAAGGCGCCACAATCTCCATCAAATTGGCAAACGCATTTGCAAAACCAGAAATTCACGCCATCAAATAGTGCATCGGCACTGCTACACAGTCGGCGTGCGGAGCCAGTTACTTACTGCGGGCATAAATAAGTTTCGCTAAGATAAGCACCATGCCGGGAATTTTCGTGGTCTCCTTGGATTTTGAACTCAGGTGGGGAACCCTATACCAGCACGGCACCTCGGATTACGAGGCCAATGTCCTCGGGGTCCGGCAAGCGATTCCAGCAATGCTGAATTTGTTCCGCGAGTACGAAATACATGCTACTTGGGCCACGGTAGGCCTTCTGTTTTTTTCAAACAAAGAAGATATGGTTCGCGGATGCCCGCAGGTCAAGCCGGCGTACAAAAATAACAGGCTCTCGCCCTACACCAATATGGAAGCCGTTGGGGCGGATGAATCACAGGATCCCTACCATTTCGGGCATTCTTTGATACAGATGGTCCGCAGCTGTTCAGGGCAGGAAATCGGTTCTCACACATTTTCTCACTACTACTGCCTTGAGCCAGGGCAGACTGAAGCGGCATTTCGCGCTGACCTGCAGGCCGCGAATCGAGCGGCCCAGGCGCTCGGATTGCAAATACAAAGCCTGGTTTTCCCCCGCAATCAAATCAACGCGGCGTATTTAAAAATATGCGCTGATTTGGGCATAAAGTGCTATCGCGGAACCGAACAGGCTTGGTTTTATAGCGGCGGCGGTATGGAGGGAGAAAGTATCGTAACAAGAGCCCACCGGCTCTTCGACTCCTACGCCAATATTTCAGGACATAACACTTATACGCTGGAACGCAACGGTGACATCGTGAATTTGCCTGCTAGCCGGTTCCTCCGGCCCCACAATCGAGGCCTGGCAGCGCTCGACGGTCTGAAGTTTCACAGGATCGCCAGCGGTATTCGCGACGCAGCACAAAAGGCAAAAATCTATCACTTGTGGTGGCATCCGCATAACTTCGGCATCTATCTGAACGAAAACATCACATTTTTGCGGCGAATCCTGGATTTCGTTTCCGAGATGAGGCACAAGCACGGAATGAAAAGTCTAAACATGGGGGAAACATCGCAACTGTTATCCCATGCCCGCTGAAACAATCGTAATCCTGGGTACCGTTCAGGCAGGGCCGACTTTAGCTGTCTGCAACTATTTACGTGAAAGATTTCCTGGATGCCAATTTATTTATGAGCAGCGGGAATCCAGGAAGGAGTTCCTTCAGCGGCGCATCAGAAAACTGGGAGTGCTGACGGTTGCGGGGCAAATTGCGTTTCAAGCCACTGCAGTACCACTCTTGAAAAAACTCTCAGCAAGTCGCGTCTCCCAGATCAAAGCCGAATTTGGAATGCGCACCGCGCCCATCTCGGGCCACGTGTTTTCATCTTTAAATTCGCAATACGCCATCGACCAAATCAAGGCCCTTAATCCTGCATGCATCGTTGTAGCCGGGACGAGAATTCTTAACAGAGAATTTCTGCAAAACTTTCGCTGCCCAATCATCAACATTCACGCTGGTATCACACCTCTCTACCGCGGGGTGCATGGCGCGTATTGGGC
>Ga0209734_1000053_pt1 | contig 11404 bp, 8 predicted proteins | sample BlaSpr_A8_OM1_M2_FD_187981 | JGI IMG/M metagenome (GOLD analysis project Ga0209734, IMG submission 187981) | Forest soil microbial communities from Thunder Bay, Ontario, Canada - Black Spruce, Ontario site 2_A8_OM1_M2 (SPAdes) (version 2) | ecosystem: Environmental > Terrestrial > Soil > Boreal...
GCGCGGTGGGGCTGAAGTTGGCGGATTGATCGGAGCCTTCGACTACTCGGCGGCCGGTTCCTATTTGGAGACCGACGGACAAGGGCCTAACGATAACTTTATCAATCGCACGCTCTCGGGCAATTTTGGTTATCGCTTCAGCGAGACGAACCAGTTGCGCCTGACACTGCGCAACAACACCAGCAACGCGGGCATTCCTGGACAAACGATATTTGAACCGCCAAGCCTGCACCAGCATTATGACCAGCGCATTTTCAGCGCTAACGCGCGCTGGGATATTTCAACTGGCACGCACTGGCATCACGAAATCAGCGGCGGCGAGATGTACACGCGGCAGCACAACTACAACGCGGTTCAGAGTTTCTTTGCCACCGATCCTAATGCGTTCTGTCCGCAAGCGAATCTTGCGTCTGTGCCCACCGCGGAATTCTGCGATTTCACGGGCGACAGCCGATTTGCGTATAACCGCGCCAACGTGACGGCGCAGAGCAGCTACGTGCGGTCTAATTTTGGAGCGACGGCGGGGTACGAATATGAGGCGGAGAACGCTTTCCTATCCACTCTCAACGTGAGCCACGCACGGCGGAATAACCAGGCGGGGTTTTTGGATTTTCGTTACCGGCCATTTCGGCGTGTTTCGCTGAACTTCGGAGGCCGGGCGGAAGCCAACGCTAACTTTGGCACGCGGGTAGTTCCGCGCGTTGGGGGTTCGGTGGTGGCGCGCTACGGGACGGGGATGGTTGGCGACACGTTGGTGCGGGCATTTTATGGCCAGGGGATCAAAGAGCCGCGGTTTGATCAGACGTTAGGGGATAATTTTGGCGATCTGGGGAATCCGTCGTTGAAACCCGAGTCCAGCAAGAACTGGAGCGCGGGCATCGAACAAAAGCTGTTGAACGATCGGGTGCGACTGTCTGCCGATTATTTCTACAACAACTTCTACAATATTGTCAGCTTCGCGTTTTGTTTACCAGATCCGACAAATCCGGCGGGGAATAGTTGCGGCCTGACGATTCTGGGCGTGCCTGCTACGGGATTTGGATTTTTTTTTAACACGGATCGCGCGCTGGCACGCGGAATTAGTGTTAGTAGTGAATCGAAATTCACTCGTTGGCTGAACCTGGCGGGAAATTACACGTATGACGACACGCGCGTGGTGCAGGCACCGAATGCATTCGATCCCTCACAACTGCCGGGGAATCATCTGATACGGCGACCGGTAAATTCTGGATCGCTCACGCTGAACGCGCTATGGCGGCGCGTGGGTGTGACCGTTGGCGGGTACTTCTCGGGAGTGCGCACGGATTCGGATTTTCTTGGGCTGGGCCTTACGAGGAATCCAGGTTACGCGCGATTCGACGTTGCCGGGCATTACGATTTGGGTCACGGCGTTTTGTTGTACGCTCGGGCACAAAACCTTTTTGATAAGCAATATCAAGATGCGCTCGGCTATCCGGTGCTCGGACGCGATGCGCGCGTCGGTGTGCGTTACACCTTCAAGGGTAGAGACTGATGGATGAGCGCGCGCCGGTTTTGTTTTGTTGGAGCGGCGGGAAAGACAGCGCCATGGCGCTACACGCGCTGCTGCAGGATCCGCAGGTGCGGGTTGTGGCGCTTCTGACTACGGTCACCGAGGGATATGACCGCGTCAGCATGCACGGCGTACGGCGGGAATTGTTGCAGCGGCAGGCGGGGAGTATCGGGCTGCCGCTGCACGAGGTGTTTATTCCGTCGGAATGCGTGAATTCGGTTTATGAAGCGCGCATGGAAGCGGCGCTGAGGGGCCATTTTGAAAATGGGGTTCGTAAAGTAGCGTTCGGCGATATTTTTCTGGAAGATTTACGCGATTACCGCGAGAAAAACCTCGCGCGTATCGGCATGACGGCGCTGTTTCCGATCTGGAAGCGGGATAGTCGTGACCTGATCGATTCATTTCATGCGCACGGGTTTCGTTCGATCGCCGTTTGCGTGAATCTCAAGTTGTTGGATCGCAGTTTTGCGGGGCGCGAACTGGATGCTTCGTTCTTCGCGGATTTGCCAGCGCAAGTGGATTGTTGTGGCGAGAATGGCGAATTTCACACTTTTGCTTTCGGCGGACCGATTTTTAAAGATGCGGTGCGATTTCAAGTAGGCGAATGCGTGGACCGCGATTCGTTTGTTTTTTGCGACCTGTTACTAGAGAAGGAGTGCCAATCGTATGAATCTGCCAGCAGCAAAGCATGAGGAGATGATATTCCGCACTGTGTTGATCGTGGGGATGATACTTTTCGCGGCGGTTCTTAGAATCGTTCCGCATCCCTGGAACCTAACTCCGGTTGGGGCCATGGCGCTGTTTTCCGGAGCAGTGATCCGGAATCGCGTGATGGCTTTTGTGTTTCCGTTGGTGGCGATGCTGTCAGGCGACTGGTTTGTTGGTTTTCATATTTTGATGCCAATGGTTTACACCAGTTTTCTGATCAGCACGGCTCTCGGTTTTTGGCTGCGAGAACGTCGCAGCGCTGTGCGCCTTGGTGGAGTTGTCTTGCTTGGAGCGATACAGTTTTTTCTGATCAGTAATCTGGGCGTGTGGATGTTCTTAAACTCTTATCCCAAAACATTTGGGGGCTTGTTGGCTTGTTACGTGGCGGGCGTGCCGTATTTTTGGAATACACTCGCCGGAGATATCTGCTACTCCGCGGTACTGTTCGGTGGACTGCTCCTGGCGGAACGCGTTTACCCGGCGTTGAGGCCCAACGTTTCCGCGGTTTCCTAGTGCGTTGCCGATTGGGTAGTACTTAAAATACCGCACCACCGTCCGTGACGACCTGACGTCAACCGCGCTCGTGGCTCAGCGATTAGAGCACGGACTCATAATGGCCACGAGGCTATTTTGCCCAGACTGACACAACTGCGGGAAAAGCTCGACCGGCATCGTAAATAAAGGGCAAAATGGGGATTCTGATGAAGGAGAGTGTTCTTGCTTGTTTCATGGAGATGGACGCGCGTCTGCTGCGGATCATTCGCGGCGGCCGCGTTGCTACTGATCTCGGGCTGTGGCGGCTCCGGTTCCGGCGTGATCACTCCGCCTCCCCCGCCGCCTCCATCCACGGCGCAATTTGATCTGGTGCAGGTTGCCAATGGATTCTCGGCACCTCTCGACCTCCAGCAGCCTGCCGACAGCAGTGGAAGGTTGTTCGTTGTCGAACAGGGTGGGCACATCCAGATCATTCAGAGCAACGGAACCCGCGCCAGCACTCCATTTTTGGACGTCACTGGCCGCGGCGGCTTCACTTCCGGCGGTGAGACGGGCCTTCTGGGACTGGTCTTTCACCCACAATACGCGCAGAACCGTCGGTTTTTCGTGAACTACACGCGCAACATCGGCGGACAACTGCAGAGCGTGATTGCTGAGTTTACGGCTTCCCCCATGAACACTGATTTTGCCGATCCCGCAACGGAAAAGATTTTGATGACCGTGGACCAGCCATTCGCCAACCACAAAGGGGGCGGGCTGGCCTTCGACAAGGCCGGATACCTGTACATTGCGTTTGGAGACGGCGGCAGTGGCGGCGATCCGCAATGCAACGGACAGAATATCAACGTGTTGCTTGGAAAAATTCTGCGGATTGATGTCGATTCGCCGCCAGCGGCGGGATTGAATTACGTGATTCCACCCAGCAATCCGTTTGTCAATCAGACCGGCCGCGGCGAGATCTGGCTGTACGGATTGCGTAATCCTTTCCGATTCTCATTTGACAGCGCGAGCGGCAACCTTTGGATTGGGGACGTCGGCCAGGCCTTATATGAGGAAGTAGATCTGCTCACACCGAAACAGGGCGGCGCAAATCTGGGCTGGAATCTTCGAGAAGGAACACATGCGTATCCGGCGACAACCTGCTCTCAAACTGGGAGTGCGCTCACGGACCCGATTTTCGATTATGACCATTCAAATGGAGATGCATCGGTTATCGGCGGACACGTGTATCACGGACAAAAGATTCCCGTGCTGGCCGGAATTTACGTTTTCGGGGATTTCATCAGCGGGCGGGTGTGGTCGTTAACGCAGAGTGGTCAGTCCTGGACGCGCACGCTTCTTCTGACCACTGCAGGGAACGATTTAGCCGCAATTGGGCAGGACCAGGCCGGCGAGCTGTACGTTGCTCGCTATTCAAGTGGAGTTATTGAACGCTTGCATCAGGTTGGCCAGCCTTGATCTTCTGAAAGTATCGAAATGGGTAGGCAAAGAACCAACCACCCGTTTTAGCGAACGAGTGCCAGTACACAATATTTCGCCAAACTTCAGATTCGGCCTTGTTGGTCTTGATGAGGAGGAGCTGCGTTTTCAATTCGAGCGCCTGATAAGTCGAGCTACCGGACACGTGTCCGAGGCTCACTGGGGTCAATTTCACTCGATGGTATGTTAAGCAGGGCCGAAATTCTGGGAGATTCTTCCCGAGTAAAGGTTCCTGGTAACTAGTCGAGCAAATCTGGCTCGTCACGGATAATGCGCGCCAGGAGGGGCTGAAACTGGAACCACCCCGCGAGATGATTTCCCAGTTGATATCTCGTAGCGATCGCTTGGGAATGATCGATCTTTACCGGCACCCCGGCGGCCTCTGCGAGCAACTGCGCCTGGCAACTTCTGTCCATGGTGATGAACCACCATGCTGCTTCCTCCACGGTCTCGCCTACCGTGATCAAGCCGTGATTCCGCAGGATCGCCGCTTTGTGCGGACCAAGAGCTTTGGCTATCCGCTCGCCCTCAGACGTCTCGTAAACTACGCCGGTGAAGTCCGAGAACAATCCATGGTCCTCGTAAAACGCGCAAGCGTCTTGCGTGATGGGATCGAGAAGCCGCCCGAGTGCCGCCCACGATTTCCCGTACATCGAATGCGCGTGCGCAGCGGCAACCACGTCGGGGCGTGAAGCGTGTATTTGCGAGTGAATCGCAAACGCCGCTCCATTTACCGGATGTTGGCCCTCGACGACTTGTCCACGATGGTTCACCAAAATCAGATCCGACGCGCGGATTTGGCCGAAGTGCATCCCGAACGGGTTCACCCAGAAATGGTCTAGTCGTTCCGGATCGCGGGCGGTGATGTGACCGGCTACTCCTTCATCGAATCCGAAACGCGAAAACAGGCGAAATGCAGCGGCAAGCATGCGCTTGCGATGCAAGCGCTCCTCGGCCCCCGTGGCAAATTTAGGTGGTTGCGGAACGTTTGGTACGTTTGTGGGCGAGCCTGACATTTTTCCCTCCGATGCGCAGAAACTTACAGTTTACTTGGCTTTCAAATCCGGCGTGTTCGCTCGTCCAAGAATCGATTTGTCCACGCCACCGGAACGCAGAGCGTCAGGACAGCCGTCTACGTGCAATAGACAAATCAAGAGGAAGAGACGAATCAAGGCTGATTATGGCAGTTGTCCGATACGCTGCGGTCTCAATGGGTCGATGCAACATCTCTGGTATAAATCATCTCTCCAAAGGTGGTGTCTATGACCCAAGGGAAACAGTTCGGGCTTTCTGCGACGCAGAAAATCGCCATGTAGTCCCGTCGGAAGGCGGGACAGTCGTTGCATGAAATCGGGCGCGCGTTCGGTAAGAGTCATTCGTCGATTCGGTGTGTGGTGTCGCATCACGGTGGGTTTGTTCCGGCGCTCCGTCAGCGGTCGCTCCTGGCGCTCACACTGACCGAGCGAGAGGAAATCTCTCGGGGGATCGCTTCCGGTTCATCGATTCGTGAGCTGGCCAAACTTCTGGAGCGAGCTGCGTCGACGGTGAGCCGGGAAGTTGCACGTCATGGTGGCCGTCCTGAATATCGAGCCAAGGAAGCAGATGACCAAGCTTGGGAATCGGAATTACGACCGAAGCGGTGCCTTCTGGCCATGCATGTGAAGTTGCAGCAGATCGTTGCGAGTAAACTGATTTTGGACTGGTCGCCTGAGCAGGTTTCCGGATGGCTAAAGATCCAGTATCCCGACGACAAGAACATGCGCGTGTCCCACGAGACCATTTACCGTAGCCTATTCATTCAAGCGCGTGGAGTATTGAAAAAAGAGCTGATTGGACACCTGCGGTCCAAGCGCCGCATACGCCGCTCGCAGCACTCTGGTGTCAGCGGACAGTCGCGCGGTCAAATCGTCGAGGCCATCTCCATCCGAGAAAGACCGGCAGAAATCGAGGACCGCGCTGTTCCCGGTCATTGGGAAGGCGATCTGATTAGCGGCTCAAAGAACAGTCACATGGTGACCTTGGTGGAACGTCATTCACGTTTTACGACGCTCGTCAAGGTGCCTAGCAAAGACACGGCTGTTGTGGTCGCCGCCCTTAGCCGGAAAATTCGTAAACTTCCCGGGACCCTACGGCAGTCGTTGACGTGGGATCGCGGACTGGAGATGGCCAAGCACCAGACCTTTACCGTGGCCACGGATGTGAAAGTCTATTTCTGTGATCCGCAAAGTCCATGGCAGCGCGGCACGAACGAAAACACGAATGGGCTATTACGACAATACTTCCCTAGGAGAACTGACCTGTCCGGCTATACAGTGGATTCTTAACGAAATCTCCAGGCTGGTCATTTTGCCAGCGCGGCCACTTTCGCGCGCACCTTTTGCAGAACCAACGGCGGCAGCGTGATGTAGCCTTGCTCCCGCGCGATTTCTTGGCCGGATCCGTAGACCCAGTTTAAATAATCCTTGACCGCAAGGCTCCGCTCCGATTCCTGCGGATGCACCGGCACGTAAAACCAAGTGAAACTCGCAATGGGATAACTTTCCCTGCCTGGTGCGTTCGTCAGCGAAACCCGAAAGTCGTTCGCTATCTTGGATTCCATCGCCAGGGCCACATCGCTGATGCTCTTTGCCGATGGCTTCACAAACTGCCCGTCAGCATTGCGAATCAGGGCAGTCGGTAAAGCGGATTTCTCTCCACAGCGTAGCTCGGCGTAGCCAATGGCTCCAGGCGTCTCGGCGACGCTGGCCAGCAAATCCTGACAACGGCTGAAAGACTGGCCCACCGGCCACTTTGGCGAAACGCTCACTCCAACTTTGGTTCGAAATTCCGGACTCAGTTGTGAAAGAAAATCGGAAAAAATATAGTTTGATCCTTTTCCGTCCGTACGGTGCAGCACCTTGATCGGCAAATCAGGCAGCTTCCCGCCAGGATTCAGCCTGGCAATCTCCTGGTCGCTCCATGAAGTTGTTTTTCCCAGATAGATATTCGCAAGCACCGGCCCCGAGAGGCGCAGGGTCGTTGTACTGCCTGCTAAATTATAGAAGATCGCGATTCCGACTAGCACGGTGGGCAATTGCAAAGTTGTCTGCCCCTTTTTCAACTCCTGTTCGGAGATCGGCGCATCACCGCCGCCAAGATCTCCCGATCCTGAAAGAATGCCCTTGGCACTTTCGCTGGTTCCCACGGGTAAATAGCGAAGCTGCGTTTGTGGGTGCGACTTGTGATACTCGTCTGCCCATAACAGGTACAACGACTCGGGCATAGTCGAACCGGTGGTAACCAGCACAAGTTGCGATTGCGAAAGGCCATCCGAAGATAAAACGATTAAACAGACGGCCAGCAATGTGGCGGTTAGAGAGGAAGCGGACTGCGAACAATTTTTCAAGGAAACTTCCTCCGTATGTCAAAGCGAACGAGAAACAACCTATCTTCTACACCCTTACGCTTAAGTTTCAAATCGGAATCTAAAATTAACTAGATTCACCGCGAGCGATTGCAAATTGTTCGCTCGCGCCGGTCTCTTGCCCCTTGAACATGATTCCACTTGGTTCCATAACAATCCCGGCTCCTTTTCCCGAGTCTTCGATTCGCAACTCCCCAGAACGTGACTCTTGGGGAGTCAGCGAGATTTCGAAGAGACGCCTCGACGTGAATCTGTTTTGCCTAGAGGATGTCAAAAAATGGTTGAGTTTGTCTGGACCTGAACGCGAATTAATTGTGGGTTAATCCGGTTTGTTTGTTGTTGAACTACACTTCGCTCTGACGGCCCTCTGTGCATTGCTTGCCCAGACCGTCTGAACTTGAGGTATGTGGGCTTAGTCCGGCTCGGCCTCAGGAGGCGGGGATTCGAAACCTGTGTCATCAAAGTCCGGACGGCGCACGAAGCTAACCTCGGAACAGATCACCGGGTTTTGGGCTGCATGGACCGGATGGACCCTTGATGGCATGGACTCCTTCATTTATGCATTGGTGCTGAGCCCGGCACTGACGGAGCTCCTGCCTAAATCCGGGATGGCCAATACTCACGAAAATGTTGGCCTCGTTGGTTCGATCCTTTTTGCGTTGTTTCTGGTGGGATGGGGCCTTTCCTTTATCTGGGGACCTTTGGCGGACCGCTTCGGTCGTACGCGCGTACTTGCGGCGACGGTTTTTGCCTATGCGCTTTTCACAGGTACGGCAGCTCTGGCACAAAACGTTTGGGAACTCGCGCTTTTCCGCTTGTTGGCAGGAATTGGAATAGGAGGGGAGTGGGCACTTGCGGGAACCTATGTAGCGGAGGCGTGGCCCGAAGACCGACGCAAAATGGGCGCGGGGTATTTGCAAACCGGATACTACTTCGGATTCTTCATCGCTGCTGCGTTGAATTATACGGTGGGTGCTCGATTTGGTTGGCGAGCGATGTTTCTGTGCGGCCTTTCTCCTGTGCTGCTTTCTCTGATCATCACCCTTCGAGTAAAAGAGCCCGCGCGTTGGAAGCAACGAACTGACGGAGGCCTGGACAAACGGGCTGGCACCGGCATTTTTGGTCCGAAATACCGTAAGAGAACGATCGTAAACGCCGCCTTGCTCACTGTTGCCATTATCGGATTGTGGGCTGGATCGGTTTATGAGCCTACCGCGATCATCGCCTTGGCTAAGAAGGCCGGCATGACGATGGCCGAGGCCTCAAAGACGGCCTCGTTTGGAACCGTGGTCCTCTCCATTGGCACCATACTCGGTTGTCTTGCAGCCCCAATCCTGGCGGAGCGCCTTGGTCGCAAGAAAACGTTGGCAATATATTTCGCGGGAATGTGCGTCTTCATTTCTCTTACTTTTGGCTGGGTCTTCTACCTGGAGAATGGCCTCCGGTTATTTATTGCCTGCTTGTTTTTCCTGGGATTTTTTGGCGGAAACTTCGCATTGTTCAGTCTTTGGCTTCCTGAGCAGTACGACACTTCTGTTCGTGCCACGGCCTTTTCGTTTGCAACTTCCTTTGGAAGGTTTGTGGGAGCCGGCGTGAATTTTTTGATCGGTGCAATGGTTCGTCATGTAGGGACAATCGGGAAACCAGTAGCGTATACAGCTATCGCCTTCGGGCTTGGACTACTGATCATTCCGTTCGCGCAGGAAACTCGGAACGAACCGTTGCCGGATTAAAGAGCATTTAGGATTTGAGAGCTTGGCGCCGTGCTGAATGCGTGCCAAGCCGCAAGAAGTGCGGAAACTACCATGCCCGCGTTCCTCGATAAACTGCTGAAGATCTTGCGAAGCCGCCGCGGCAAGGACATGAGTTTTCTGTGCCGCCATCTCCTTTCGCAACGTGGCGAAGCCTCTCAGACGGCGCTTGCCCAGGAGATCATTACTACTTATACGGCGATGGACGTCACACAACGTCTTAAATTTTACGAGATGCTCTGTGGTGCATTTTCTCCAGATTCGAAAGCCCTTCAGCGTGCCGCAGCGAACTATCTGGAAAATCCGAATGAAGTGAATCTCTCCCTTCTATCCGCAGCGGTCGAGCCACCACGCCAGGAGCTTCTTCGCCGTATTAACACCGCGCCGCGCGGCACAGAAACTCTCGTGGCAATCCGCAAACACCTTCTGGACTTACCTGTAAAATCGCCGGACATCAGCCCGCTCGACGCTGATCTAAGGCATCTGTTCAGGTCGTGGTTCAACCGCGGATTCCTCAGTTTGAGGAGTATCAGCTGGCAAACTTCTGCCCTTATTCTGGAAAAACTGATCCGCTACGAGTCGGTGCATGAAATCAACGGGTGGCCAGACCTTCGCCGGCGCTTGCAGACGGACAGGCGATGCTTTGCATTTTTTCATCCGGCGCTTATCGACGAACCGATCATTTTTGTGGAGGTGGCGCTGGCGAATGGTCTAACCGGCGATCTGGAACGTTTGCTCGACGTAAACGCTCCCGTGTTGACGCCGGACAAAGTGAACACCGCCATCTTTTATTCCATTAATAACTGCCTGGATGGCCTGCGAGGAATTCCGTTCGGCAACTTCCTGATTAAGCAGGTGGTGGTCGAGTTGGCGGCCGAGTTCCCCAATATGGAAAACTTCTGCACGCTCTCTCCCTTGCCGCGTTTTTCCAAAGCATTGCTGGACCCCCACAATGAAGATGGTTTTACACCGCGGCGCCTATCGGCGCTGCTTGCTGATTACGCTACCAGCCTGGCTCAGGCAGCAAGACGCCGCGATCCCGTGGAAGCGTTCTTTTTGCTACTGGAGGAGCCTGTCGCTCATCGCGACGTACTTGGCGCGCCATTATCTCGCCTCGCATTTGCGTATTTAACGGAAGCACGCCAGAATGGCAAAGTTTTCGATCCGGTCGCCGCATTTCATCTTTCGAACGGAGCTCGGCTTGAAGGGATCAACGCCTTCGGCAACCTCCGTCCTTACGGACTTAAAGCGTCCTTTGGAATCACAATTAACTACCGTTATGTGCCTGACGAACTCGAGGAGAATCACGAGCGATTTGTCACGGGAGGACAAATCCGGATTTCAGATGTGCTTTCGCGGGAGCATGCCACTGTAAAGAAAACCTGGCATCAAGATTAAAAGCAGCGCTGTACACATCCTGTCGATTGGCAAGACCGAACTAAAGGTGAGGCACTCGAAGAAATTTCCCACTGAGTTGCCAGTCTTGCCTCCATATCTTTGGGATTACTTTGCCGCGACAGCCGTAACTCCCGATAAGGCGTTTATCAGGCACTGCTACCGAAGGGTGCTGAGGAAGGATTTCAGTTCGCGGAGCACGTCAGCCTCGTTTGACAAGTAGACGTAATGATCCGCGCCACGCAGTCGGACCACGTGTGCGGTCGGGACGCCCTCTTCAAATACCTTCGCCTGCCTGGTTGTCAGAGCCAGGTCCGCCGCGGAATAAGCCTTGGCAGCCTCACGCACCTTGGGGCCCGTACTGTCATGGACCCATTTTCCCTGATCGTGCGGGATCGCAAAGATCGCGAGCGCGGGCACGGGAATATCGGCGTACTTCTTCATGCCTTCTAACATCGTCGCGTCACCAGGAAAGTCGCGTTCCTTTCCAACTCGTTCGTCTGGAGTCGTAGTGAATCGCTGGCGAAGCTCCCCTTCGGGATAGGTGAATCCAAGTGCTCGCAGGCCAGCCTGCTGCAGTGCGGCAAAACTGGCCAAACCGGGATCGGATTCGCTTGGCGGCGGAGCTTTGGGCGCGAGGTT
>Ga0209734_1000055_pt1 | contig 11346 bp, 7 predicted proteins | sample BlaSpr_A8_OM1_M2_FD_187981 | JGI IMG/M metagenome (GOLD analysis project Ga0209734, IMG submission 187981) | Forest soil microbial communities from Thunder Bay, Ontario, Canada - Black Spruce, Ontario site 2_A8_OM1_M2 (SPAdes) (version 2) | ecosystem: Environmental > Terrestrial > Soil > Boreal...
TTCGGTGCTCTGGCGTCGGTGGCCGGCGGGCTGCTGGAGCCGCTGGGTAAAAAAAATGTCCAGAAGTTAATAGACGGTTTGCAGACAGCATTAAGCTAAGTTGCGAACCTCGGCAAGGAGCACCAAACTGAGTTCCGAAGCTGACAAGAAAAACTGGGTGGGCAAGTCACTTCCCCGCAAGGAAGACAATCGCCTGCTGCGCGGACGGGGCAAGTTTGCCGACGACATCAAGCTGCGGGAAATGCTCTATCTGCGATTTGTCCGGTCGCCATACGCCCACGCAAAGATCATCAGCATTGACACTTCGGCAGCTGAAGCGAGTTTTCGGCGCGCGCGTCCTCGCTAGTTCTCGATCCAAACAGTCATGCCCGGCTCAAGGCCTACCGGCTCTCCATCCGGGTCGAGCCGCAAGCGAAGCGTGTTGCGGTCATGATCCCCTATAACCCGCTCGGCCTGCCAGGTGGCGAACGTTCCGAGCGGCCGCAGTTCGGTGATGACGGCTTTGGTCGCGCCGTCGGTGCCGTTCCGCATCACGCTCGCCGTTTCTCCCATTGAGAGACGATTGAGATGATCTTCGCGCACATTGAACGAGAGCCATTGCTTGCCCGCCGCCTCGACCATCAGGATTGGTTGACCCGCGCGAACATTCTCGCCCACCTCTGCGGCGACAACGCTGACCACACCGTCGGTCGGAGCCCGCAAGACCATCTTGTCAAGACGGCGCTCGAGCACCGTGACCGCGGCGGCCGCAGCCTGCACCTGCGCGTCGGCGATCGCGCGTTCCTCGCGGGTCGGGCCCGCCACGGCCGCATCATAATTCGCCTGGGCCTCTGCCACATCGGCGCGTGCGCTTGCAGCGTCGTTTTCGGCCTGGTCAAGCGACTGTTGGGACTCAAAGCTCTGACGTGCCAGCGTGCTGGTCCTTGTGAGCTGGGCCTGCACATAGTCGAGGCGGGCGTTTGCCTTGGCGATTGCAGCTTTCAGCGAGTCGACCTGTTCACGGCGGACTCCGGCATAGACGTTGTTGCGGTTCGCGGTTGCCGACGCGAGCGCAGCACGCGCCTGGTCCGCCTGTGCCGTCAACTCTACCGCGGAAAGCCGCGCCAGGACGTCTCCCGCGTGCACATAGGCGCCCTTCTCGACCGCAATCGACACGAGTTGGCCGTTCACCTCCGGCTCCACCCTGACTTCGGTCGCCCGCACGACGCCAACGATTGTGGCCGCCGATCCCGAACGACGCACGGAATAGATCAGAACGCCCGCGGCAAGCACGAGTGCGATCGCAACGATGGCGGCAACCGCGAGCCAAAGCACCAGCGAGGGGACGAGCGGCGTAAACGCGATGCCGTACTGCATATTGCGTTCCTACTGTCCGAGCCGTTCGATCAGCGCCGGCGCATGCACCTGGTCGGCCTTGTAGTTTCCGGTCAGCGTGTACATCACGATGTTGACGCCGGCGCGGAAGGCGAATTCGCGTTGCCGCGGCTCGCCCGGGGTAAGCGGCAGCATCGGCTGGCCATCCGGGCGTATCGCCCAGGCGCCGGCAAGGTCGTTGGAGGTGATGATGATCGGCGAGACGCCGTCGCCGCCGCGCGCCGGCCGGGATGCGGCGGCCTCCTCGTCATCATCGCGCGGCAACGTCTCAACCCAGGTCTGGCCGGTGTTGAATCGGCCGGGAAAATCGCGCAACAGATAGAACGTCTTGGTCAGCACGTGTTCGCGCGGCACCGGTTCAAGCTCGGGGACGTCGAGCGAGGAAAGAATATTGCGCAACGCCAGCATGCCCGGCGTCTGCGATGCACCAGCGTCTCCCGGCGCCGCCTCGATGGCATCGCGGGTATCGAAAATGACGGTGCCACCCTGTTTCATGTAGGCGTCGACGCGATTGATGGCGTCTTGCGGCGGCTTCGGGGCTCCCGGCACAACAGGCCAGTAGATCAGCGGGAAGAACGCCAGTTCGTCATGGGCGGGATCGACGCCGACGGGGTCACCGGCCTCCAGCGCCGTGCGTTGGGCGAGAAACAAGGTCAGTCCGGACATCCCGGCTTTCACGATGGAATCCACGTCGGCATTGCCGGTGACGACATAAGCCAGCCGGGTTTGCGAGACCGCCTTGATCGCGAAATCGTCGTTGTTGTCGGCACGGGACGGCTGTGGCGCCGCCAGCAGCGTGCACAGCACGAATGCCAACGCCAATGCAGCTGCCGCCGCCCGCCGTCTCAGCAATGCCGCGATGCCGGCGCCGAGCATGGCGACGACGATCGCATCGATCAGGAATAGCGCCAGTGACGACGACAGCAGAATGCCGCGAAGATCCCGCGGTTCGGCATTGGTGTAGCTGGCATGCCGGGCGCGCAGACCTGCGGTATCGATGACGTGCAGCGGAATGCCATCGACCTCGACGCTGCTTCGGATCGCGTCGCGCGTCGTTCCGGCAACGGCGGTCACGATCGCACGATCCTCCCCGACGAGCTGATTGAGCAGACTGGACTTGCCGACATTGGGCTGTCCGATCAAGACGACTTCGATGCCCTCGAGCAACAACCGCCCCTGGCGGGAACGCCCAAGCAGGCTTTCGAGCGTTTGCTGCAGCCGCTGGATTTTTCCGGCGACATCCGCGGCATGGACGAAGTCGACGTCCTCCTCCGGAAAATCGAGCGTCGCTTCGATAAACACACGGAGCTCCACCAATCGGTCGAGGAGCGCGTGGATCTCGCGTGAGAATTCGCCGACCAGGCTGCGCGTTGCCGCGCGAACGCCGGCGGCCGTCGTGGCACTGATGAGATCGGCCACCGCTTCCGCCTGAGCGAGGTCGATTTTGTCGTTGAGGAACGCGCGCTTGGTGAACTCACCCGGCTCGGCAAGGCGCGCGCCCAAGTCGAGGCAGCGCTGCAGGGCCAGGGCAAGAACCGCCGGCCCGCCGTGTCCCTGCAGCTCGAGAACGTTTTCTCCGGTGTACGACGCCGGCGCGGGGAAGAACAACGCGATGCCCTTATCGAGCGTATCGCCGTGCGCGCCACGGAATGCAGCGCTGGTCGCTACGCGAGGCGCCAGCGGGCGGCCGATAATGCCTTTGACGATACCGGTGAGATCCGGCCCCGACACCCGAACGATGCCGATACCGCCGCGCCCGGGCGGCGTCGCGATCGCGGCGATGACGTCGGTGTCAGCGGCTTTGGACATGCGAAGCGCTCATGCACGAGGCGGCCCGTGGCGGGTGATGCCTCGGTTCACCGCATCAGCGAAATCGGTCGCGTCCTCACCGCCGTCCCCGTTTGCTTCCCTAGTACAGACGTCCTTACCGTCCTCATTACCGTCCTCATTATCGTCTCTTGGCGGCAACCAAAGCCGCCTCGCGCTCGAGCACACGGTTCATGTGCCATTGTTGAAAAATCTGCAGCGAGTTGTTGATCAGCCAGTAGAGCACGAGGCCTGACGGGAAAAAGATGAACATCACCGAAAACGCGATCGGCATGATCTGCATCACCTTGGCCTGCACCGGATCCTGAATAGGCGTCGGCGAGAGCTTGACCTGCAGATAGGCGGTGATCGCGTAGACGACCGGCAACACGAAATAGGGGTCGGGTGCGGAAAGGTCGTGAATCCAGGCGATCCACGGCGCGTGGCGGAGCTCCACCGCGGAAAGCAGCACCCAGTACAGCGCGATGAACACCGGAATCTGGACCAGGATGGGAAGGCAGCCGCCGAGCGGATTGATCTTCTCGGTCTTGTACATTTCCATCATCTTTATCTGCAACTGCTGCTTGTCGTTGGCGTACTGCGCCTGCAAAGCCTTGAGCTTGGGCGCGATGACTTTCATCTTTGCCATCGAACGCGCGCTGGCATGATTGAGCGGATAGAACACGCTCTTGATGATGATGGTCAGCAGAACGATCGCCCAGCCCCAGTTGTGCACCAGGCCGTCGAGCCATTTCAAGAGCCAGAACAAAGGCGCCGCGAGCACGGTGAAGATACCGTAATCGACGACGAGATCGAGTCCCGGCGCGAGCTTCTTCAGCGTGTCCTGTTCCTGCGGGCCGACGTACAGCGGCACCTTGATTTCGCCGGTTGCCCCGGGCGCGATCGGCGGCGTCTGAATAATGACGCCGTCGGCGTAGAGCCCGTTGTCGAGCTTCTTGGCGTAGAACTCGCGCGGCGTTTTCGGCACGTCGGGAGGCAACCATGCGGCGACGAAATAATGCTCGACCATCCCGACCCAACCGTTGTCGGCGTTTTTCGTATATGGAAGCTTGCGGCTCGGATCGGTGGCGAGCTTGTCGAGCTCGGCGAATTCGAGTTTCTTGAATTTGTCGGTTTCGTTATAGAGCACCGGACCGGTATACGCTGCCGGGGCCATCGAGCTCTGCACAACCGCCGCCTTGGTGTCGCGCGTGAGCTGAAAATAGGCGTAGGGTGCGATCGGTGCAGTGCCGGCGTTGGTTACGTCGTACGCAACGTCGATGACATAGCTGCCGCGATGAAAGGTCAGCTTCTGCTCGACCTTGTCTCCGTTGGCTGCGCTTGCCTGCAACGTGAGCACAAGCTCGTTCACGCCGGAAGCCAGCTCGCGCGGCCCGGGCAACGCTTGCCAAGGCGTTCGATGGTTGGGAAATCCTTCGCCCAGCAGCCCTGTCTGCGCGACAAATGTCCGCTCGGCATTTTTCTGCAGCAATACGTAAGGCTTGCTTTCGTCGTTCGTATCACGGTGCGCCGATAGGGCAACCTCGGTCAGGACCGCGCCGAGAGTATCGACCGTGGCGGTGTACAGATCGGTCTTGATGACGACTTTTTCGCTCGGCGCGCTCGTGGCGGCGACGACCCCCGGCACCGCGCCGGGCAGCGTCGGCGGCGGCGGCATGGCGCCCGCGGGGACGGGCGCGTCGACACCCGTCGCGGGGAGGGCCGGCTGGACCGCCGGTGGCGGGACCGGCGGCCGATGCTCGGACTGCCAGCGCTCCCAGAGGAACAGCGCCGAAAAAGAAAAAATGACGAACAGGATCAGACGTTGGGTATCCATGAACCAGTCAGAAAGTGAGAAGTTCTCGAGCCTTGCTCAAGGACACGGGTCGTATCCGCCCGGATGATACGGATGACACCGTGCGACGCGGCGGGCCGCGAGCCACGCACCCTTCGCAGCACCATGGCGCTCGACGGCCTCGCGTGCGTAGTCGGAGCAACTCGGGAAAAATCGGCAGTTCGCGCCCATCAACGGACGGATCGCGTACTGGTAGGCCCGCAGCATGAGCAGCAGCAGCACTTTCATCGATCACTTGCGTCCGTCAGAGTACCAAGGAGCTCGGATGCCTCGCGCAAGAGGCTGGGCAGCGTCGTCGGCGAACATGGGATCCGCAACCGAAGCACAATATCGAACGAGTCCAGGGCGGGCCTGCGCTGGCGCACCGCTTCGCGAAGAAGCCGACGAAGATAGTTACGCTCGACCGCGCCCGCGAGCTGCTTTTTTCCGATGACGAATCCGACCCGACCAACCGAGCGTTCCGCGGGCGACGCGAGCAGTTGAAGATGGGCCCCATTGAGACGCCGACCTGCCTGGAACAAACCGGCGAAGGCCGGTGCGCCGCGGAGTCGGTGCCGTTGGTTCGAGCCTATCGCGACGATCGCGGTCAGAGAGGCGCTAGTCGCCGGACGCCGCGCTCAGACGGCGAGCCGCGCGCGGCCCTTCGCCCGGCGAGCGCGCAAAACCTTGCGCCCGCCAATACTCTTCATGCGGGCCCGAAAACCGTGTGTCCGCTTCCGGCGGACGACGGAGGGCTGATAGGTACGTTTCATGGTGCCGCCTTCGATGGAAAAAGCCTTACATTAGAGCGCTTTGCGTACCACTCTGTCAAGGATCATCAGCGCTCGAGCTGCTGTGGATAACTCGAGTTCGAGCGGAGTACAATGGCGCCGACGGGCCCCGCACGGTGCCCGCTCTTTTTTCCAGCTTGGCTCCCGAGTAGCTTATCCATGTCGACCCCCGCATTCTGGCAGAGTTGCCTCGAGTCGTTTCAGCGTGAGTTGACGCAGCAGCAGTTCAACACCTGGATTCGTCCGCTTCGTCTCGAGTTAGCCGGAGAAGGACTGTGCTTGATTGCGCCCAACCGTTTTGTTTTGCAATGGGTCAAGGACCGCTTTGCGGGCCGCATCGAGGAGCTTGCGGCGGTCGCGGTTGGACGTCCACTGCGCCTCGCTTTTGTCGTCGCCGACGCGGCCGTACGTCCTGCGCCGGCTAGTTCAGCAACTGTCCCGACCGCTCCGGAGCCCAAGCCCGTGGCGGCTCGCCGCGGCGAGCAGGCGAGCCTCAATCCCGGGTTTACCTTCGATAGCTTTGTGTCCGGCAAGGCCAATCAACTCGCCCGCGCGGGTGGCCTTCAGGTGGCGGAGCATCCAACATCGTACAACCCACTCTTCGTGTATGGCGGCGTCGGTCTCGGAAAGACCCACCTGATCCAGGCCATCGGCAATCACATTCTCGAGAACAATCCCAACGCGCGAATACGCTATATCCATGCCGAGACATACGTGTCGGATGTCGTCCGCGCCTATCAGCACAAGGCGTTCGACGACTTCAAGCGACATTACCGCTCGCTCGACCTTTTGCTCATCGATGACATCCAGTTTTTCAGCGGCAAGAGTCGCACGCAGGAGGAATTCTTCTACCTCTTCAATACGCTGATCGAGGCCCACAAGCAGGTCGTGATCACTTGCGATACCTACCCCAAGGAAATTGCCGGCATCGAGGAACGCCTCATCTCGCGTTTCGGGTGGGGCCTCACGGTGGCGCTCGAACCGCCCGAGCTCGAGATGCGAGTGGCGATTCTTCTTTCCAAGGCGGGGCAGACCGGAATGAAGCTCGACGAGCAAGTCGCATTCTTCATCGCCAAGCACATCCGTTCCAACGTTCGCGAACTCGAAGGTGCACTGAAGCGTGTCACGGCATACTCAAGCTTCCACGGCCAGGAAGTTTCGCTGACGGTCGCCAAAGACGCTCTGCGCGATCTGCTCGCGGTTCAGAACCGGCAGATTTCGATCGAGAACATTCAAAAAACCGTTGCTGACTACTACAAGATTCGAGTTTCCGACATGCACTCGAAAAAGAGGTCGCGTGCGATCGCCCGGCCGCGGCAGGTCGCGATGGCGCTGGCCAAGGAGCTCACGCAGCTTTCGCTTCCCGAAATCGGCAGCAATTTCGGCGGTCGTGACCACACAACAGTTCTCCATGCCTGCCGCCAGATCGCGAAGCTTCGGGACTCCCTGCCGGAAATGAGCCATGACGTAAATTTCCTGCTGCAAGTTCTGCGCAACTAGTCCCCGACACTGTATAAATCGGCGTCGAAACAGTTTATAATTTGTTGATTAAACGCCTCAAACGTGCACCCCGGTTTTTGTCCCCAATTCGTCAACAGGCCACACACGGTTCGTACAGTTCCAAGCGTAAGTCGCAAGTACAGGACAACGCTGAAATTTCCGTACTTGTCCCGCTTGCATGCAATCTCTTATTAGTTGTTATTAGGTTTAGATAATGCAATTAAAGCAAATACCAAGAGACGCATTGCTGAAGCCTTTGCAGGCGGTTTCCGGCATCGTCGAGCGCCGGCAAACGTTGCCGATACTCGCCAATGTTCTCGTCGAGCAGAAAGACGGACGGCTGTTTATGACGGCGACGGATCTCGAAATGCAGATCACTGCGCACAGTGATCTCGCGGGAAAACAAGACCAGTCGGTAACAGTCGCTGCACGCAAGCTCCAGGATCTGTTGAGGGCGCTTCCCGACGATGCAACGCTGAATATCGATACCACGGCGAGCAAGATGACCGTGCGCGCAAATCGCTCACGATTTAACCTGCAGACGCTTCCGGCTGGCGATTATCCGCGCATTAGTCTTGCGCAGGAACAACAGCAGACCATCAAGCTGCCACAGCGCGACTTTCGCGGTTTGCTCAAGCTCGCCGAGTTCGCGATGGCGCAGCAGGACATCCGCTATTACCTCAACGGCATGCTGCTGGTCGTGGACAAGGGCTCGCTGCAGACAGTCGCAACCGACGGCCACCGGCTGTCATACGCGAGCCTCTCGGTTCCCGGAAGCTACACACGCCAGGAAGTCATTCTTCCGCGCAAGACCGTTCTGGAGGTCGGCAAGCTTCTGGAGGAAAGCGACGACGAGCTGACCATCGATCTGCTCGCTAACCAGGTGCGGTTCCGCTTCGCCAACATCGAATTGGTGAGCAAGGTGGTCGACGGAAAGTTTCCTGACTATAACCGCGTCATTCCGACTGGGCACTCGAAGCAGATCGAGCTCTCGCGGACCGAGTTGCTGCAGGCGCTGCAGCGCGCCGCGATTCTTTCGAACGAAAAATTTCGCGGTGTCAGAATGGTCCTGGGAACCGATCAGCTCAAGATTATCTGCACCAACAGCGAACAGGAAGAGGCGGAAGAGGAGCTCGAGATCGAATACAAGGGCGAAGCGCTCGACATCGGATTCAACATCACCTATCTGCTGGATGTTCTGCATAACCTCGCGACCGACCGCGTCCTGCTCGCTTTCGGAGACGCCAATTCGAGCGCGCTGATCACGATGCCCGATCGAGCCGATTACAAGTACGTCGTGATGCCGATGCGCATCTGACGAAAGATCCACACGTGAGCCCAGCCTATGGCGCCGACTCCGAGTCGGCGTCGACGCTTTAGAAGGCCCTTAAGAAAGAGAAATCAGCGCATGACTGAACCCAATCCCAAGCCGATCGACGATGGCAGCGACTACGATTCCAACAGCATCAAGGTGCTCAAAGGCCTCGAGGCGGTGCGCAAGCGGCCGGGCATGTATATCGGCGACACGTCCGACGGCACCGGGCTGCATCACATGGTGTTCGAAGTCCTGGACAACGCGATCGACGAAGCGCTCGCGGGATATTGCGACGACATCAAGGTGGTCATTCATGCCGACAATTCGATCTCGGTGGTCGACAACGGGCGAGGAATTCCCACGGATATCAAGGAGGACGACGAGCTGAAGCGTTCCGCGGCCGAGATCGTCATGACCGAGCTGCATGCGGGCGGCAAGTTCGATCAGAATTCGTACAAGGTTTCCGGCGGGTTGCACGGCGTCGGCGTGTCCGTGGTCAACGGCCTGTCGGAGTGGCTCAAGCTCAGGATCTGGCGCAACCGCCTCGCATATCAGATGGAATTCCGTGACGGCGTCGCCGTCGCTCCGCTGGCGGTGATAGGTCCGACCGAGCGGCGCGGAACCGAGGTGCATTTCATGGCATCGACCGGAACGTTCTCGAATGTCGAATTCCACTATGACATTCTGGCCCGCCGCATCCGTGAACTGTCCTTTCTGAACAATGGCGTCAAGATCGAGCTTGTCGACCAGCGCGACGGCAAGAGCGAGAACTTTGCGTTCTCGGGCGGCATCAAGGCCTTCGTCGAGTACATGAACCGCAGCAAGAATGTCCTGCACTCGAAGATATTTCACGCTATCGGCGAAAAGGATGGCGTGATCGTCGACATCGCGATGCAGTGGAACGATTCGTATGCGGAATCGGTTCAGGTCTTCACCAACAACATTCCGCAGCGTGACGGTGGAACCCACCTGACGGGCCTGCGTCAGGCGATGACTCGAACGTTGAACAGTTACATAGAAAAGGAGGAGCTCGCCAAGAAGGCCAAGGTCGAGACAACCGGTGACGATATGCGCGAGGGGCTGACCTGCGTATTGTCGATCAAGGTCCCCGAACCGAAATTTTCGTCGCAGACCAAGGACAAGCTCGTCTCTTCGGAGGTTCAACCCATCGTGCAGGACGTGGTCAGCAGCAAGCTCAACGAATTTCTACTCGAGAATCCGGCCGACGCGCGCATTATCTGCGCGAAGATCGTCGATGCGGCACGGGCCCGCGAGGCCGCGCGTAAGGCGCGCGAGCTCACGCGCCGCAAGGGAGTGCTCGATGGGATGGGCTTGCCGGGCAAGCTCGCCGATTGTCAGGAGCGCGACCCCGCCTTGTGCGAGTTGTACCTCGTCGAGGGCGATTCGGCGGGCGGATCGGCCAAGCAGGGGCGCGACCGCAAGTTCCAGGCGATCCTTCCGCTGCGCGGCAAGATCTTGAACGTCGAGCGCGCCAGGTTCGACAAACTGATCAGCTCGCAGGAAATCGTCACCTTGATCACTGCACTGGGAACGGGCTTCGGCAAGGACGAATACAACATCGACAAGCTGCGTTATCACCGCATCATCATCATGACCGACGCCGACGTCGACGGCTCGCACATCCGCACCCTCCTGCTGACTTTCTTTTACCGTCAGATGACGGACTTAGTCGAGCGCGGGCATATCTATATCGCGCAACCGCCGCTGTACAAGGTCAAACAGGGCAAGGAAGAATCGTATCTGAAGGACGATCACGACTTGAAGCAGCATCTGCTCAAGGTTGCTTTGAAGGGCGCCGAGCTCATTCCCGGCGCCGGCCAACAGGCACTGTCCATCGAGGCACTCGAGAATGTCGCGCGGCAGTATCTCCTCGCCGAGGCGGTTATCGACCGTGTATCACGGCTGATCGATCCGGCGGCCTTGCATGCGCTGCTGACGGGCGTGAGTCTCGAGCTCGCGGACCCGGTGGCCGCGGCGCAAAGCGCGGCCGCGCTTCAAGCCGCAATTGCCGACCCGGAGGTCAGCGTCCAGGCCCGTTACGACGGCGAAGCGGAGCTCAACCGCTTGGTGATTGTCCGCACGCGGCACGGCACGCCGCACGCAACGGGACTCGACGCTGACTTCCTGGGCAGCGGCGATTACGCACAGATCAAGACCGCCAGCGAGGTGCTTCAAGGCCTGATCCACGCCGGGGCAACCGTGCGTCGAGGCGAAAAGAGCGCGGCGGCACGCACCTTTAAGGAGGCGCTGGATTGGCTGCTCGCCGAGGCGCGCGGCGCCATTTCGATTCAGCGCTACAAAGGCCTGGGCGAGATGAATCCGGAGCAACTCTGGGAAACCACGATGGACCCGAAGGCGCGGCGCCTCCTCCGGATTCAGATCGAGGATGGCATCGCGTCGGACGAGATATTCACCACCTTGATGGGCGAGGAAGTCGAGCCGCGCCGCGCGTTCATCGAAACCAATGCCTTGGGCGTACGCAACCTGGATGTTTAGCTTATCGCTGCACTAAGCGCCGCGCTTGCGGATCGCTGTCTTCGCTGCCTTTGGTTTTCCGGCGACTTTCTTCCTCGTTGTCGGCTTCGGTGACAAGGTGGCTGTCAGCTTCGGTGGCTTGATGGCTGTCAGCTCCGGTGACTTGGCGCCGCGGCTCGCGCCCGCCGCCTTGCCTGCCAATTTGCCTGACTTGGCGTCAAGCAGTGCGA
>Ga0209734_1000056_pt1 | contig 11222 bp, 10 predicted proteins | sample BlaSpr_A8_OM1_M2_FD_187981 | JGI IMG/M metagenome (GOLD analysis project Ga0209734, IMG submission 187981) | Forest soil microbial communities from Thunder Bay, Ontario, Canada - Black Spruce, Ontario site 2_A8_OM1_M2 (SPAdes) (version 2) | ecosystem: Environmental > Terrestrial > Soil > Boreal...
GCCTCAGTGCCCCGGGTGCCAGCGATAGGTTCCCTCGACACCGGCGGTGCGGCGCGCACCCGGGACGGCATACGCGCCGGGGGCGCCCGTCAGAAGTGTGGCCGCAAGCCATAACGGGCACCCTCCCCGCCGGCAGATCTGCGCTGCGGCCCCGGCCGCCTGATGGTGTCCTTGATGCATGGGTCCCTCACCAACCCGCGCGCGGTGGTGCCACAATGTTACAGAATGTGGGTCCCGGATGATGATAAGGTACGCCGCACAAGGCATGAACGGGGATGACCCACGGCCCGCATGCACCCTGCTCATTGTCGCGAGTTGACGCCCCTCGCCCTCGCGCGGGGACTCCTCATCGGCACTACAAACTCATCGCCGGTGTCCGGCCGATCTCACTCGTCGGGGCGGAGATCGCACACGTCGGGCGTACCGAACTGACGCTTCTCTAGGAGGTTGCGATGGAATCCGTGGCTGTCCTGCACCCTCATCTGCTCATCCGGCGCGACCCGCCCGTCTGGCCCTTCGTGTGGCGCGGCCTGTTGCCACTGCTCGCTCTGGCGTTGGCGGCCTCGTTCGCCTTGGGTCCTGTGGCGCGCAATTGGATCGAAGGCCCCGTGCGGCGCGAGACACGTGCTCAGCTCGACGCCGCAAGCTTCGGCTGGGTGGGTCTTTCGGTCTCCGGGCAGAACGTCACGCTCTCGGGCGAGGAGCCAGCGGCCGGGGCGGGCGAACGCGCCATCGCACTGGCGAAGGCGGCTACCTGTGCCACGTGGATCGGGCGCCACACCTGCGCCGTGAGCGTTCGGGGCCGGTTCACCGCGCCCGCGCCGCTCGGCGCCGCCGCCGCAGCGCCGACACAGACAGCCGCGCAGGCCTGTGAGCACTCCCTGGCGGGCACGCTGGCCGGCGAGCAGATCGAGTTTGCCAGCGGCAGTGCCGCGATCGACACACGCAGCGGTCCGCTTCTCGATCGACTTGCGAAAGAAGCCACGACCTGTCCGGGCACGCTGCGCATCGAAGGCCATACCGATCCCGTCGGGCGATCGGCGTTCAATCGCAGCTTGAGCCAAGCCCGCGCCGCCGCCGTGCGTGATGCGCTCATCGCCCGCGGTGTCCCGGCTGAACGGCTGCGCGCGCAGGGATTTGCGGCGCGGCGACCGATCGCCGACAACCTCACCGAGAGCGGTCGCGCCCGCAACCGCCGCATTGAATTTCACGCTGTGTCTGCCAACTGACGCTTCCCTGGGGAGGGGCAACATGGGCTTTCTCTTGGCGAAAATCCTGTTCCTGCTGGTGCTGGCCGCCGCCTCCGGCGCCTTGTTCACCTACTGGTGGTTCCGCCGTCACTACGAGGACGTGACGCTCGAGTACGCGCGCTCGCGCGATGAATGGGCGAGCTGGCGCCGCGGCTTCGAAGCGCGCCTGGCGGCGCGCCCGGATGTGGATCTGCAACCGCTGCGCGAGCAGCTGGCGGCAATGGACGAGCTGGTGCGCAGCATCGACGTGCCCATACCCGAGCGCATCGATCTGGCGCCGCTGCAATCGCGCCTCGATGACATCGAGCGCCGCATCGGCGACATCCGCCTGCCCGAGCCCTTTGATCTCACGCCGATGCAAGAGCGGCTGACCGCTATCGAGCATGCGCTGTTCCCCGTGCAGACCCGCCTGGATGAGCTCGAGAGCGCCTTGCGGGCGGTCCGCGTGCCGCAGACGCTTGACTTGACTCCCGTGCTCGAGCGGCTCGGCACGCTGCAGTCGCATCTGGAGAATCCGCCGGCTCCGAAGGTCGCGGTGCGTGAAGGCAGCCGCAACCTCCTGACGCACCCCGGGCACGGCAAGCCGGACGATCTGACGCAGATCAAGGGTGTCCCCAAGGTGCTCGAACGCAAGCTGCATCGCGTCGGCGTGTTCTACTTCTGGCAGATTGCCGAGTGGTCCCCCGAAGACGTCAAGTACGTCGACGGCCAGCTCACGGCTTACAGGGGTCGTATCGAGCGCGATGACTGGGTGAACCAGGCGAATGAGCTGGCGGCGACGCCGAGCGCCGCGCACCGGCCCACCGAGCACTGATCCTCAAGCGGGCGTGCCCGTTTCAATGCTGCGGCGCGCGCAGCTGCAGGAACTCCTGGTAGACCGCCTCGATCGGGATGGCGAAGCCGATGCCCTGCGCCCCCTGCAGCACCAGGGTGTTGATGCCGACCACCTCACCGTTCTCCCGGATCAGCGGGCCGCCGCTGTTGCCGGGATTGATCGGTGCATCGGTCTGCAGGAACCGCTGCTGACCCGCACCGCGATCGCCGGAAAAAATTCCCGACGTCACGCTGTAGGCAAGTCCTGAGGGGTTACCGATGGTGTACAGGCGTTCCCCCTGGGCGAGCATGCCCGAGTTCCCGGCTTCGAGGTGCGGACAGTGATTGGCGGGCAGTTGAAAGATCGCCAGATCCCGATTGTCGGCGTACGCGGCGTGCAGCGAGTTGAACTCGGTGCCGTCCACCACCATCGCCGTGAAGCCGCTGCGGCCTGACCCTTCCACTTTCTCGCTGATGTCGCGGTTGACGCGCTCCGGCAGATCGGCGAGCTCCTCCTTCATGGCCTGGATGCGCTCATCGATTTCGATCACCTGCAGGTTTGTGCCAGGCTGCCCGACGAGCGAGCGCCGCAACTGCAGTTGCTGCACGATATTCGCGCGCAGCTGCTGCTCGGCGACGGCGATGCGCGCGCGCATCTCGGCAGTCGAGGCGACCGTGTTCGCCACCCGTGCGCCGTCGGTCTCCACCACGTGCCGATTGGTAATCACGTGACAGTCCGCATCGATGATGAAGCCGGACCCCACCCCCCAGCCGGTCTTGATGAACACGGTGGCATTGCGCGCGGTTTCGATCGCGTTGCGCGCCGGAAAGGTTTTCGCCAGTTGCGCTTCAAGGCCCCTGAGCGCGTGCGCTGTCGGCCCAGCCGATGACGGCGCCTGCGGCGCGGCCCCGATCTGCGCGGCGCCAGTCGTCGCGGCGGCGGGTGCTGCGAGCGTCGCGGGAGCCATCGCGCGCCCGCGCAGGAAGTACCAGGCGAGTGCCGTGCTGAGTATTGCGGTGAGGGCGAGCGCACCCCAACCGAAACCCGTGTCAGGACTCTCGTGGCTCGGCCCGCCGGAGCGGCTCGCGATCAACGCCTGCTGTTGGGCGAATTTCGCGAAATAGACCCCGCACGATGCACATTTGACCGTGTCAGTCTGCTGATGTCCGCACTTCGGACAGTCCATGCCTTGAGGCTTATACGCCCCTCCCCGGCGGGCCGGCCTGGGGCCAGGTCCCAGTTTTGCCCCCGCCGCCGACTCCGGGTGAGGCCCCCTCGGCACCCCGACCGCCGGCGGGCGCCCTTTATAATGAGGGCATCGCACGGAAGGACCCCGTCCCATGAGATCACCAGTCGAGCGCCCCATCGAGCGGGCCGTCTGCGTGTACTGCGCATCGAGCCGCCTCGCCCACCCTGACTATCGGGCCGCAGCCCGACGCCTGGGTGAGGTGCTAGCCGGACAGGGAGTTGGGATTGTCTACGGGGGCGGCGCGGTCGGCTCCATGGGCGCGCTCGCCGACGGTGCGCTCAGCCACGGCGGACGCGTGATCGGCATCCTGCCGCGATTCATGGCGGACCTCGAGTGGGGGCACAAGGGACTGACGGACCTGCAGCTGGTCGAGGACCTGCGCACGCGCAAGCACATGATGCTGACGCTCAGTCAGGCGGCGATCGCGCTTCCCGGCGGCTCCGGCACGCTCGAGGAACTGCTCGAGGCCATCACGCTCAAGCGTCTCGGGCTGTATCTGAACCCCATCGTGTTGGTGAACACGCGGGGATTTTTCACCCCGCTCCTCGATGTGCTCACACGCGCCGTCGAGGAGCGCTTCATGGACCCGCGGCACCTCATGATGTGGCAGGTGGTCGCCACAGCCGAGGAGGTCCCGGCTGCGCTCGCCAGCGCCCCCGCCTGGACGGCGCAGGCCCGCAGCTTTGCCGCGGTGTAGGGCTGTAGCGCAGGCAGCCGGTGCTGCCCGCCGCCCTCAGAAGATGTAGCTTCCGTACACTCCGATGGTGCGCGGCTGGTTCGTCAGGTAGCCGATGCGCGCGCTGCGGCCGCGCTCGTAGTCGAGCGCCAGCGCCGCGCTCTTGTCGGCGATGTTGTTGATATAGGCGGCCGCCTGCCAGCGTTCGGTCTTCAGTCCGAAGCGCAAGTTGGCCAGCGTGTAGCTCGGCAGCTGCGGATTGAAGTTGATCTGCGACACGGTCAGCGGCCCGCCGTACGCGATCAGCCGCGCGGCATTCGGGTCCGCGGCCGTGCCACCGATCTGCCCCCAGCCGGCCACTTCGTTCTCGAACTGTGAGAACGATGAGCCCACGTACTGCACGGTGGCGACGGCGAAGAAGTCCGTCGCTGCCAGCGGCAGCGTGTAGCCGACGCTGCCCACGGCCTGAGTCTTGGGCGCGGTCGGCAGACGCGCACCGTCCGCCAGTCCGCCGACCACCAGGGGTGGGGAGCCCGGAGGCGTCACGGTAACCGACGATGTCAGCTTGGCGTCGAGAAACGTGGCGGAGATGCCGAAGTCCCAGTTGGCATTCGGCCGCGCGAACAGCTCCGCCTCTATTCCTTCGCTGCGGGCGGTCGGCACGTTGTACACGAGACGCGACGAGCAGCTGTCCGCAGTGACGTTGCCCTGGAGATCCTTGATGCTGGCATAAAACGCCGAGATGTTGAACGTGACCCGGCGGTCCATCCACTGCGACTTCATGCCGATCTCGTAGTTCCAGGTCTTCTCGTCCTTCCAGGTCGTCGGGGCATTGGCGAATTCCACCCGACCGGCCGCACTGCACACCGGAAGATTGACGGGGTCGTTGATGCCGCCGAGACGGAACCCTCGGGCGGCCTGCGCGTTGAGCTCCACGTCGCTCATGGGCTTGTAGCTCAGGAGTAGCCGCGGGGTTACGCCACTCGAGTCCGTAGACCCCGGTACGCCACCTGCCGGCGAATCGACCGCAAATACACCGTGGAAGTTGAGTATCCGGTCCTCGCTGAACTTGTAATACCGCAGCCCGGCCGTCAGCGAGAGCTGGTCGGTGGCATGCCAGGTCTCTTCCGTGAACGCGGCGTATTGCTTCAGGCGGTAGCTCAGGTCGGAGTTGAACGGATTGTCCACCGCGCTGAGCGGGTCAAACGGGCCCACCGGGAAGCCGAACTTGGCGTTCAGGGCGTCATAGCCCGCCGTCGGCAGGGACTGTCCGTAGCGCCGTCCCACGTGCTGGAAGAATCCTCCCACCAGCCAGTCGAGCATCTGCTGGCCGTTGGAGGCGAGGCGCACCTCCTGTGACACCACGTTGAGGTGCGTGCGGTCGTAGAGCGGTGAGTTGGTGCGCACGCCCGCCGGATTGTTGGGCGTGAACACATCCCCGAACACGTCGAACGTCACGCTGCCGGTGAGCTGCGTGGCATCGCGCGCCACGAGCACGTTGCGATGTGTGAAGGAGGTGATCGAGGTCAGCGTCGCAAGCCCGGTGTCGTACTCGACCTTGAGGTCGGCGAGCGTGAAGTCGTCGGTCAGGCCCTCGGGCTGCTGGCGATACTGCCCGAGGCTGCCGAGGGTCACCGCCGGTTGCGTCGTGGTGTAGGGGTTCCCCAGAATGTTATAGAGATCGACGCGCGGATAACCGTTGGTCTCGAGCTTCTGGAACATGATGCGCGGCGTGATCGTGAGTGCGCTGTCGGGCCTGATGAGGAACGCGAGCCGCACGCCGCTGCGGTCGCCGTCGTTGATGGCCTTCTGCACCCGGAATGCGCTCGGCCTGTCGGCGCCGGCCGAGCCGATCGGCGTGACCGCGTCGATGAATCCGGGAAGATGGTGCCAGTAGCCCACCAGGCGCGCCGCCATCATGTCGTTGACCGGGATGTTGACCGCTGCCCTGATGAAGCCGCCTTCGTCGCCGTGCGAGACCGTCTCGAGGGAGGTGTCGAGCGACACTTCCGTCTTGCCGATCTGCGGCTGACGGGTGATGTAGCGCACGGTGCCCGATTCGGAGCCGGCGCCGAACAGCGTCCCCTGCGGGCCACGCAGCACTTCGAAACGGTCCAGGTCGTACAGCTCGAGGTCGGGCGTGAAGAGCGCCACGGAGATCGGTGACTCGTCGAGATAGACGCCCACCTGCTCCTTGACGCCGGGCTGGTCGCGGATGACCTGGCCGGAGCTGATGCCGCGGATGGCCATCTGGCTCTGCCCCGGTCCCAGATCGGCGATCGCGAATCCGGCGATGTTGCGGGCGAGATCCACGAGGTTGACGGCACCCGAATTGCGGATCTGGTCCTGGCTGGTCGCGGACACCGAGAAGGGCACGTCCTGAATGTTCGCCGCACGCTTCGTTGCGGTGACGATGACTTCCAGGATCGCTACCTGGTCAACCTGTTGCGCACTGGCCACAAAAGGCAGCCCTGCGAGACCGGCAACCGCGGTGGATAGTGTCAGGCTCCTGATAAAGCTCGCTCGAGTGCGCACCATATGTCGATTCCTCCCGAAAAATGCGAGCCGTCAGCCCAATCAGCCGACGTGTCTCGTTTGTTTCTTTGGCTCCGCTGGACCGTCGGCGGATGTCGTAGGTGCGGTCATAATACACACGAACGTGTCTTTGCTGCCACAGGCACCGGTGGGTCAGACGTCCTCTTGTACGTGGGCGACAGGGACCTTGAATACTTCAACTCCCCGCGCCCTCAACGCGCGATGCAAGGGAATGAAGAGGTAGTAGGTGACGAGAAACCACACCACGCGCGCCAGTGTGGGAGTGCTCGCCGCGGCAGGCCAGAGGGCGTGCCCGGCCGCCGGGGCCACGAGCCAGCCCAACACGAGCACACCCAACAGCACCGCAAAGTAGATGCGGCCGGCGCGGGTGAGCGATGTGCGTTCGCGCCCGCGCCGGTAGTGCATGCGGGTGCGCAGCCATACCATCCCGACGATGAACAACGCCGTGCCCGCAGTGAGCCAATTCAGAGGCGTCATGGCGCGTGAAAATCTACGCCCGCGCCCGCCGGGCGTTCAAGCCGCCGCGCACCCCGTCACGGGTGGCTGGTCGCGTCGATGAACGCATCCAGGTCACGCTTCATCTTGGCCATCGACGGCGGATGCACGTACATCATGTGGCCGGCCTCGTAGTACTTCATCTCGATGCGCGAGTTGACTCCGGGCGGCAGACCCAGATGCGCCATGACGTACTCGGTGGCGGAGAACGGGGTGGCGAGATCGTAGTAACCGTTAACGACCAGCACGCGCAGGTTGGCGTCCTTGACGAGCGCCTCGGCGAGATCGACGCCTGAATTGACCATCGGCTGATCGCCGTGCTCGGTCTTGTGCACCCACTTCCAGTGCTCACCGATGGTGAAATTGGTGGTGCGATAGGTGCTGCCCTGTCCGAACTTGAGCTCCCCGTGGTAGTAGTCGAGGAACGCCGCCGCGAAGGCGGCGCTGATCGCCTCCGACTGCGGGTCGTAGTCGGTGTACTTTTCCAGCGGATCCGGGGTCTCGCCGACGAAGCGCCCGTCGAGGCGGCCGATGGTCTTGCGCTTTGCCTTCAGCAGCTCGTGCGCGAAGGCGTTCTCCGACACGCGCAGGTTGGCGGCTTTCAGGTAATCGACCGTGAGCCCGGTGTACTCATGCACCTTCTCTGCCACCGCCTCGCGCTCGGCGTCGGGGAGTGCGTCCCCCTTGAGCAGCGCCGCGGTGAAGGGTCCCATGGCGTAGCTGCGCACCTCGGTGAGGAACGGCTCGAGCGCCGCCGGCTGATTCGGCAGCATGTGGTGATACCAGGCCACGGCCGCATAACCGGGCAGGTACACCGAGTAGGGGCGGTCGTTCCCCGGCAGCTCGGCGAATATCGCCTCGATGTCGGTGGCGACGGACACGAGTATCAGGCCGTTGAAGGCGAACGAGCGCCGCGCCCGCAGGTAGTTGACGATGGCCGCCCCGCGCGTGGTGCCATAACTCTCGCCCAGCAGGTACTTCGGCGAGGTCCAGCGATTGTTGTCGCTCACGTACTGCGCGATGAAGCGGCTTACGGAATCGATGTCCGGATCGACCGCCCAGAATTCGTTGTCCTTGTGATCGCAGACCGCGTGGCTCAGGCCCGTCCCGACCGGATCGATCATCACCAGGTCGCTCTTGTCGAGCACGCCGAATTCGTTGTCCACCGTGCGATACGGGCCCGCCGGCGTCGGAGCCGGATCGGACACCACGACGCGCTTTGGCCCGAGCACGCCCATGTGCAGCCACAGCGATGAGGATCCCGGTCCGCCGTTGAACGCGAACATCAGCGGCCGCGCGCCGCCGCCCTTGAGATCGTGCCGGACATAAGCGACGTAGCCGATGCTGGCGATCGGCTTGTCCTCGTCGTCGCGGATGATCAGTGTGCCGGCGGTGGCGGTGTAGTCGAATGACTTGCCGCCGACGCCAAAGCGATGCTGGGTGACCGAGCTCTCCGCCTTCGGCAGCCGCATCCACTGGTCCTTCTTCTCGCCCTTGATGTCGATCCTGCACAGCTGCGAGGTGAGAAGCGCTGCGGGGCCGGGCTGCTCGACCGCATGGGATGGTTCCTCGGCGCGCGGGCGCTCGTCCGCGTACGCCGCGCCGCACACACCCGCCAGGACAATGATGCCCACCGACCGCCACTTCGACATTGCACGCCTCCCTTTTCCGGCGGGCCGCTCCCGCACCGCGCGGGCTTATACCACGAGCGCGCACTTGCCGCGCTGTAAGATCCGCGCAAGACATGACCGGCACCGAACATCCACGCTCGATCCGCTCCTTCGTGACCCGCGGCGGCCGGATCACGGCGGCGCAGGAGCGCGCGCTCAGCGCGCTATGGCCGAAGTACGGCGTCGCGTTCGGGATGCAGGTGCTCGATGTGCGCGCGCTGTTCGGCCGCGACGCACCGCGCACCATCGAGATCGGCTTCGGCAACGGCGACAACCTGCTGGCGCTCGCGGCCGCGCATCCGGCGCGGGATTTTCTGGGCGTCGAGGTGCATCGTCCGGGCGTCGGCCGGCTGCTGCTCGGGCTCGAGGAGCGGCGGCTCGCGAACGTGCGCGTCATCTGTCACGACGCGGTCGAGGTCTTCGAGCGGCAGATCGCCCCGCAGTCCGTGCACGAGATCCTCGTCCTGTTCCCGGATCCCTGGCCGAAGAAGCGCCACCACAAGCGGCGCCTCATCCAGCGCCCGTTCGTCGACCTGGCGGTGAGCCGCCTCACGCATGGCGGCGTGCTGCGCCTCGCCACGGACTGGCAGCCATACGCGCTCGAGATGCTGGCGACACTGATTACAACGCCGGGCCTTGAGAATCTCGCGGCCGACGGCGCTTTCGTGCCGCGGCCGGCGGAACGCGCGCCCACGCGCTTCGAGCGGCGCGGCGAGCGCCTGGGGCATGATGTCTGGGACCTCGCGTTCCGGCGAACCTGAGACTGTCGCCACGCCTTCAGTTGACGCCGAACGCCTGGCGCAGTCCGTCGAGCACGAACTGCACGGCGAGCGCGCCCAGGATCACCCCCAGGAGCCGGGCCGCAACATTGGCGCCGGTCACGCCGATCACGCGCATCAGTGGATCGGCCAGCAGCATCAGCACCAGTGCGATCGCGAGCACCAGTGCCACCGCGGCCAGCAGCGTGCCAAAGAGCGCCGCCTGGGCGGCAAGGTGCAGAGGGCCGAACCACAGGAGAATGGTGGCGAGCGCCCCGGGACCTGCGATGAACGGAAACGCCAGCGGAAAAACCGAGATATCCGCGCGGCGCCGGCTCTCGGCCGCTTCGCCGCTGGAAGTGCGCGTGCCGGACTCGCGCGCGAAAACCATCTCCAGAGCGAGCAGAAACAACAGCAAGCCGCCGAATATGCGAAACGCCTCGAGGCTGATGCCCATGAGATTGAGGAACGCCGCCCCGCCGAGCGCGAACAGCAGCAGGATCACGGCGGACACGCCGACGGCTTTCAGCGCCATGCGGCGCTTGTAATGGCGGGTAGCGCCGGCAGTGAGCCCGGTGAACAGCGGAATGAGCGAGATCGGTTCGACGACCACGAAGAATACGACAAAGAATTTCAGTGGCTGCTCGAGCATGATGCTGTTGCGCAACGGACGGCCCGCGGCAAAATCCCCGATAGTCCTTGAAAGCGTCAAAGACGAAGCGCAACATCGATTGTAGAACGCACTGGGTATCCGCTGAGCAAGGAATGTCTTCGCGGGAGGTGGCGACGATGGCGACTCCTCAACCGGCTATCGGCGATTGGTATCGCTTGAGCGGCGGTGCCTTGTTCGAGGTGGTAGCCCTCGACGACGATGACGGCACCATCGAAATCCAGTATTTCGACGGCACGGTCGAGGAAATGGACATCGAGGACTGGGAGACGCAGTGGCAGGACGGCGGGCTGGAAGCCGCCGAAGCTCCTGAGGACTGGAGCGGCTCGGTCGATGTCGAGGCCACGGACGACGAGGGCCGCGGCTCGGAGTCGCGGGAAGATCGGGAGCTGCGGGCGGGCTCGCTCGACGGTATCGATCTGTTCGAGTGATCCGCCGCCCTTCGAGACGCCCGCCTCGCTAAGGGGCCGCCTGCGCCAGAGCGTTCACGTCCACGCTGTCGGCCAGCAGGACGAATCCGTACCTGATCTCGAGCGCCACGGGGGTGAGCGCGCGTCCGGCGCACGGACCCGCCACGCAATAGCCAGTACTCTTCTCGAACAGGGCGCCGTGCGAGGAGCACAGGATGAGCGCGCCGTCGGGCGTGAGGAATCGGTCCGGCAGCAGATTCAGCGGATGACCGGCGTGGGGACAGCGGTTCACGTAGCCGCGCACCGCCAGATCCACAATGGTGGATGTAATATCGCGGGGATGAATGGTGTCATCGATCAGCGTGCCTGCCTCAGCGGGAGAAATGCCGGGTGGAGGCTCATACATGGGCGCAACCGAGCGTCCAGGGTCGGGATCGCGGCCTTTGTACCACCACAGAACGAACATTACGCCGAAAGTAACGAACGGCAGGAACACAACGGGATTGCTGCCCAGAAACCAAAAGAATTTGGTGACCGCGCCCGGCTCTTGCAGAATGCCCTTGGGGATGAAGATGTCGATCGTCATTCCCCCGCGCATGGGCAGCGGGTTGCTGGTCTCGAAGGCCACGTCGGCGCCGTTGATTTCGGATGTAGCATCGCGTTGAGCCGATCCG
>Ga0209734_1000057_pt1 | contig 11198 bp, 8 predicted proteins | sample BlaSpr_A8_OM1_M2_FD_187981 | JGI IMG/M metagenome (GOLD analysis project Ga0209734, IMG submission 187981) | Forest soil microbial communities from Thunder Bay, Ontario, Canada - Black Spruce, Ontario site 2_A8_OM1_M2 (SPAdes) (version 2) | ecosystem: Environmental > Terrestrial > Soil > Boreal...
TTGCGACAGGATCAGGAAACCATGATTAAGCAGGCGGAAGGCTTGAAACACAACCCTCACTTAATGCTGATAGATGATGCGGACCGCCCGGCAAAATGGTATTTCGCGCTCAAGGCTAATTTGCTCGACTCCCGAAGCACTGGTCTGCCCATGGTGCACCCCATGCCGGGCCCGGCGACGCTTCGCTGGCGCAGTTAAGAACCTCAGATAGGTCGAGCGATCTTGGGAAAGTCCAGCCAGACTTTTATTCCGCAAAAATGCGCGCCCTCCGTGCAGATTGGCGTTGTCACTCCCGCACGAACATAACAAGGCGGTCCGACGTAGCGCGCTAATTCAGGATGTACTTCTCGCAATTGATCGAGCTCGTCCATAGAACACTGATAAATCTCTTCCTGGGCATTAAAACAAGTTCGCATCGTCCATTTATGCAGCAGATGCAGCAGCGAGCCGGTTTCGACCACGCGAATCGATTTCGCATTGGGCAAAAGATATAGCGCGAGCTCCAGAGGAACGCCGCGATCGATCAATTGATTCTTGGCTTGCCAGGCGTCCTGCATCGCCCGTTCGTAAATCTCGCGTGCTTGTGGATTCTGCGCCAGCAATTTTGGAGTGATGAAATCGGGTTCCCGAGTATCTGTAAGAGTGAGCAGCGGCCGCGAGCCGGGAACCATTCTGTGGCGTTGATCCTGACTGTCCGCGGTATGGCTGATTTTCTTGGCAAACGTGTAGTTGATGTGCTGCAACGCACGCATCATGGGCGCGTGCACGCCGACATTTAATGTTTCGAGGCGGTACAGATTACGAGCCGGGTTGAGCAAGCGATCGATAGCCTCTGCGTCGGGACATTGCGCTTCGGTAAGCCCTACCACCGCGCGATAGGCTTGCGCGATCACTCTCGGCGCATTGGCGGAATAATCGATCAGCTTGGAAGTTTTGCCGCGAAGATTGAAATCAAATTCACGTTTGAAGTCGCCGTCCGCGTTCGCGTTTCGATTACTTGAGGCCGATGTGCCATTGACGCCGCTATTCTCGCGATCGCTCCATTCTGGAACTTCTTCAATCGGTTCCGTACCGAAGCGATCGAAGAATTGGGCGTCCACTTCTCGCACGTGAGCGACCATTGCGCCGATCACCGCGCGCGCTTCATTGGGCGTATCGCATGCCGTACTCATCCGCCACAACCGGTGCAGAACGATGCCGGATATGGTGTGCACCATGGTGGTAAAGGCCGCCACCGGGAGCACATACCGTGCGACTTCTATGGCGCGTTTTTCAGCTGACCGCTCGATTTTCTGAGCACGTTTCGGATGCGACATCGGTCCGATGTGCCAGATGCCGGACAAAATAGTGCGCGCATCTCCGATCAGCAGCGCCGATAATTCGCGATAGTAATCCCAGGCACGCGCGATGGCTTGCTCGTAGATCTCCTTGCTGCCTTCATCAAAGAATAGCGATAACGGCGGCACGTATGCGTGCGCGCGATCCAGTCGGACATAGCGCTGACTTTGCTGCTCAGAGTTGTAGAAAGGATGGGCATGAAGAAATGACCAGACAAACTGGCGGCTGATGTTTTCGAGTCCAAATTCGAAATGCGCGTGCTGGTAGACGGTGTGATGGCCGCTGTAAAAGGTGCCTGCACCGATGTTGAGCCGCTGCTTGTCGGTGATTTCTTCCGGGCCAATTAATTTCGATGCGTAGCAGGTCCGCGCCGCGGCAATGGCGGAATCGTAGGGATGCGCAAAGGAATTTCGCAGGGTTACGCGCGGTGGAGCCGTCTCCACTAGTTCCCCCGAACGCGCCCCTTCGAACATGCGAGATTGATCGGCCACGATGGAACGTTATTCTACACGGACGGCTAAGAGCACACGAGCACACTTAAGCCGTCATCAAAAAAAGCGATCGTTACAATGCCTGTGGAAATAAGAAGCGGCGATTACTTCTTCGCGGCTCCGGCCTTGGCAGCGGCGTCGGCGTATTTCTTCGTGAATCGCTCGACGCGTCCCGCGGTGTCGATAAGCTTTTGTTTGCCTGTGAAAAAGGGATGGCAACTCGAGCAAATTTCAACTCTCAGCGTGTCGCCTTTTATGGTCGAACGCGTCGGGAAAGTGTGGCCGCAGGCGCAATGCACGGTAACAGCGTGATAGTCGGGGTGAATACCGGGTTTCATGGGTCTCCAATCCATCGCGTCCGGTCTGCACGGCACTGTCAAATCCTGCCGCGTCGCTAGGTCGCGAGGCAATGGTGATTATACGCGAGGTGTCAAAGGTTTGCTAATTGGGGGGGGCCGAGAGATTTTGCGAGGGGCCGTCTAGTTGACGAACGTGCAGCCAACGCGATAGCCAAGATTGGTGCGCAGTGTCCAGACAGGCTTAAGATTGACGCGCACAGGGGGAAGAATCGGCACGTGCAGAACGGCGAGAATGTTTTCTGTCAAACCCTCAGCAGAATCGACTTCGAGGGCTACGCCACCAAAGCCAAGATCCAACACCTTAGCGCGACGGGCGCCTTGCTCCCCGAGCACCGCGTATGCATTTGTGCCGGTCATGGAGACGCGTTCCGCCTTGCGTGGAGTTGTAAAACTGCGTGGGGGTCTGCCTACGGAAGATAATTTTGAGCTTTCAGGCTGGCCCTGCGAAGTTGTCGGGGGCGCTGCTTCCTCTTGTTTTTCCGGCGTACGTTTAGTCTCAATGGAAATCGGAGGTGCGGGAGGAGCCGCTGGGCGCTCCGCCGCGGGAGGGGTTACCGGCGGTTGCGTTGGTGCAGTCTCCACGGGTCTCGGCGCGGGGGTTTCAGCAGCTCGCCCGCGGTGAGCATGCTTGCGTTGATACAAGCGCTCATCTGCGATGCGCACCAGGTCTTCGGCATTGTCGGCATCCTGAGGGAAATTTGCGACGCCATAATCCATTCCTACGGTGACATTGAGTTGCAGTGGTTTTAGGGTGTCCGCAAATACCGTCTCAACACGGCGGCTGAGCGCCAGCGCTTGCGCCGCATCTGTTTGCGGCAGGATCAGCGCGAATTCATCACCGCCGATTCGAAAGGCGAAGTCCGAAGTGCGCAACGCTTTCTTTAACGTAGCAGCAGCCATGCGAAGAACTTCATCGCCTCGCGGGTGACCATGCTTATCGTTTACTTCCTTGAAACGATGCATGTCCATCATGACTAAGCTGAGCGGCTGGTTATAGCGTTTTGCGCGGTTTAATTCTCGTTCAAAAAACTCGTTGAAGACACGGCGATTGTAAAGTTCCGTCAGCGAATCCGTAACCGCATTCAGGTTTAGCTTTTTTAATTCGTCATATTCGATGAGCACCGGAACGCGAAGCAGCCCGGCTGTAGAGAGCACATCCATAAGCGCGGTCTTTAACGACACGATGCGATGTAGCGCTTCGCTCAATTGGCGCCGGCGCGTAATCATCTCTTCCCATAGTTGCAGGCACTGGCTCTCGCGGAGATCCAGATGCGTGACCGCGCGTAGATAGCGTTGAAGGAATTGTCCGCGAGCAGGCAGATCGAGAGTCTCGAGTGTATCGGTCAGCAACTCGAGATAGGAATCTTCTAGGGACGAACGAGGGGGCGCTGGGACGCCGGGGCTGGGCATATCGGGTCTAACCTAACCTTTGCCTGTCCCCGCGGGGGTGGGGTGAATCACTGAGGCTGCTCTTTGAGGGAGCATGCCGAAGTCCAATCGAAGTGGGACTACGTCGCGACGCCCGTGCCACAGAATCAGGAAAGCGTTGCGCTATGCTATTACAAAAGCGCGGCATACGGCAACTGCAGGTTAAACGTACAAAATGGATATCAGATTAAGACTGTCGCGCGGGACTTAGATTAGGCAGAAAAGTGTACAAATTTACTCAATTGCCCTGAGGAATTCCAATCCGAACAAACGCATTTCCCCAATGCTTTCTTGCCGGAGTACACGGGCGACCAGCGGCGGTGTTTCGTTGGGTACGATACCCGAGGATGTCGGCGAAGGAGCGGGGATGGTCAAATGAACGACCTGATCTTTGCGGAGTTGGTATGCCGAGGTGATGCACGCTCCGGTTGCACTTATGTTTAGAGTCTTGGTTAGTTCGATAAATTCCGCCCCCGAGGAATCTGTGGCGCGCAAAAATACGGGGACTTGCAGCCGAAGACGATTTGACCGTCGCGTCGAAGATGAGTCCAAGCCTTGTTTTTCCTTAATCAGGTCGAATTCCACTTTCTCTCTCTTAGTACTAGGGACCTAGTACGGATACAAGCATCTTTAGTGCCACATAATCAGGCAGCTACCTATCGCAAATCGTTCATATAAATCGATTTAATATGCCTATACCAGGCCTGGCCGGACTTAGGGGGCGTAGTGTTCTCGGGATATCCAGTTGGTTTCCGATAATGTGCAAATGGAACGCTTTTACCATTGACAGCCCGTAACCCCTTTGCGAGTATGAGCCAGCCTACATAGGAAAATTTTTGCCACTTAACGGCGGCCGACGAATGGGATTGAAATGTCTGTAGATGCAGGTACTTCTTCTATATCGAAGGACCGGTTGGCTTCCAAGAGACGGCCAATGTCCCCCGAGCGTTCTTCCGACACCCTGCCGGTCAGCCTGGTCCATGGACTGTTGGACGCGGTAAATAGCTCACTCCTAGTAGCTGATCGTGACGGGCGAGTGCTATTGCTAAACCAGCGAGCGCGTCAATATCTGCTCGCCAAGGGCCTGGACCATCAGGAGGCCCTGAATCTTTTTAAGGATATTTTGAAGATTGGGTCGGGACATATCTTTAAATTGATTGAAAGCGGTGAGCATCGAATGGAGCTCGATGTCGAGCTCGCTGATGTAAAGTCACGAGCCCTGGTCAAGTGGATGCCTGATCCGGATTGGCTTGTGGTGCAGCTGGAAATTCCGACCAAGGAACAGAACGCCGCCGCGTCTGAAGCCGCGACCCAACTTACCGTGCAAGAATTGTTGCAGGAACGCGAAATCACCTACCGCAATTTGCTCGCAGCGTACCTGAAACTTCAAGAAGTGAACCGTCAGAAAACCGTGTTCCTGGCCTCCGCCGCGCACGAACTTAAAACGCCGCTGGCGGTAATTAAGGGTTATTACGATTTATTGCTGACCGGTTCGCTGGGGCGTCTGACCGACAAACAGCAGGATATTCTCGAAGAGTCGAAAGATAGTTGCGAGCGGCTGGTTCGTCTGGTCTCCATGTTTCTTAACTATTCCGCGCTGGAAAGTGGGAAGTTGGTTTTGCAACTTCGCGAGAACGATTTGCGCGATTGCCTTGATGAATTAGCGAAGCGTTGGGCGGAAGCATTTCAGCGCAAAGGCGTGAAACTGGATTCGAGTTTCGACCCCTCTATTCCTACTTTTCGATTTGATTACCAGAAGGTGCAACAAGCCGCCGCTAACCTGCTGGACAATTCCCTGAAACATACGCCTGCGGGCGGAAGCGTCACGTTGCGCGCGGGACCTCATTTTTGGGAGCGCCGTGTAGCCGGCGTGGCACCCACTCAGGAACGCCGCCGTTTCCGGCTTCCTCGCCCTAACAGTGTGGAAGTCAGCGTAACTGATACCGGTCCAGGGATTGCCGCGGAGCATCACCAGGAAATTTTTGAAGATTTCGTGAGAGTGGATCGCAACACCTCCGGCATGGGCCTGGGCTTGGCTATCGCAAAGCGGCTTATTCAGGCGCATCGCGGCAAAATCTGGGTCGAAAGCGAACATCAAAAAGGCAGCATTTTTACATTTTTATTGCCGATGGACCCAAGCTAGCTCAAAGGATTTTTCGCATCAGAAAGGTAAATATGTCCGCAAAAGAAGTTAAAGAAAAAATTCTCGTCATCGATGACGAGCCGAGTATTCGAAAGTATCTGCAGACTCTTCTGGAAGTGGACGGCTTTGAGGTGGAAGCGGTCAGCTCGGGAAAAGAGGGCCTCGAAAAAATTACCGCTGGAGAGAGGCCCGACTTCATCATTCTCGACGTGCTCATGCCGGAACTTAGTGGTATTGAGACCCTCAAAGAACTGATGCAAATCGACCGCAGCTTGAACGTGATCATGCTGTCATGTTCGAACGAAGTGGGCACGGTCGTGGAGGCCATACGCATCGGAGCGCACGACTACCTGACCAAGCCCTTTGAAAAGACCGAGCTGGATGCGGCGATGCTGAAATCCCGCCAGAAAAAACAACTGGTTACGGAGAATCTGGCGCTTCGCGATTACTGCGAACAGATCACCGAAGACATCAGTTTTTTGGCCGCCAGCCCGCAAATGGTACGCATACGTCAACAGATCCTTCAGATCGCTCCCGTGGACGTGCCCGTTTTCATTTGCGGGGAAAGCGGAGTCGGCAAAGAAGTAGTGGCGCGCATGATTCATTTGCGGTCGAAGCGGCGCAGCCAGCCGTTCATAAAAGTGAATTGTGCCGCTTTGCCCGGAGAATTGCTGGAATCCGAATTATTCGGTTTCGAGCAGGGGGCGTTTACAGGCGCGGTGCGGGCCAAGCCCGGCAAATTCGAAATGGCCAATAAAGGAACCATTTTCCTCGACGAAATCGCGGAGATGACCACGCATCTGCAGGCCAAACTTCTGCATGTCCTGCAAGACCATCAATATTCTCGGCTCGGCGGCCGTCACCTCGTGGAGACGGATGTACGCGTCCTGGCCGCCACTAACGTCGACGTTCAGGAAGCGATGAAAACTGGACGATTCCGGGAAGATCTTTACTACCGCCTGAACGTGCTATCAATCAATGTGCCCCCGCTGCGTGAGCGTACTTCGGAAATTCCACTCTTGTTCCGTCACTTTCTTCAGAAGTACAGCGAGAAGTTCGGCAAAACGCCGCAAGGTCCCTCCAAGTATCTGCTGGATGCCGCGGTCAATTATCCATGGCCAGGTAATTTGCGAGAATTGGAGAACTTTGTGAAGCGCTACGTCATCCTAGAGGATGACGAGGGCAGCTTGCGCGAACTGATAGAAATGTCTTCCGCGAGGCAGCGTACTTCTCCGCGTGCGGAGCCGGTTGTGCATCGTGAGCCGCAAGGATTGAAGGCTCTTGTGCGTGGGCTGAAGGACGAAGCGGAAATGGAAGCGATTGCCGATGCGCTAGAGAAAACTCGGTGGTGCCGCAAAGATGCCGCAAAAATGTTGGGCATCAGTTACAAGGCACTGCTATACAAAATGCGCCAGTTTAATCTGGATACACCGCGGACGAGGCGGGCCAGTATGCCTGCGGCGGCAGCGGCTGAAGAACCTACGACCATCGGAATAGGAGGCCGGAACGAGTAGGCTCGCCTCCAGTACGAGCCGTTTATCTTTAGAACAACCGTTCCGGCTGTTTATGGTTACAGCGTGGCGGCGTCGCGCGATTTACAGTAAGGTCACTCGTAAGGAGAGGCGCGAAGTAAGTCGAATTGCCGCCGCGTTTACTGAGGATGCAAGGAATGTCGGAACGTCGCAATGCCCGGAGGTACGATCTATCGCTGCCGGTATTGATTCGCATCCCCTCCGAAGCTGCAGACGTACGGATGACTGGCTTGCAGAAGGGCGAAACACTCGACATTTCCACGCGGGGGATGTACTTCATAGTCGAGCAGGATCTACAAGCTGGCTCAGAACTGGATATTACCCTTACACTACCCGCTGAGATCACCCATGGCACGGAAGTATTTGTGAAAGCGGCAGGTAAAGTCGTACGTGTTGATCCCCGCTCAGAAGCGCGGAATATGCGGCTCGGCGTGGCAGCGGTGATTGAACGCTACGATATTGTTCGTGGCGAAAACGCCCCCAGCAATTAAATTAGCTTACCGGCCACGATTAAATCGGACCTACTACATCCAACCAACATTGTGGTATTTCGAGTGACGTTTAAGGACAGCCTTGCCGAGTAATCTGCGAGAGCTTAGTGATAGCCTCGCTATTGCCCTTTTTCGCCGCGGCTCTCAGCAGCACGCGGGCCTGATCGCAGTTTTTAGTCACTCCGCCGCCAATTAAATACAGTTTCGCCAAAGTTACTTCGGCTGAGGTATTTCCTTTACCCACCTCTTGCCAAAGTGCACGGACCTCTTCGGCAGGGCTCAGGTTGCGCGTATTCTTGGGGGCGCTATCTTCAGCGGAAGGCCCCGGTCGTGCATCCCTAAACGTGGGTTCCGCTTTGGTTGGAGGCGAAACAGTTTTTTCGCGATCTTCTCGTGGCTGAACGGCTTCCGGTTTGTCACCGCCACTCGACGGCGCAGGCGATTGTGGTACAGGTTTGTCTTCCTTGATGGGATTTGCCGGTGCTGGCTGCTGGACTTCTTCTGGGGGTTTTGCGTCGGGAACCTGCGCTTGGGAAGTTTCCGAAGGCGCAGATATTGTGTGCCCCAGGGAAATCAGGGAACGGCCAATCGTTTCGCGAAAACTGTATAGTAGGATAGCCAGCAACAGGAGGCAGGCCACCACCGCCGCAATAACAACACCATTGCCTCGAGAGTGCGTGTCTGCCGGTAGACCGTCAGGATAATTCCATTCGCTCGTGATCCATGTTGACCTCGGCAACGTCGCGCTAACTTCACCCGTGGAACCTTGAGCGGCCTCATTTTGCGGCGCTCTATTGTCAAACGATTGGCCAAAATTTCGCCCAAACCCAGATCTAGCCGGTGCCTCCGTCATCGGTTCTGGCGCTGAAGGTTGAGGAGCTTCCATCCTCAAATTGCGGTCGAAATTGAAGGCGCTGTCAGTTCGCGCTTCAGCCGATGAGGCCATGCTGGGCGCACTTAGTTGCGCCAACCATCTCCTAAGCGCATTGAGAAATTCTGTCGATACATCGGTGAACTGCAAACCTGCGACTTTGCCTTCATCCTTTGTCCATTTAATCTCACCGTAACCTTCTAATTTCTCGTTGCCATGGATGACGAAGGAGAAGGGAATTCGCCCGCTGGGGCGAACGGAAGTTACCGCCCGAAACGTAAATCCTTCTTCGGAGACACTCAGCATCATGCCGCCGTTCCGGGCCTCCAGCTCGACATAAACCAGCTGATCGAGCTTTATACTTGAAAATTCCAAATGCACAGATTTATCCATCATTACTCTGACCGCCTACCTATGAGTAGCTTGGGGCCTCACTGCCGGGGAGCAAATAAGAGGTGCTCTGGGCGACTCGCTCTGAAGGGCATTTAAAGGAAAACTCGACTGCAAGCCACAGAGCGATCGACCGGCCCGGGCAGGGTTTACAGTGTGCCATATCTCGCTCAGGGAAGTGTAGCTCGGATTCACGGACTGTCCACAGCGGCTAATTTCGGTGGAAAACTGTTCTTTTATGGAGCGAAGATTTTCCTTTTCATGCGCTGGCGGGAGCCAGGACCTATTCACCAGTACCAATGTTCCATTCCGGGTTGTGGGCTATGCCACAGCTTATCAATAACTTACGAATTGGCCTTATCCTTTCCAGGCTGGTCCTAATGTTGGCGAAGTGGATGCACTCTTCACGGCACCAGCCCATGGTCACCGCATCCACAACACGAACTACTGCTCCAAGCTCAACCAACGCTCCTCCTCCGGACCACGTGCTTTTTGGGAGGTCCGCGGCTATGCACGAAGTTCGACTTCGGGCCGAGAAAATATGCAGTACCAATATACCGGTCCTTCTTTGTGGGGCAGGTGGCACCGGGAAAGAGGCCATGGCCCAGTGGATTCACGCCCGATCCGCGTTTAGCCAGGGCCAGTTCATAAAGGTAAACTGCGCCGCGATACCCAGCAATCTGCTGGAGAGCGAGCTCTTTGGCTATGAAAAAGGAGCATTTACCGGGGCACACGTTTCAAAACCGGGCCGTGTGGAGCTCGCACACAATGGCACGTTGTTTCTGGACGAGATCGCCGATCTGGAAATGGGCCTGCAAAGCAAGATCCTGCACTTCCTGCAAGACGGCTGTTTTGCGCGTATCGGAGATCGGGCGGAACGGGCTGTGAACGTACGCGTAATTTGCGCTACTAACAAGGATTTGGAAAAAGAAATGGCCGCCGGAAACTTTCGCTCTGACCTGTTTTACAGAATTAATGTCGTGCGCTTTCGTTTACCTCAGCTTTCTGAACGCAAAGAAGACATTCCCGTGTTGGCGGAATATTTCCGCACCTTGCATGAAAAACATTTCGCGATTCAATCGAAACCTCTTAGCCCTGAAATAATCGAGTATTTGCAGAATGCCAATTGGCCCGGAAATGTGCGCGAGCTTTCCAACGGTATGGCTCGCCATGTCTTGCTCGGGCCGGAGGCCGCCCTGGGCCAAACGGTCGCAGCCGAGCGAGCGTCCATCAAATCGCAAATTAAAGTGGCTGTCGGGGCCGTGCCTCTGAAACGCATCGCCAAGGCCGCAATACAGGAACTTGAACGTAACGTGATCCTGGATTCCTTGCGCGCTCACCAGTGGAACAGGCGCAAAACTGCCGCCGCGCTTCAAATCAGCTATCGCGCACTAATCTATAAGATACGAGATGCCGGATTGACTTCCCGGCGTCCGGCGCGGGCCTCGGATCGCCCCGAACAAAATCCTTTCGCAAAGTTGTAAGCCTCTGTAGAACTCGCTGCACTAAAATTACCCCAACAATTAACTGTAATTAGTTAGTTAATGGTATATGCTATTAACAAATAGTAAAGACGGGGGCAGCGCTTTTGTCCCTTGGGGCAGGTACTCCCTGCACCAAATTGGGACGACCCACCAGTAGTTCCAAACCACGTCCAAATCTAGTCTTCCCTTAGTAAAGCTCGGGGGAGAAATGGCTAAGTACTACAAGGGTTCCAGGCTACAAGGGCGGGGAATTTTCGCAACATCAAGCTTCGTGGGAGCGCTGACTTTATGGAGCGCGGTCCTCACGGTTTTGCTATGGACCAGCGGCTGTACAGGAATGGTCAGCGGCCAAAATCATGCGCAATCGGCTATCCAGGTAATACCTGGGGCGGTGAATTTTGGAAGCGTAGGAGTAGGCAAACAGGTCTCACACACGGCCACGGTCGTGAACAACAGCAAGACAATTGTAACGCTGACGAAAGCCACCATTTCCCGATCCGAATTTTCCATTTCGGGACTGAAATTTCCACTTTCCCTAAATCCTGGGCAGAAGTCCAATTTTACCGTTTGGTATAAAGGAGGCCGAGCGGGCAAAGCAGCGGGCACGTTGAGTTTCAATGGGGAACCTGGCTCTCCGAATCTCGTGATCCTAACTGCGTCAACCGGTAGCT
>Ga0209734_1000058_pt1 | contig 11185 bp, 11 predicted proteins | sample BlaSpr_A8_OM1_M2_FD_187981 | JGI IMG/M metagenome (GOLD analysis project Ga0209734, IMG submission 187981) | Forest soil microbial communities from Thunder Bay, Ontario, Canada - Black Spruce, Ontario site 2_A8_OM1_M2 (SPAdes) (version 2) | ecosystem: Environmental > Terrestrial > Soil > Boreal...
AAGTTTGACCAGTATTTCCGATTCGGCCGTGTCGGTAGCCAGCGGCTTTTCGCACAGCACGTGCTTGCCCGCGCGCATCAACGTGCTCGACTGTTCAAAATGCAAATAGTTCGGCGTGCACACGTGCGCAACGTTTGCCGTGTCGTCCGCCGCCGCTTCATCGATCGAGCCGTAGGCCCGCGGCAAACCTAGAGCCGCGCGGGCTTCTTCGCTGCGTTCCGCTGAACTTCCCACCACGCCGCGCACTTCAACGCCAAGTCGCCGTAACGCATCGACATGTGCCTTGCCCACAAAACCGGCTCCGATCAGTATCGCCGCCGCCTTCATACGGATCGTGTCTCCAGAAATTCAGGCGCCCATTGTAATGCATCGGAGCAGAACAATAGGGCGCTTATCGCGCGATGCCATATTCGTTCGAACGGCTGCACCGTTCGAACAAAAGTCGACATTCACGAACACGTCATTCGAACGCGCACGAAAATACTTCAAGCATTTCTTTAAATGTCGGCGCGCCGACATTGTTCGTCGCTGCTAATTGACCTGTTAAATTATCAAAATGGCCTACAACAACGTTTGATCACGCTTCAACGCTTGGATTGAAATGTTTCCGGCGGGTCCAGATAGCACTGCTTCCAGAATGCTTCTTCCGAAATTTTGCCATTCGCTAATTGCTGCACGCTTGCAAGTGTTGCGCCCACGATGCCTCCGTCGGCAGAATCAAAAATCACCACGACACCATCCGTTGCTGGAGCGCCCGGTGTCATGTCCTCGACAAACTTCAGCATCAACGAGCCGGCAAAATTTAATTTTGCGCGCGCGCCGGTTTCCTTTGGATCCTGACTGGCCGGTTGCACGGTATAAATCTTTACCGTTTTTCCCTTCAGCGCTTCCCACCCGCCCGGAAAGACACTATTTTCTTCGCGCTCTACACGGAAAGCCGCCTGGTTTGCGGCACTTTCTGCCTTTGCGGTTTCATTCAGACGCGCGGCAATCATTTCTGGCAACTCCAGCGCGCTCCGCCGAATATATCCACGCGATACGCCCGAAATTTGTACGTGAACCCATTCGCTCTCTGCATCCAGAAACTCAAACTCATCGTTCACCGCTGCCTTGAACAAAACGCGACTTTCCTCGCCCGCGCGCGCCATAACCGGCGTTCCCGGTTTCTTCACCGTCACCAGATTTAGCGGATGCGACTGATTCTTCTTAACCTCCTCAAGCGCTTGCAGCTCCTCGTTTAAACTGCGCATGTGCTTTTCTTCCGCTTCGCGCGCTGTCCGCAACTTGTTTAATTCTTCCGTACCCTCCGGCGCCGGTATAGGATTTCCCGCTCCGCTCGAAAGATTCAGCCCGCCGCCCAGGTTCAGCTTTGGTGTTGGAGCGGAAATGCCGGAAGAACCCAGCGCGCGAGCCGTGCCCGGCGCAGATTTATTTCCAAATTGTTCGTCCAACCGGTCAAGCAAATCCAGCTCCAGCCGACCGTTGGAAGGCAAAATCTCATAGCCGGATTTTGCGGGATCTTTATCGGCATACCACGCGGTTATCTTTGCGCTTATCTGTACAATCGTTCCGCCAGGAACTCCCGGTAAGACTTCAATGGAGAACTGGTAGAACGCTCTCTCGTACTTATCCAATGGGTGCTGCGGCGTGCCAACGAATCCATCCACGATCGGAAGTTTTTGCCCGGCATAAGCCTGGAAATCCTTCAGCGCTTGTTCCACATCGGCTTTTGGCTTCGCGAATGTACGCGCGTACGGCACCGCCTGGGAGTTCGCAACGGCTGCCAATAGCAGGCTGAAAAATATGCCTGGAACAATTCGTCGCATTCTCTTTTTCAGGAAATCACTTCGTGCCATCACGGCAAAGCTTCCAGTTGATCGATGGCAATCCATCCCCGCTGCCCGTCCGGCGTTTGCACGCCGTACCAGTGGGGCGTAACGATCACGATGACCACTTCGGTGTATGCCCGCAAAGTTACTATTTTCGCCGAAGACTGGAACGGCGCGGCTTTTAAATCCGTGCCCGGGGCTTTCACACGGCGCTCAATTTCATGCCGCAAATCTTTAAGTCGTTCTTCCAATTCCTTCACGGAGCTCTGCGTCGAAGCCAGCAAAGTACTTTCATCCTCGCGTCTGCGAAGCATGGTTTGCTTTACCAGAGCCGCGCTGTCACGGCGGCGCTTTAGGTCGCGGGTTTCTTGTTCAGCAAACTGGTTCGCTTGCAAATGCTCCTGAATGGCTTTGAATTCGCTGGCTTCCACCGTGAGATCCGAAGTGTGCACCGCGCGGTGCGCCGATTCCACGAAAACAGCGTCGATCTGCACACGAGTGCGCTGCGGTGTCAGGCTGACCACCACGTAGCGCACCGCGATTGTGCCCGAGTCGTTGCTTTCCTTGAAATGTCGCGGAGCCACTACATCCTTCCGCACTTTATAGAAAACTTTCCCGTCGCCTTGCCACCGGCCAAATAACGGAGTAGAAGGCGCTTCTTCCGCCCCGTTCAACGTAGGCTCCCGTTCAAACTCGCGCGTCCCGTGAATGATGTGATCTTCGAGCACTTCGTGCAGTGCCTGCAGCACCTCGGGTTCTGAAGCCATTAATTCCGATGCGAAACTTGGATTCGGACGCTGGTCGGCCTGCGCAGTGAGAGCGTAAGTCCACCCGCTAAGCAAAGCTCCCAGCAGCACGAGAACGCGGATCCCTGAATGACGGCTGGCTGTCGCGCTGGTACGGCTGCCAGAGATTGATGACAAGGTCGGAAGTACAGGCATATACGTAAAAGGCCTAAGTGAACTATGAAAAATGATATCGCTGGCGCAGAGTACCACTTTTTCGTGCTCCGGTTATCGGAGACCACCTGACGTAGTAACGGAAACACTAATCCGATAAGTCTAGTTATTGCTGAAAAATAAAAGTTCGTTAAGAATGTTAACAAATTGCTTGCATTAGTTTTTTTGCAGAGCTAGTATCCCCAACGGTTCAGGGACCCGGCCGCTCTTTGTCATCAGAGCGCGGCCCTTACACTTATGGGCGTGTCTGAAAACATGAATAGCGGGTTTTTGCGCATTAATCGCGCATATATCGTGTGCAAACACACGGCAGCCTGTCTTCCTCTTTCCCGCAGAATTTCCACGATCTTTCGTTTCTCGGCCACCGGCACACAAATCTTTCCTGACATCGATACACAGCCAAGTTTCAAGGAGGCGGCATGATCCTTTCTGTTCCCACGCGCAGAAGGTTTTTTACGACGGCATCTTCGATTGCGTTTGCGGCTTTGCTCGCCGCCTTGATGCTGGCGGATAGCCAGAGCGCCAGAGCGATTCCCGCTTTTGCCAGAAAGTACGGGATGCCCTGCTCCGCTTGCCACGAAGCCTGGCCCAAGCTGAACAATTTCGGGCAGGTCTTCAAGGACAACGGCTATCAACTGGGTAACGATCGCGACGCCCCCATCTTCCAGCAGCCCGCCTATTGGCCTATCGCGATACGCACTACTCCCAACTGGCATCGCGAAAGCACCAGCGCTACGGACATAACCAATCCGGCCACCGGCCTTACGACTGAGGGCCAGCTGACTACTCACGGCTTTGACCTTACTGGACTGGATATACTGACCCTTGGAACATTAGCGAAAAATATTAGCTTCCAGTTCGTTCCTTCCGCTGACAACACCGGCGCATTTCACGTCGAATCCGCCAACGTGCGATTTGACAATCTACTGCATACCAGTTGGTTGAACGTTAAAGTTGGAAAATTTGAATTGGATAACATCATTTCCGAAAAGCGCATTCTCCTTCTTTCCTCTTTCGGCGGTTTTTATCAGGGCTACCACTTTCAACCGGTAACCGAGGGTCTATACACCTTCGGTATTGGCGACAACCAGTTGGGCGTCGAAGTTTCCGGCCATTCGAGGAATTCCTACACCCGTTATTCGGCTGCGTTGCTCAGCAGTAACGACGGAAACGTCAACCTTCCTAATGGCCACGGCTACGACACCTTCCTCACTGTCAGTCAGGCTTTCCAGGTCGGCAGTCTTGGATTACAGCGGGTAGGCGCATTTGCGTACATCGGCAGGGCACCGACGTATTTCACGACGACCGTGGGCGGCACCGCTCTAGGCGACGGCCTCGGTCAGAAATCCTTCACCCGCGCAGGATTCTACGGTCTCTGGTATTACAAGAAACTTGATTTCAGCACCATGTACATTCATGGCAGCGACAGCGCATTTCTTGGCACCAACACTCCCGCGTATGCTGACCTGCCGGTCGGTGCGCGCAAACCAACCTGGAATGTTGGCACCATAGAAACGCACTACACCTGGAGCCCACAGCTCATTTTGATCAATCGCTATGAACTCGTGCGCATGTCTCAGCAGGCGCTGCCAGGCTTACCCGGTAACCTCGGCGACGTTGACGTTCTGACCTTCGGCTACCGTTACTACCCGTTCATTTCCAGCCGCGCTGGTTTCGCGTTCCACAATGAATATTCCATCCTGCGCCAGCGAGGCACTTCGCCCATCAACGGCCTTGACATCACTAGTAGCAGCCTGTTCCTGGGCTTCGATTTTATTTTCTGAGGACTGGAGACCACTATGCGCGCACAAAAACATAGCTTGAAGTGGATGTACCTCGCGACGGCTGCGCTGCTGACTCTCCCGTCCTTGGCAGTGGCGCAACAAGCCCCTGCCGCGGCCATGCATGTCGGGGCGCGTCAGGAAGCACACGTCGGCAAGCTCACCGGCCACTCAGAGGCCGGGCGGAAACTTTACTTTCGCTTCTGCTGGGGCTGTCACGGATTCCACGGCGATGGCAACGGTGAAAACGCGCAATACCTGAATATCTTGCCGCGCAATTTCGTGGCGGCTACTTTCAAATGCCGCTCTACGCCCACGGGAACGCTGCCCATCGACGAAGATCTCTATAATTCACTGAACCGCGGCTTGAATAATTCCAACATGCCTTCCTGGTTTCCACTTACCGATCAGCAGCGCGCAGACATGGTCGCCTTCATCAAGACGTTTTCGCCGCGCTGGCAAACGGAAAAGTCGGGTGATCCAATCAACGTTCCGGCCGAACCTGCATTGACTGTGGAAAGCATCAAGCATGGCCAGGAACTTTTTCAGAAACTCGAATGCTGGAAGTGTCACGGACAGGAAGGGCGGGGCGATGGTCCTGCAGCCTCTACACTGACCGACAGCAACGATCAACCCATTCGCCCGTACAACTTTGTCGCTGGCTCCCGCTTCAAGTGCGGGGTGAGCAATCGCGATCTGTACAAGATTTTTATCACCGGCCTGGATGGCACTCCAATGCCATCGTTTGCCGACGTGGTTAAGCCCGATGAAGCATGGGACCTGGTGCATTACCTGCGCACCCTGCAAGTGAACCACAGGAGTCCCGAGCTGGCCTTGTGGATGACCACCAAGGAAGGCGCCGCGATCGTCAGTGCTCAAAAAATCTCGGGTACTCCAACGGGTTCCGGCATCAATCAGTAGTTTGGTGGTAGAAGTTTCAAGGAGAGAGAACATGCGTCCCAATCAAATCATCACTGCTGCATTTTTATTGACTGGCGTAGCGGCCATGTCCTTCGCAGGACCGCCTAAGCCCGCGGGTGGCTCCGTCAGTGGAAAAGTCACCTACGAGGGCACCCCTGCAAAGCAAAAGCCCATCGATATGTCCAAGGAGCCCAGCTGCGCCAAACAATACACAACTCCTCCGACCACCGAAACGGTTGTTACCGGACCCGGCAATTCTTTGGCGGACGTCGTCGTGTACATTTCTGCAGGCGCTCCTGACGAACCTCCTCCTTCGCAGCCGGTGACATTTGACCAGAAGGGCTGCCGCTACATCCCTCACGTGCTCGCTTTCCAGACCAATCAGGAATTGAAAGTCGTCAATGACGATCAGACCTCTCACAACATCCATCCGCTGGCAAAAGTAAATCACGAGTGGAACAAGTCTCAGCCGCCTGGAACGCCGCCACTCTCCGAAAAGTTCCCGCAGCCGGAATTCATTCCCGTAAAGTGCAACGTCCATCCCTGGATGCACGGCAACTTCGCGGTGCTGAAGAATTCGCACTATGCCATATCTTCTAAAGAAGATGGTTCGTTTACACTGCCCAATCTGCCGGCCGGTAAATACACCGTCACCGCATGGCATGAATCTTACGGAACGCAAACTCAGGATGTCACTATCTCGGGCAGCGAAACGAAAAGCGTCAATTTCGTTTTCAAAGCCAAGCCTTACTAACTGCACGCACACGGTTGGGCTTCTTGGATGTGCCAGATTGTGATGTACAAAGCGCATTACAAGCTGGCAGGTTTTTCCGCAGTCAGCACGACATTTAGAAATGAAGTTTGTACACCCTTAGTTTTCTAACTAAGGGCTGAACGCGGTATTGGAATCAGTGTCGTTCGTGAAGTGAGGGGCTATGGGCAAATTCTTCGCGGTCATTCTGGTTATTATTGCCGTTCTCTCGGCATATCCCATCATCGCTCACAAGTATGTGCAACCTGAGGACATCTCCACGCACGGGCATGCGATTGACGAACAACTTTCCGACACCATGGCTGAAAGCGGTTTTGCGTTCCTGGGAGCTCAGTTTCTCCTGGCTTTCTTTGTCTGGAGATTTACCGCGCGTAAAGAGGGAACAAAAGTAAGTCATTTACCTGGCGGCGCCAAACTGATGGTTGTCGCCGCTTTTATTCTGGTGGGCACCGAAGTACTGGCGTTGGGTGTGTTCGGGCAAAAGGCTTGGGCCAGTGTTTATTTTACTGCTCCCAAGCCCGACGATCTGCAGGTTCAGGTGCAAGCCGGCCAATTTGCGTTTTACTTCCGCTACCCCGGCCCGGATGGAAAGTTCGCTCCTTTGCACCCCGACAAGATCGATGAAGGCAACTCCAATTTTTTCGGCCTGGATCCCGCCAATGACGTGGAAGCACGCGACGACGTTGTCGCTGCCGAGCTGGCCGTGCCAGTAAATCGTGAAGTCCACTTAATGATGCACGCCAAGGATGTGGGCCACTCTTTCTATGTGCGCGAACTTCGCCTGCAGCAGGATTTCGTTCCCGGATTGGACTTGTCCCTTCACTTCACGGCCACCAAGCCAGGCAAGTACGAAATTCTGTGTACTCAGTTGTGCGGTCTTGGCCACTACAACATGAAGGCGTATCTCGACGTTATGACTCAGGAAGATTTTGAGAAATGGATGAAAGAGAAGATATCGGAGCAGTAGCAATATCTCTCGATTCGCAAAGTGCCTGACGGCGCTTTCGGGTTTTTTCTAAACGAGGTGAGGCCATGCAGGAAGCGTCTCCAGCTCAGGTTCACGTTCACGCACCGCCAACTGGATTTCTCCGCAAACACGTATTCAGCCTTGACCACAAAGTCATCGGTCTGCAGTACTACGGGCTGGCGCTCGCCGCAGTCACCCTTGGCATGGTGCTTTCCTGGCTGATGCGCTTTCACCTAGTTTGGCCGAACGCCGCCATTCCAGGATTGAATTTTATTTCCAAAGTAGGCGCGCCCGGCGGCATCATTACCCCCGAATATTATTTATCGCTGCTTACGATGCATGGCACGTTGATGGTTTTCTTTGTACTGACCAACGCGCCGTTCGCTGCCTTCGGTAATTATTTTCTGCCCATTCAGATTGGCGCCGAGGACATGGCTTTCCCGCGCTTCAACATGATGTCCTTCTGGACCACCTTGGCTGCTTTCGTGGTTCTGATCACGGCGTTCTTCATTCCCGATGGACCGCCCATTTCTGGTTGGACCGCCTATGCGCCGCTTAGCGCCATTGGTTCGGACGCTGGTCCGGGTCTTGGCTGGGGCCAAAATCTTTGGGCCATTTCCATCGCGCTTTTCTGTGCCGGCTCTCTGCTTGGCGCATTGAATTTTATCTCTACTACTCTGGACTTGCGCGCGAAGGGCATGACGCTTATGCGTATGCCAATTTGCACCTGGGCGTGGTTTATTACTTCGTGTATCGCACTGCTGGCGTTTGCTGTGCTCCTCCCTGCTTGCCTGCTATTGATTCTTGACCGCACGGCCGGAACCAGTTTTTTCATTCCCTCTGGCCTGGTCGTCAGTGACCGCATGCAACCGCACGCCGGCGGCTCACCGCTGTTATGGCAGCATCTGTTCTGGTTCTTTGGCCATCCCGAGGTGTACATCGCGATTCTTCCTTCCATGGGTATCGTTTCGCACGTACTCATGGCCAGCATGCGCAAGCCGCTCTTGAGCGCGAAAGTAATTATTTACTCGATGCTGTCCATAGGCTTCCTTAGCTGGATGGTCTGGGGCCATCACATGTTCGTCAGTGGCATGAACCCCTTCTCGTCGCTGCTGTTTTCTTTCCCCACTCTGACCATCACAATTCCCGCGACGATCATGACGTTGATCTGGCTGGGCAGTCTTTACGGTGCCAATATTCGTATGACTTCCGCGGCCCTCTTCGCCCTTGGTTTTATTTCCATGTTCGTGAGTGGAGGCGTCAGCGGCTTTTTCCTGGCGCAACCGTCGATCGATATATATCTGCACGCCACCTACTTTGTGGTTGGCCATTTCCACATGGTGATGGGTGTGGCCTCCATCTTTGGGGTCTTCGCCGGAACTTATTTCTGGTTTGGAAAAATGACTGGGCGCATGCTCAACGAAACGTTGGGTAAGGTGCATTTCTGGATTACCTTCATCGGTACCTATTGCATATTTATGCCTTTTCACTATCTCGGCATCGTCGGCAACATTCGCCGCTACTCTAGTTTCGTCGACGATTTCATGGGCCCGCTGATGCCCTTGCACAAGTTCATTACCATCGCGGCGCTCATAACCGGGGCGGGGCAGCTCCTTTTTCTATTTAACCTGTTCCATAGCCGCTTCTGGGGTAAGCCCGCCCCACAAAATCCGTGGGAAGGCACCTCGCTCGAGTGGAGCGTTCCGTCACCTCCGCCGTGGAATAATTTCGGCGATGTGCACCCCGTGGTTTATCACGACTCGTATCAGTACGGCGTGAAGGGCTCCAAAGGTGATTACGTTATGCAAGATTCGCCGGAGCAAGTAGTCGGCGGCTGAGTGTTACCGAAGAACGTCACATAGCTGTACCAGAAAGACGCGCGAAAAATATGTCGTCAACAACCTATACGCCAGTCGCTATACCGCCAGTCGGTGTGCCAGTTGCGCAGCCCGTTCGCACCAGTGCCAGTGTGAACGTCGGGGCGCGCTCAGCGGCTGACGGAGCTTCTCGCAGCGGCGTCTGGGTAGCGATCTTTGCCATCACCATGTCCTTCGCGGCCTTTACCAGCGCGTTGTTTGTGCGCGAAGGAACCGCTGCGGATTGGACGCACCTGGTGTTGCCTCCGATTCTTTACGCCAACACCGTGGTGCTTCTATTAGGCAGTCTCACTTTAGTGATGGCCAGTCGCGCCGTGAACGCGCACGCGCTGCTGGACTCGCACGCGGTGAAGACCGTGATGGGCTGGCTCATAGCGACACTTGCTCTGGGAGCGCTTTTCATTGCCGGGCAGTATGAAGCGTGGCGTCAATTAGCGGCCCAGGGTCTTTTCCTTTCCACCAATCCCAATAGCTCATTTTTTTATGTGTTCACCGGCATGCACATCCTGCACCTTCTCGGCGGAATCGCGGCGCTGGTATATCTGATTGGCCAACTGGCCGGCAGTCACACCACCTTCCGGCGTGCCGCTTTTCAAAACACCGCGATCTATTGGCATTTTATGGGTGTGCTGTGGCTGTACCTGCTTTTTGTTTTGCGCACGAAACTTTAATGGCCTCTCAGGGGGAACGACTGTGAGCGAGTCTCAAGTAGCTGTCCACGGTGCCATCATGGAGTCGTCTCCTTACGCAATTCCTTCGCGCAAGCTGACCATGTGGCTGTTTATCATCTCCGACGCGGTCACGTTCGGAGCTTGTTTGATGGCTTACGGTTATTTGCGGACCGCGAGCACCGATTGGCCCACGCCATTCAAGTTTTACCCCACGATCCTCAACGTCACCATCATGACCTTCGTGCTGATTACCAGCAGTTTGACGATGTTGGGCGCCGTCGACGCGGCGAAGCTTGGGGATAAAGCCAAGGCGAGCCGCTTTCTGTGGTCCACTATTTTCCTGGGCGCTTTATTCGCGGGGCTGCACATTCGCGAATGGTTCGGGCTCATCAACGAAGGTGTCCGGCCATTTCATAATCCCTGGGGCTCTCCGCTTTTCGGGGCTACCTTCTTCAGCATTACGGGGCTGCACTTGCTGCACGTCATCTGCGGTGTCATCGCGCTGATCGTAATTTGGCGTGGATATACTCGCGGTACGCTGACCGCCGGGCATGTGGAAACCACCGGCTTGTATTGGCATTTCGTGGATCTCGTGTGGATGTTCGTGGTACCGACGATTTATCTGTTAAGTATTCAACGCTGAAGGAAATCCAACTATGACCGACAAAGCGGCCACTGACAAAGCTTCCATCACTGCTCCTTCGACGTCCGGAAACGTCATCGCGAAATATCTGCCGGTCTATTTTGCTTTGCTGGCTATCGCCGGGCTGGAGATATTTTTGGCCTATCGGAATTTTTCGGTGCTGACGCTGCTGGTGATCCTGCTGGCGATGGCCATTTGCGGCGCTGTGTTGGCGGTGATGTATTTCATGCACCTCGCGCAGGAGCGTCCCAGCCTGTTCTTATCGCTGATTCCCGCCACCATTTTTGTGTTATTCATGATGAATGCCATTTGGACGGATAGTTTCCGATTGCTTCATATGAAGCCATTCGCTCATTGAGTAAGCTGCCTTATCAGGGCTTGCTCGGACTTAGGTTCAGAGAGATACTCAGCAAGAAAGTTTATAGGTCGAGTACATGAAAGCTCATCAGGGAACTTGGCAATATCTATGGCGGTGCGGCAGTCGCGGTGCCGCGGTGTTCCTGATGGCGCTGCTGACCCCCACCTTGGTCTTCGCGCAAAATTGCGCCCTGTGCTACACGCAAGCTGCTGGTTCTGGGTCCCGTATGATCCATGCTTTAAAAAGCGGGATACTGATTCTTATGATTCCGCCGATGTGTATCTGCATCGGACTCACCGTAATGGCCTATAAGAAGCGGAATCAGTTCAACGTCAACGACGAATACGATCAAAATTAAGGCTCTAAAGCTCCAAACCTCAACTACATTCGCTTGCCTGGCCAATTTC
>Ga0209734_1000060_pt1 | contig 11127 bp, 10 predicted proteins | sample BlaSpr_A8_OM1_M2_FD_187981 | JGI IMG/M metagenome (GOLD analysis project Ga0209734, IMG submission 187981) | Forest soil microbial communities from Thunder Bay, Ontario, Canada - Black Spruce, Ontario site 2_A8_OM1_M2 (SPAdes) (version 2) | ecosystem: Environmental > Terrestrial > Soil > Boreal...
CATCGCGAGCGGTCTTGATCGAGCAATAAAATAGGCTCGCCTGTGAGACCCACGCGGGCAGTGGCGCGCGAAGCTTGGATCTCCATGAGCGCGACGAGTCCGTGGACCTCTGGTTCGGCTGGCGACAACTCCGCGAGAATCCGGCCGAGGCGGAGCGCTTCGTCACAGAGGGCAGGACGCATCAAGTCATCGCCGGCGGTGGCGGAATAGCCCTCGTTGAAGATGAGGTAGATGACTTCGAGCACGGAAGACAAACGCGCGGCTAAATCGGCTTTGCGGGGAAGTTCGAAAGGCACGCGCTTTTCGGCGAGGGTGCGCTTGGCGCGAACGATGCGCTGGGCAATGGTTGGTTCCGGGACCAGGAATGCGCGAGCAATTTCGTCGGTGGTCAATCCGCCGAGTAAACGAAGCGTGAGGGCGACGCGGGCTTCGGCAGTGAGTACCGGATGGCAGGCAACGAATACGAGCCGCAGCAGGTCGTCGCCAACGTGATCGTCGATCGCGGATTCCAAATTAGCCACGGCGGCCTCCTGCCGGGCATCGACTTCGCGTCCGAGTTCTTCGTGCTTACGCTCAAGAAGTTTTTTTCTGCGGAAGGTATCGATGGCGCGGTGCTTCGCCGCGGCCATGAGCCAGGCGCCCGGATTATCGGGGATGCCGGACTCTGGCCAACGTTCGAGAGCGGCGACGAGTGCATCCTGTGCGAGATCCTCCGCGAGACTGACGTCACGCACCAAGCGCGCAAGTCCGGCGATGAGCCGGGGTGACTCAATTCTCCAGACGGCGTCGATCGCGCGATGGATGTCGGTGGACATGAACACCACCGATCAAAGCATCTTTAATTCGCGCGTGCAACCTGCGGAGCTTTACGCAGGTATATCGCACCGAGATGCAGTTATGCTTTGGGAGGAAACTCTTCCGGTCCGTACATCTGGCGAACTTCGCTCTCGCCTTCCCAGCCGGGCCAATGTTGCCGGTGAAGATCAATGAAGTGCTTAGCGGCCTCCAGGGCTTCCTCTTTGGACTTAAAGTCCATAATTGCGAAGCCGCCGACAACCTCCTTGGTTTCGGTGAAGGGGCCGTCGATGACAGAAATCTTTCCGCCGGAAAGCCGAACACGATTGCTTTGCGCGGTTGAGGCAAGTCCTCCCGCCATGACCATCGTGCCATTGTTGACTGCTTCCTGCATGATCTGGTCCATGGCATCCGTCAATGCCTTGGGTGGTGGCCCGGAGTGGTTTTCGGGATGTTTTACCATCATCATAAATCGCATTGTTTTTTCTCCTTTTGATTTGACCGGTGTGATTCGCCGGGTGATTTTTTTGGTTCTATGTATACGTCGAACGTAGTGCAGATAAATCGACAAGCTTGAAACTTTTATTTTTGGCGCGGAATTACTGTTTCGATTTGGCGGACTGGGCGCGCAGTCTTTCTTCCTGGGCCTTGAGTTCCGGAGTAAGTTGGGCTCCGAAGTCCGCGGCTTCAAATACTGGGCGAATTTCAACCTCGGTGCCGCCATCGAATGGGGCGCGCTTGAGCCATTCCACGGCTTCTTCGATGGACTTCACCTGCCAGAGCCAGTAGCCGGCGATGAGTTCCTTGGTCTCGGCGAAGGGCCCATCGGTCACGGTGCGCTGCTGTCCAGAAAATTTGACGCGTTTGCCTTTGGAGCTGGCATGTAAGCCGTCCGCGGCGAGCAACACGCCGGCTTTAACCAATTCTTCATTGAATTTCCCCATGGCGGTAAGAATTTCCCGGCTGGGCATGACACCGGCTTCAGATTCCTTGTTAGCTTTGACGAAAACCATAACTCGCATCGTGATTCCCCTTTTGATTTGGATTTTTACCCCGCTTCACTTATACGTCGAACGAAAAACAGCAAAATCGACAGCTTTGGGTCATAAACTGCAAATTTTCTTAAGCGGCTGAAAACGCTGACTTTGGCTGGCGACTACATTCCGGTCAGGCCGCCCCGCAAACGAGAAGCAGCAGTTGCCGGATTGACAGCAGGGTTTGGACGGATAGAACCAGCTGCTGGTGAGCCAAAATGTAGCTTCCGAGAGCGTGGCAGCCAGCCAGGACGATAGACGGTGCGAACTTTAAGAACTCGCCGGTCAGCGCACAAATAAGATGCCCGATCTGATCCGCGGCCTCGCCCAACGGATCCCCACAAAGGAGAAGAGGCGCCAGCTCGAATACTGCGTTAAGCGGTGCATTAGGAGCTTGAGAGGTTGTGTTTTGGATTGCCATGTTGGCCTCCAGATTTAGTTTTCATGACTCACTTACACGTCGAACGAGAGGGAATTAAATCGACAGGCAGAATAATTTTTTGGATGATTTGTAGATTGCGGCCGGGAAGGGGATTTTCGGTTTTAACGAAAGACGATTTAGAGTTTTAGGTACGGATGTGCGCGGCCGTCCAGTCCTTCACCGTGCTGGATAATTCGGCGAGGACTTGGGAGTCGGTCTTGCCCGATCGCTTCAGCACGTGAAAGGAGTGGTCGGCGCCTTCGATGATATGTAGTGTGGTTTGCGGTCCGAGGCTTTCGCAGATGGGGCGCAATAACGTTAAATCGGCGAGATCATCCCGGGTACCCTGCAAGAAAAGCATCGGCAGTTTTACGAACTGTAAGTGTTGAGCGCGTTTGATTGACGGACGCTTGGGCGGATGTAGCGGAAAGCCAAAAAATATTAAACCTCGGGCCGCTTCCAATTGTTGTTCGGATGCGGCTAGTGAAGTCATTCGTCCACCCATCGATTTACCGCCAGCGAACAGTGGAAGATCCGGCGCTAACTGAGCTGCGATTCGAACGGCGGCGGCCACGGTTGCCGTCAGAAGAGACTGCTTGTCTGGGACGCCGCGATGACGTTCCATGTAGGGGAATTGGTAGCGGAATGTGGCTACGTGGTCCTCCGCCAACTGATTCGCGATTGCGGACATGAAGGTGTGATTCATTCCGGCGCCTGCTCCGTGCGCCAGTACGAGAAGACACGTGGCGCTAGGCGGCAACAGCAGCAGGGCGGAAACTTCTTCTTTATCCAGAACGGAAAATCGCAGATTGCGGACGTCGTTCATCGAAGTTCATTGCGCGGATTTATTGAAATTTGGTGCGAATTGAATTTGGTGCCCGAAAGAGGACTCGAACCTCCACTCCCTTGCGAGAACCAGGTCCTGAACCTGGCGCGTCTGCCAATTCCGCCATTCGGGCACAAGTGCGGCGCGTGAAGCATGCTAGAAATCACGCGTAGTGAAGCTTTTTCATTCTGCCCGGCGACTCCACCTTTGTCAACGAAGTGGAGCTGCTTAGAGTTGCGTTGAACGGATTTCCACGGTACTTTCCTGCGTGCTTCCCAAATTAAAAAGCAGATTCAATTTTATTTTGTTGAACGGAGATACGATGCGAAGGTTCGCTTCAGGAATCGCAGTCACTGTTGGGCTATGTGCGCTGCCCGTTGGGGTTGTTTGCGCGCAGACGAAGGAAGAAACGCAAACAATTAAGGTCGAATCGGCCACAACGGAAGCGGCGAAGATCGAACACTTCAAACCTGAGCAGCAGGCAAGCAAAGGCAGTGTCACGATCGGCGGAAATGTCATCAATTACGACGCGTTTGCGGGCACGCTGGTGGTGCACACGAAGGATTGGGACGATGTGCCACAGAACAGGGATAAGGACGACAAGAATCAGCCTCCTGAAGCCAGCATGTTTTACGTGGCGTACTTTAAATCCGATAGCAAAGGCACGCCGCGTCCGCTGACATTTCTTTACAACGGCGGCCCAGGGTCATCGACGGTGTGGCTCCACATGGGAGCCTTCGGACCGAAACGAGTGATTACGTTGGATGACTCGCACACGCCAGCCGCACCTTATTCGATCGTCAACAACGAGTACAGCCTACTTGATGTGAGCGACTTGGTATTTGTGGATGCGCCCGGAACAGGATTCAGTCGCATCAGCGGCAAAGATCGGGAAAAGGCTTTTTACGGCGTCGATCAGGATGCGCAGGCCTTTGCCGATTTCATTACGCAATTCCTGGGAAAATACGGCCGCTGGAATTCGCCAAAATATATGTTTGGCGAAAGCTACGGCACTACTCGAGCGGCAGTGCTGGCGAACGTGCTTGAGACAGAACGCGACGTGGACTTTAACGGCGTGATCCTGTTGTCGCAAATATTGAACTTCAGTTTCAGCGCGGACCGTGCGGAGGCCAATCCCGGCGTTGAATTACCCTATCAGCTGGTACTTCCCACCTACGCCGCGTCCGCGTGGTACCACCACAAGCTACCGGGTCAACATAAGGAACTCACGTCGCTGCTGACAGAGGTGGAGCACTTTTCAATGACCGATTACGCGCAGGCGCTGGAAGCCGGACCTACGCTGGCGCCTGAGCAGCGGCACGCAATCGTGGCGAAGCTCCACGAGTACACCGGGCTGCCGGCCGAATATATCGAGAAGGCGAACTTACGCGTCACCCCCGGCGAATTCGAGAAAACGCTACAGGACGAGACCGATACGACAACCGGCCGACTGGATTCGCGTTTCTCGGGGCCCACTTTGGATCCGCTCAGCAAAGAGGCGGAGTACGACCCGCAATCGGCGGCGATCAGTTCGGCGTATGTTTCGGCGTTCAATGACTACGTTCGTAAGGAACTGAAGTTTGGAGAAAACCGGGCATTCAAGCCCATGATTCGAATCTGGAGAACCTGGAATTTCCTTCATCAGGGCCCGGGTGAGCCGCTTCCGTTGCCGCAGGCTACGAACGTATTAACGGACCTGGCGCTGACGATGAAATATAACCCGGAGCTCAAAGTGATGTTGAACGCCGGCTACTTCGATCTGGCGACGCCGTTTTACGAAGGCGTCTATGAAATGCAGCATTTGCCGATTCCGGCCAAATTGCAGAAGAACATCGAATATCAGTTTTACGAATCGGGGCACATGGTCTACGCGCATGAGGCTTCGGCAAAGGCGCTGCATGAAAACGTGGCGGCGTTCATCCGCAGGACGGAGAATACGAAGGGGAAATAAAAGCAGCGAGGAGTGGTGGCCACACTGTGCCGATTCCATTGGAGTTAGCGCGATACGCCGCTGCTCTGATCGTGTGTTTTAGTGCATAGTAGGTGAAAAAGCCGGACACGGGCTTCCGGGCGGCCTGCCAGCCTTGAATTGATAGTTCCAATACGAAGTAATAGATATTCGAATTCATGAGGGGTATACTCCTGCCAATACCTTGTCTGTCCGCTCGGACAGGCACCGCAGATTGGCTCCTAACGGAGGTCTCATGGAACCCAATGTTATTTCCGGGCCCCTTTATTACTTGTTGATCATCTGGGCGGTTGTTACGGGGGTTTTTTTGCTCTTGTTGGTCTGGCGCACCTTGCTGACCAGTCATGAGGGCGATCAGATCTTTCTAGACTCTGCCCAGGACCATATGGCAAGAGAGCAGCGCGAAGTGGTGGCGAAGATTATGAAGCTGCAGAAGCCCATAACCACCACGGGCATTACTGCGGGCACTCTGCTGTTGGTTATTGCGGGGATGTGGATTTATCAGGGTCTGAAGAATTTCTAGCCGCCGCGCGAACAGACGCCACTTCTAATTGAAGTGGGTAGTTTGAGCGGGCTGACCGGAATCCTAGTGAACGGGTGGCTGTGTCGCTGCCCCATTGGTTGACCCCGTATTTGTTGGAGGCACCATTGAGGTGTGGTTGTGCACGATAATCCAGTGGTTATTTCTTTTCTCCATCACTAGCGTAGTCTGTCCTTGCGCGGTCGTTGGAGCCCCGTCGGTGACGGCCGCAAAATCCCACTGATAACAAGCCCAGGCGACGTTTCCTGCCACTTTGATCATGGTGTTCAAACGATCCATGCGCACTTGCTGCATGCGGGTGCGTTGCTGCTGGTAAATCGCGAGGTAATTCGCCCAACCGATGATGGGCGGGGCATAGGCGCCATTCACCACGGTTACGTCATCCGCGTAATCCTTGTGAAGTTTTTCGATGTCGCCGACCTGCCAGGCGCCGAGCATTTCTGAGATCATGTAATCGATCTGGTTTTCATCGGACATGGGGACCAGCGGGTTGGTGCTGTCCGCGGGTTTTTGTATTTCTGATTTCTTTTTTTTATCTTTCTGCGCAGCGGCTGGGGAAGCGCAGGCCAATGCAAGCATTGCGATGATGGCCGCGGATAGCGCAACGCGAAACATGCGTGAAGTTTCACGCGTGGTGAACAGAGTTTTCATTCCTCGCAAAACTCCTTTTGGACGAATCGATTTTTCGAGAGAACTGCTAGAGGATAGCACGGCAATTTTTGGACGCGGAGCCTGTGTCCAGTTGGTCTACTTACGGTTTTCGTCTACTTACGATTTTCGCTTGCGGCAGCTCTCGAAGTTTGCGCGGGGTTTCGGCCTGTTTCGCGCGAGACGCTCAACAAATTTATAAACAGGCGGTACGCGCCGGGCACGCCTTCCGGTAGTTGACGAAAAAATGCCAGGCCGGTGTAGATGTACGTTCCTTTGCCGTAATGAGTGTAAACCAGCCCGCCGTTTAGATCCGGTTCGCCGGGATCGTTCATGGAGAGCAGCGGCGTATATTTAGCGTCGAATTGACTCCAGAAATATAGCCCGCGCTCTTGTATCCATCCGTTGAAATCCTGCGGCGTAATTTTATTGGGCTTGTTGAGTATTGGATCGTCCTGCTTCAAGAATTTGACGGGCGAAGCCTCGTCGGTGATGCGCGGCAGCGGACTATTGGGTTTATCGGGGGAGATTTTTGCCGAATATGGCGCGTACTGAAATTTGTCCCACGCGAAATCCCGTTGGTACTGCACGAGGAGAGTGCCGCCGTTGGATACATAGTCCAGCAGCCGCTGGTTCGCACCAGCCAATTCGGTGCGGATTTCATAGCCACGCACACCAACAACGATGGCGTCGAAGCGGGCAAGATTGCTGAAGGCGAGCGCGGCGGCGTCCAGCATTTCTACTTGAATGCCCAAACGTTCGAGAGCTTGTGGGATGGGCTCGCTCTCGGCCGAAATATATCCGACGCGCAAATCATCAGGCACAGTAGCGTCGAAGGCGTAAACGCGGCATTGCGCGGGTTGGCTCCAAAGTAGCGTGGGCATGGAAGGGAGCGGGGCGAGCGAGGTGGAGAATTTTTCGTCGCCGCGCCGGGCAAAGGCTGTCAGCGGGTAGGTCCCAGCAGATAATTTTGTGGGAGGCGTCACGGTTAACTTCGCGTATTGATCGCCAGCGCCGGAAAATTGCAGAGTTACGGGTGAACTGACGGTCCAACCTTGCGGCACGCTGAGACCCACTTCGATCTGGCCTGGCTTGGTGGCGTAAGAATGCACGCGTGAGAGCACATCAAAAGGTTTTGTTGGCTTGGCTAATAATTCGATGGCTTGATCCGGTTCAAGTGCGAGGGTGTATGCGGGGACCATGCGCATGGGAACGCGATCAATGCGCGTAGAGGTTGCGGCGATATGGGTGACCGGTTGCTCCGCTGCGATGGTATAACCGCCCACAGTTACTTGTTGTTTGGCAATTGCGAGCGGCGGCGGATCCGGCTGTTGCTGCTGCCAAGGAGTTAAGGGAGGAAGTGGCGCAACGATTAGCACGTCGAATTTCTTCTGGGTTTTGGCCGGGTCTGTTGTAGCGACTGTTTGAGTGGCCTTTGCCGGTAACACCAGCTGTATTTTTCCCAGTTCGCAGCCAGCTTCTTTCCTGCAGTGGGCCTCGGCGTCCACGGTAAACGGCTCGCCGCCGACAACCTCGCTTCTATCCGATTCGGCAATAATCTCGAGTCCGGCGGCCAAGGCCAAAGCGCGATCCACGCGGCGTTGCGCGGAGCGCAGATCCGCCAATCGCGGATCGCCTGCGACCCAGTGCGCGGCGTGACTTCCGCCGGGATACAGCGAAGTGATTTCTTTGGCCGCCTGCGCGATTGCCGAAGCGGACTGCTGCCAGCGAAGAGACAATGCATCTTCGCGGGCTTTTGCCAGATCCTCTTCCGCTTGCTGTAGAACTGGGCAGAAAAATGATGTCTGGGCGCAGCCGTTTTCGGTAGCATCCCCAACTAACGTGCGAAGGGGCTGGACAAAAATGGCCGGATCGATTTTTTCTCCATTTTCGGAGACCAATGCGATGGGGCGGTGAAGAAAGGGCGAGCCTAGGACGCCGGAGATACCCTGGGTGCGGTGATTCGCAAATGCGTCGAGGCCAATTTCGCGCCACGTTTTTCCCCATAAGGGCGAAACTTCATCCAAGGGAAGTTGCAGGCTAGCTGGGTTGGCAGCGCTTCCGCCGCTGCGGTCGATGTTGAGAATTTGTACTGGATGATCTTGGCCTCCCCAGGGCGTTTCTAATTCCGTTGATGAGTCGTTCGCTGATTCGCTAGTTGAAATTGCATTTGCAGTCCGGCCATACGATGGATCGGCGGCCAGCTTTAAGGCCTTGGGAGTCCACAGGCCCGCAGCTTGATGATGGCCGTGGCCGGAATGCACGCCACCAAAATTGTTAATCACGATGTTTGGTCGAAAGGTGCGGATGGCGCGCACCATATCTGCGAGGACTTGATCGCCCCAAACCTTTTCTGTCTCCTCAGGAGTTTTTGAGAAACCGAAATCTTTAGCGCTGGTAAAAAAGAGTTTTACGCCATAGCCGCGCGTGGCGGCCAGGAGCTCTTGCGTTCGAATCAATCCAAGCTGCGGAGCCTGCTCGGGACCCAGCACGTTTTGGCCGCCTTCCCCGCGCGTGAGAGAGAGCAATGCGACGTCAGCATGCAAGCCGCGCGCCAGATAGGTCAGTACGGCGGCGGATTCGTCGTCGGGATGCGCGGTGATATACAAAATGCGGGTGGTGACACGCGCACTGTCAATGGCTTCGACGGTTTCGTTGAGGCCCGGGCCGGTGCCCGGAGCGGGTGCGAACTGCGCGAAGAGCGGGGTTGCGGGAAAAAACGCGAGGATGGAAATTGCAAATGGTTTCAATACTGAAAGTCTCAAGCACCCTCCGGCTCGGGGCGCGCTTCGGCGGCCGCGAAAGGCCATTGTCGCACTTCCCTGGCGCGGAGCAGAAATGCCAGGATTCCGAGGCCAATGACGAGTAAGCCCCATTTGCGCGCTGAGCCGGTCGCCCAGAACAGTGCGGCCCAGCCGCACATAGTTAAGATGGCCGGTAGCGGGTACAGCCACATCTTGAAAGGGAAGCGTTCGGGAGGCCAACGGCGGTGCAACAGGATTAAGCCAATGGCCTGTCCGATAAATTGCACAAGCAATCGGGTGGCGAGTATTGCGGCGATAACGGTGGAGAGCCGGAAGAGCAAGCTGGATACCAAAGCCACCGCGCCAAGAAATAATAGCGAGACGTGCGGAAATTTCTTTTGTGGGTGCACGCGCGAAAAAATGGAAAAAAAGCTGCCGTCCAGCGCCGCCGCGTAGGGAACGCGCGAATATCCCAGAAGCGCCGCAAAAATGGATGCGAAGGCGATCCACAACACCAGCATGGTGGCGATGCGAGCCGCGAATGGACCAGAAATGGTTTCCACGAAAGTGCTGACGAGGAATTGCGAATTCTGGGCTTTTTGCCAGGGCACCACACCCAGAATGCTGGTTTGCATGGCGAGGTAAAGAATCGCGATTCCCACGATGGAAATAAAAATTCCACGCGGAATATTTTTTTCGGGTTCACGCAGTTCGCCGCCCAGGTTGCAGATGTTGTAGTAGCCCCAGTAGGTGTAGGTGGTGCTTACCATGGCTGCGCCCAGCCCAGCGAAGAAAAGATGCGAAAGATGAAACGCGCCGGGCGGAAAAGAAAACGCAAGTGCGGGGTTGAAATGCGTGATGCCGCCGCCAATCAGCCAGATCATGGTGCCGATCACGCCGATCCAAAGTAGAACGGATATTTTCCCGATGGTGGTGATGCGCCGGTATAAGAGCACGACGAGAAGTATGACTACCGCGCCGGAAATGGCCTTTTGCTGATACGCGGTGAAGGGATGGAGGTAGGTGGCATACTGGGAAAATCCGATGGCGCCCGAAGCGATTACCAGCGGGGCCTGAATCAAAGTTTGCCACACGAAGAGGAAGGACATGAGGCGTCCCCATTTTCCGGGGCCGTAGGCTTCGCGCAAAAAAACATAACTGCCGCCGGCGCGAGGCAGGGCGGCGCCCAACTCTGACCAGACGAAGCCATCGAGCAACGCAAGCACGGCACCGGCGGTCCAGGCGAGCAAGGCCTGCGGTCCGCCCATTGCGCGGATTACCAGCGGACTGACTACGAAGGGGCCGATGCCGATCATGTCGATCATGTTCAGGGCCACGGCTTCTTTGAGGCCGAGTCCTCGGACCAACCCCGGGTCTTGTGTCGCATTGCCCGGCGCTGAACTTGCGCCTTCGCTTGCTCGTGTTGCGGAAACGGATTTTTGTGGCGGCGCCATCGGTCCGCAGAGGATAGCAAATGGGCAGCGCGGCTCCTACAAACAAACTGACGGGAAGTAAGACCATGCCGGCCGCATTGACCTTATCGTGCCGAGGGTGATAATCATGAAGGGTCGTGCGCAGCTTTCCTCGCGGGGCTGCGGAGCGAAGGTGGTCCAGCGCCGGTGTTTGGCTGCTCGGTGCATGGAGCGATAGTCAACGCGTGGCGGGGAATCGGCATCACATCCCAAAAGCAAATTGGCTGCATGCCCATGGTGTGTTGCAGCAATTACGTAGTTCGCTACGTCGATCTTGATTCCGGCGTATGCCTGGTTTGCAGCGATGAAGGAGTCTCATGAAGCGGTCCTGGACAGCCATGGCTGTCGCATTGATATCAATTCTGGCAGTCGCCGGCTGCAATGATTACGGCAATACATTTCAAGCCAATACCGGGGCATTGATATCGTTTTTGTCTCCCTCGAACATCGGCGCGGGCAACCAGGATTTCACCCTAACGGTTAATGGCCGTGGGTTTGTGGCACAAACGTATGTCACCTGGAATGGGACAAAACTCAATACCACTGTCACCCTCGACTCTACCAAAACGGTCGTACTTAGCGTCACGGCGGTAGTGCCCGCGGCGTTGGTCGCCAAGCCTGGCACAGCTACCGTAATTACACAAAATCCATTTTCGGGCGCGGGCAACAACGGGCTG
>Ga0209734_1000062_pt1 | contig 11041 bp, 5 predicted proteins | sample BlaSpr_A8_OM1_M2_FD_187981 | JGI IMG/M metagenome (GOLD analysis project Ga0209734, IMG submission 187981) | Forest soil microbial communities from Thunder Bay, Ontario, Canada - Black Spruce, Ontario site 2_A8_OM1_M2 (SPAdes) (version 2) | ecosystem: Environmental > Terrestrial > Soil > Boreal...
CGAGCTGCTGATCCAGACCGCGAACCAGTTCGACGCTATCTACAGAGCCGTCAGCGCGAATTACGGCGTAAAGCACGACTTCTCCTTCTACATGTTCGTTGATTAGGGTAGGCGGATATCTGGGATCGCTCTTTTTGATGGGCGACGGACCGGAGAGATCGGCGGACGTTACGTGCGGGGCGGAACTCGACGAGCGCAGCTCCGAGAAATTCAGGATCCAGCTGCCCGTTGCGCTGTTGAGGTTGGGCATGTTGACCAGCATGGTGTACATCTTTTTCGCGCCAAAGACCTGTTCGGGTTTTGCGCCGGGCGCAAGCGCGGCAAAATTTGGCGGGCCCGTCCGCTCCGGTGCGTCAGCGATTTGTGCACGCGGATCGATTCTTGAAGCTAGTTTGTGAGGAGTGGGCGAATCGATCTTTGGCTGCGGGTTGACCGATAAACCGGACATGTTCTTCGGCGTGGGATTGCCGCCGCTGATGCTTACTGCCGTCGAGTTTGTTCCGCCAATATTTCCAGAAGCAATGCCACCGGCATTTTCAGCCGCTCCGCCAACGCCGCCATTATTATTTTCATTGGGCAAAGGTTTACCGCCGAGAACACCGGGTTGTTTGCCGTCCGGAGAAATGGCAACGCGCGCGGCTAGATTTCCTTGCGGCGGTGCGCTCGGTGCAATAGGTCCAGGCGCTGCGGAAAGGGCGATGAGCGTGGAAGCGTTGGCGCTCATCGAGTTTTGACGAGCAAGTTCAGGCGCAGGGCCGGCATCATTTGAAGACGATCGCCGTTGCGCAACACGCGGTGCGACTCCGGCATTCAACTCCAACTTCGGTCGAGCAGGCGCGTTGGAAGTTGGTGCTAACGTGATTTCGGCAGGAGCGCCGTCAACGGCTGGAACATCAGGCAGAGGTGCGGCTTTCACCGTCGACCTGCGATGTTCGCGTGGATGAAGTTGAGCGAGCATTTGCTCGGTGATTTCCATGCGTGGTTTCGCGGGAGCGGCACTCTGCTGCAATAGAATGATATTGGGCAAGCTGGGAAGAATTTTTGGCGGCACGATTCGGGCGGCGGTATTGAGCAAGGTTTGTCGAGGATGCGTTGGCGCGACCGGGTCGGTGAAAATTCGCTGTCGAGGATGGAACGCCTCGGCACCTTCACGCGCGATGGGCTTGTCGACATCGCCATGTGGACTTGGTGGTGCAGGTGCCGGTGCGGAGGAAAGTTTCAACGGCGGGAAGTCATTGATTGGACCGGACCAGGTGAGCTGAAAATTTTCAAACGCAGAATTTCTCCTCGCGGCGGGAAGCTCCGGCCAGGGCGCCACCAAAAAAACAATGTGCCATAGAGCGGCAGCGATTACGGCAGCGCGCGGGATACGGCCTTCGACCCAGCAATCTGCCAAAAAATCTCCGCTTACAACTTTTCTGGGGGATGGGCCTGAAACAAGCGCGCGAATGCTGCTTCCGAGACTTTGGTGGAAGCTGTTCCAGCGGACTTCGAATTGCGGACCTACGGTCGGTCGAGACACTTCAGGCGCAACACGCGCGCGTTGCTGCCCTAAAAGACTCAATGAATTGCTGGCTTGGCCAAATGACATGCAGTCTCGATTATAGCGTGGTGCGCGCCACTAAATTTCGCAACTTCATTTCACAACTTTATTTTGCAAGTTCGTTGATGGGCCAAAATTCACCGAAACCGTGAAATCTTCCGAACCCCTTGCGTCTTCCGAACATAGATGTATCAGCCGCTCTAGGGGTTATCCACAGTTGTGGAGGATTGCATAGCTTCCTCACGGCGATAAAAACTCAGCGCGGCATCGCCTTGGCGGAGGAGTCGAACGCGCTTAAGAGTGCCGAACGGGTCAGGCAGATCGAACGTCTTGCGGTGCTCGAGGATGACGATTCCTCTGTCGGCGAGAAGTTTGGAGGCGCCGACTTTTTGCAGCACCCGCGAATAGTCTGCGGTAGCGGCATACGGCGGATCGATAAAAATGTAATCATAAGCGCCATCGCCCGCTTCTATTTTGGCTTCCAGCGTTTCAAGTCCGCGAATCGCGTCCGCGCAGATAACCGCCACTCCGGAATGTACTTTTAAAGTCGCCAGATTTTTGCGAATCAGCGCCGTGCTGGGTGCGTGATTTTCGATGAAGGAAACGTGCTCAGCGCCGCGGCTCAGAGCTTCGATTCCTACGGCGCCAGTTCCGGCGAAGACGTCAAGGAAGCGCGAGCCCTGAATTCCCGAGCCCAGCACGTTGAAAAGTGTTTCCCGCAGGCGGTCGCTGGTGGGGCGCAGCGCGAGGCCTTTAAGGCATTTCAGTATGCGGCTGCGGTAAATTCCGGCAATGACGCGCATTACTTATTTTCTCACGGTAAAAATTCTCAGCCGATCCGCGCCAGATGGTACCGCCGCTGCCAGTGTTCCGGCAGCGATCGCAGCACCGCGCCCAATTCCGCGGCTCGCTCGGGATCGTCCGCGAGCGCGAAGGCTTCTCGGCGCGCTAGTTCAAGTAACTCGCGGTCGCGTAGTGGATTAGCAATGTGAAAGCCCATGTCGCCGGATTGACGTGTGCCAAAAAATTCGCCCGGGCCGCGCAACAGCAAATCGGTTTCAGCGATTTCGAATCCATTGGCGGTGCGCACCATAGTTTCCAGGCGCGCCCGCGCTTCTTCGGTCATGTATGGTGGCGCCATCAAAATGCAATGAGACTTGGCAGCACCGCGTCCGATACGACCGCGCAATTGATGCAGCTGAGACAGTCCAAACCGCTCGGCATGCTCGATGACCATGACGGTGGCATTCGGGACATCCACGCCGACTTCCACAACCGTGGTGGCCACCAGAATTTGTACTTCATTCTTACGGAACTGCTGCATCACGGTTTCTTTTTCTTCGCTGGAAAGGCGGCCGTGCAAGAGCCCGAGTTTCAGCTTGGGGAATACTTCGCGCGACAGGCGTTCGAATTCCTCAATGGCGGCTTTCAATTCGAGCTTCGATTCCTCGATCACGGGATACACCACATATGCCTGATGGCCAGCGCTCACTTCTCTGCGCACAAATTCCCATACTCCAGGCAGATGGGGCTGGGTAGTCATGCGCGTTTCGATGGGTGTGCGGCCGGGAGGCAGCTCGTCGATGATCGACACGTCGAGATCACCGTAAAGCGTGAGCGAGAGCGTGCGCGGAATAGGTGTGGCGGTCAGCACCAACACGTGCGGCGCGTGTCCGTGCGCCAGGGATTTATCCATGAGACGTTTGCGCTGCAGCACGCCAAAGCGATGTTGCTCATCAACTGCTACGAAGCCTAGCCGCGCGAATTCCACTTTTTCTTCAATCAAAGCGTGGGTACCGATCACCAGCTTGGCCTCGCCTGTGCGAATACTTTCGAGCGCGGCGGTTTTGTCACGAAACTTCAAGCCGCTGATCAACAATTCCACCCGATAACCGGCGGGAGCAAGAATTCTCTTAGCGGCGAGGTAGTGCTGCACAGCAAGAATTTCGGTGGGAGCCATGAGGGCAGCTTGCAAGCCATTTTCGATGGCGATAACCGCAGCTTGCAGAGCGATGATCGTCTTGCCGCTGCCCACGTCGCCCTGCAAGAGGCGATTCATAGGCGCGGGCTTTTCCAGATCGGCGGCAATTTCCGCCAGCACGCGTTTCTGTGCAACGGTAGGCTTGAAAGGCAAAATGCGTTTCAGAGCTTCGCGAATAGCATCTTCGCGTAGGCGAAACGCTGTGGCATTTTCCTTGCGGCTGGTCTTGCGATCCAGGCCCAAGCTCAATTGATAAAGAAAAAATTCCTCGAAGATCAAACGTTGCTGCGCGGCCGAGCGAAAGTTGTTAAGAGCCTCGAGGGATTCAGTTGCCGGCGGAAAATGCGTATGAATCAGCGCCTCGCGCCGTGAGGGATAAGAGAGCCGCGCGCGCAGTTCGGCGGGCAAAAGGTCCGGCATGTTTGGATCGAGCAGATCGAGCGCGGCATAAATAGCGCGACGAATGGCGCGGGAACCGAACGTACCGATGGCTTCATAAATAGGAACGATGCGGCCGACCTCGGTGGAGTCCATCTGGTCGCTGGTCATCTCCATCTGCGGATTCACCATTTCAATTCGCGCTGGACGCAGCTTGTCTATCTCGGCTTTGCCGTGAAGAATTAGTGTTTGTCCGGGTTTGAGGCGACCCTCCAGATATCCGCCGTGAAAAAATTTGCAGGGCAGTTGCCCGGTGGCGTCGCGAACCAGCAGATGAAAGACTGCATCGCGTCCGCGCATGGTGCGCACCGCCTGACCGCTCATGACCTGAACGCGAATGGTGTAAATGCCGTTGGGCTGAATGTCTTTTACATTGGAAAAATGGATGCGGTCTTCGTAACGGAAAGGCAGGTAGGTCAGCAGGTCTTCGAGCGTGTGAATTCCGCGATTGGCGAGCAATTCTGCTCGTTGCGGGCCAACGCCCTTAATCATGCGTACATCAGTGGTCAGGGTTTGCGTGGACACAATGGAAAAGCGTTCTTTTTGTGAACGCCGATTATGTTCTGCTCCTACTAATTGCACAGTAACGGCAAAAGAACTCCATCTTTTATACCATTATGAATGCACAGCACGGTGATAAGCCGCTGTGCAGCCGAAACTTGCACTGATTTCGTGCGTATTCTAGAGTGATGGCGCCGCATTCTCATTTAAGGATACGTCTTAGTTTGTAGCTATCCAATGTCCCACGCGCAACCACGGCGTGTGGGGTACCCTCGTTACCCAGGAAGCTTGCAATTGCTGCTGCGAAATCAAATTGACGCAGAGATGTAGATTCTGGGGTGGCTCGTGGAGGTTTCGTGTCGACTGACCGTTTAACATCTGCGAACAAACTCGCGTTACTGCTGTGGGTGATCGCAGGAATTTCCGGCGCGTTGTTTGCGCACAAATATTATTTCCGCGCGTTTCCGGAAGCCTCGGTGAATTTTAAGGTCTCGCGTGGGGAAGCTCTAGCGCGCGCAAAAGAGTTTTTAGCGAGTGAGGGTCAGGACGCCGGAAGCTATCAGTCCGCTATCGTTTTCAACGTGGACGACGACGCGAAAACATATCTGGAACGTGAAACCGGGCTGGAACAAGCCAACCGGCTGATGTCCTCGGAACTGAATATCTGGTATTGGGATGTGCGTTTTTTCAAGCCGCAACAGGAAGAGGAATTTCACGTACGGGTAAGCCCCGCGGGCCAGGTGATGGGCTACGAGCATCACGTGGAAGAAGCCAGAGCAGGCGCAACGCTGGCCCGCGCCGCCGCCCAATACGCCGCCGAAAATTTCATTGAAAGCAAAATGGGTATCAAGTCCGGCTGGGATCTTCTACCGGAAGAAATAAATTCGGTGAAAAGACCGAACCGGCTGGATTGGTCATTCACGTGGGAAAAACATGGATTTCGCGCCAAGGAGGCGCCGTACCGGCTCAACGTAGTGGTGCAAGGCGACCAGATCGGAAACAGCGAAGAATATTTGAAGGTCCCCGAAGCGTGGGAGCGCGGTTACAAGCAATTGCGCTCCACGAACCTGCTGTACAACCAGATCGCCATCATCCCGTACGTCCTGCTGATGGGCAGCGCGCTGTGGCTGGGAATTTCGCTGTGGCGTAAGGGGCAAGCAGACTGGATGGGCGCCATAAAACTGGGTGCCCTGGTAGCCGCGCTGTTTTTTCTGATGCAGCTCAATCAGTGGCAATCGACGCGGGCAAATTACGATACCCACGCTTCGTATGGAAGTTTCGTCGCGTTGCAAATCCTTTTGAACATTTTGATGGCTATAGGCACGGCGCTGACCGTAACCATGGTGCTGCCGGGCGCGGAGCCGCTGTATCGTGCGACGCAACCAAACCGCCTGCGCCTCAGTAAGGCATTCACTTTGCGTGGGCTGCAATCCAAGGAATTTTTCTCCGCCGCGGTAGTGGGCTTGTCGCTGGCAGCGGCACACATCGGTTTTATCGTGGCGTTCTATATGTTTGGCAGCAAAGTGGGCGTCTGGGCGCCACAGGATCTCAATTATTCCGATGCGGTGAATACCTCTTTTCCATGGATCGCGGGCATCGCGATCGGATTGCTGGCATCGACCAGTGAAGAATTTCTATTTCGCTTGTTCGCCATACCCTTCCTGGGGCGTTTGACCAGATCGCGCGTGCTGGCAATTATTCTGCCGGCGTTTTCGTGGAGCTTCCTGCACAGCGCGTATCCACAGGAACCTGGTTACACGCGCGGAATCGAAGTAGGAATTATCGGCATCGTGGCGGGAATCGTAATGCTGCATTGGGGCATTCTAGCCACGCTTATCTGGCACTACACAGTGGATGCTTCGCTGGTGGGCTTGCTGCTGGTGCGCTCTAACAGCATGTATTTCAAAATTTCGGGCGTGATCGTGGGTGCCGCAGCGTTGGTGCCGTTGATCTTTTCGGGTGTGGCGTATTTACGGCGAGGTCACTTTGCGCCGGTGGATGATTTGTTGAATCGCGCGGTACCCGCTCCGCAAATAAGCGTTGTGGATGAAGTCGCTGAAGATCTTGCTCCGACGGTGAAAACCCGTGTTTACGACGCACTCACACCCGGGTCGATTGGCGTCCTGGTGGCCTGTCTGGTAATCGGGAGTTTGCTGGCCTGGCGCGTCAAGGTGCCTTCGATCGGTGATTACTTGAAGCTTTCCGTCAATGCGCGAACCGCGCTCATCGATGCGGATGAAGTTCTTCGGCGGCGGGGGATAGACCCGCGGTCCCACCATCACGCGGTGTTGCTCGCCAACACTACTGACCCGCTGACGAACGAATTTCTGCGTGAGCGCGTCGGCGTGGCCAGGGTAAATGAGATTTACGAAAAGGAAGTGCCCGGCGCGCTTTGGAGGGTTCGCTATTTCCGCGACAGCCAGCCGGAAGAATGGATAGTGGTGCTGCGCCCGAACGGCGCGCTGCATTCTGTTCATCATATTTTGAGCGAAGATGCTCCCGGCGCTTCGCTCAGCAAAGATGAGGCCGTGAAGCGCGCGGAAGAGTATCTGCAGAAGACGCAGCAGATTGATCTGGCGCAATGGATGCTGATCGAAGCCAAGTCCGACAAGCATCCGCATCGCGTGGACCACCTGCTCACGTGGGAGCAAAATCGCGCGCTCGATGACTCGGACACAAAAGCAGATTCTAAAGAACACGCGCACGCGCGTAGCGAAGTCGCGGTTCTCGGCGATGAAGTGTCCAACTACCGCACGTACATAAAAATTCCCGATGACTGGAGGCGCCGGCAGTCGGAGCTGACGCTGCCGCGCGTACTTATTTCCATGGTGCTTCCGCTTCTGGTTTTGGGCGGCCTAATGGTTGTTGCGCTGATTGTATTCCTGAAGAATTTGCGCTCCGACGATGCGCATTCCATTCCCTGGCGGCGCCTGGCAGTGTGGGGGCTGTGGGGACTGGCGGCGTATGTGATCATTTTCGCATTCGGCAACCGCATCGCTAGTTTTATGAATACCTATCAGACAGCCATTCCGTTGAAGACCATGCTTGTGGGAATCGGGATCGGCGCGGTGCTTGGAGCAGCCGTGTATTTCTCCGGGATCGTGCTGCTTTTTGGCATGGCTTGGTATTTCGGAAGGCGCGCCTTAGGTGAAGAGCGGCTGCCGAGCTGGACGGGTATGCCACTGCTGTATTACCGCGACGCAGTGCTGATTGGCGTGGGCGGTACAGCGGCACTGGTTGGATTTAGCCGTCTTATTGCAGCGCTGTCGGCCCATTGGCTCACCGCCCATCGTGGTATTGAAGCTTCCTTTGGCGGTGACTTTGATGCGACGCTCCCGGCCGCGTCGATTTTTGGCACAGTTTTGCTCAGGGCTCTGATGTACACCGGGCTCGTGGCACTCTGTGCTTCGTTTGTGGCCACGAATGTGAAACAGCCGTGGCTGAGGTTATTACTTTTTCTGAGTGCCGTGTTGGCAACCGTGGGCATGGCTTGGGGGACTCCTGCGGATTTCGCCAAACAGTTCTTCGCGGGAGCCCTCCTTCTAGGTTTGCTGGTATTCGGCATAAGGCGGGTCGTGCGCTTCAACATCCTGGGATGTTTCCTTGTGGTGGTGGGTACATCGCTGCTCGCCGCCGCGGCGAAGCTGGTTTCGCAACCGGATAACTTCTATCGAGTCAACGGCTACGCCGTTCTCTTGATGTTGGCTGGCCTGCTAGCTTGGCCCCTATCGAGTTGGAGCAGGCGGGGCGCTCGCGACGAAGCCTAAAGGCAGTAAATTTCTCTTGGGTTACCCCCAAAACGAAGAATTTTTGCTGTCAGATTCAATAAATTAAAAAGAAACAAACCACCTCACCCGTGCGTTGTTACTTCAGGAAGCGATGCTCACCCATGGGGTAGCGGCACGTCCAAATAGGGTGGTCGCACGGGTGTTCCGTGTTGGCCCAACGAAGAAACTTGCATTATTGTGTAGTGGGGCGCGCCACCACACATTTTCAAGGACGGTACGCGAACAGAAGGCGAAGAATGTCGCTTCCACGATGGGTTTTGGCTGTGGCCGGTGAAGCTGGAGGCGCGGGCGGCGGAGACGCAGCCCTGGGCGCGGTGACTTCTCTACCGAACCTTGATGACCGGGCCCTCGTGGTGGAAGCCCAAGTGGGCAACCGCGCCGCCTTCGAGGAACTGGTTCACCGTTATGACCGGGACGTTTTGCGGCTGGCGCTGAATTTGATGAGGCGCCCGGAAGATGCGCGCGATGTCTACCAAGAAGCTTTCCTGAAAGTCTACCGCAACCTGCATCGATTCCGTTTTGAGTGCAGCTTTTATACCTGGCTATACCGCATCGTCACCAACGTGTGCCTCGACCACTTACGCCGCCGGCAAGCCCGCCCCGAGGACCAATCGCCAGAGTCGAATCACGGGTACCACGACGACGGTATCACTGACTTTTTCGAGCGACAGCGTGAACACCGCCCCACGCTAGATCCCGAACGCATCATGTTTGGACTGGAGATAAAAGCGCGAATTGCGGTGGCCATGCAACGCCTTTCACCGCGCGAGCGCATCGTGTTTGAAATGAAGCACTATCAGGGGTTGAAACTCCGTGCTATAGGCGATGCACTGGGAACCACCGAAGAGACGGTGAAGAATTCGTTGTTCCGCGCGACGCGCAAGCTCAGGCACGAATTGGGAGAACTGCGATGAGCGCGGCGGATAGGAAGTCGCGTTGCGACAAAATTGCCCCCATTTTGGTCTTCTACGCTTGTGATGAGGTCAGCGAAAACGAACGCAAGCTGATCGATGAGCATCTTGCCGTGTGCGCCTCCTGCGCGGAACAACTCACAGGCGAGCGAGCGTTGTGGGAAGCGATAGGCGCCGCGAATCCGCCTGCTGGTGAAATCAATTCCGCGGACGCGCTGCTGGCGCAGTGCCGCAGCCAGCTCGCGGAAACGCTTGACGACCTTGCCGTGACGCCGGTACGCGAGCATTGGCAGCCGTTTGGCTGGGTGCGCCGGTTTATGGCTTTGCGACCGGCGTGGAGCGGCGCAATGCTGGTTTTCTTCGGGGCGTTGCTGGGTGCCCACGTAATTCCCTGGCTGCAAAATAGCCTTCCCGGCAACAGCAACGGCCGCGTTGTAAACGTCCTGGCTTCGCAAAAACTTACCGATGAGCAGCTTTCGAAAATGGCCGTGGCAGGAATTAATCTTGCGCCGTGGCCGAATGCCGCGCCCGGTACGGTGCAACTGCAATTGCGCGCCGAGCAGCCCATGGTGATTTCGGGCAACGTGGACGACAGCAACATGCGCCGCGTGCTGACCTACGTAGTGGAAAACGGCGAGCGCTTCGATGCCGGTGTGCGGCTGGATTGTCTGGATGCGCTCAAAGCGCAGGCGCGAGATGCGCAAGTACGTAAGGCGCTGCTGTTGGCCGCGCGCAAAGATCAGAATCCCGCGGTACGCATGAAAGCTCTGGAAGCGCTAAAGGATGCGGCTTCGGACGACACCGTTCGCGAAGCCCTGCTTGATGCGCTGGAGCATGATGCGAATCCGGGGGTGCGTGTGGAAGTGGTGAACATGTTGGTGCACTCGCTGGAACATGAGTCGCAAAGTTCAAATATGGTTTCCTTCCCTAAACTTGCAGGCGCGCCGGGAAATTTGGATGACCAGTCCGATGACATGCAGATGACTTCGTCAAGCGAATCCAGCGCGATGATTTCGGACGCTTCCGTCGAGAAAGTGATTCGTACCCTGGAAGAGCTGCAAAAGCGGGATCCCAGCCGCTATGTTCGGCTGCGCAGCGCGGCGGCCTTGCGGCAGATTGGCCCACGAGAACCTCAGTAGTGATCAGCGGGATTTAGTTCATCCATGAAAGCTTGTTCTCATTACAAACGTGAATTCAGAAGCGGGAATTTTCGCAGCGCTGGATGGCTCTGTGGATTAGCGATTATTCTTTGCGTCTCTCTATTTTCCAGTTCAGGCCGGGCCGCTGTTGAGTTGGAGCCTCACGAGCATACAAAATCTGGCGATCCTGTAACGCCCCACGCCTTTGACCAGCGCACCGGTGTGCTTGAAACGCAAGATGGGTTGACGTTGCGGCTGAACGCGGATTTGGGCTCCGTGCATATTATTACCCTGGAAGCGGGCGCAGCCCCAGCGGTGCGTTACACAGTGCGCATCGAAACGGATGCGCGAGCTCCACAGGCTCAGGCGCTGCTGGATAAATATGTCCTGCGCGCCAAAGCTACTGGTGCAGGTGTGGAGATGGAAGGGGCGTTGCCCCCGCAGGCCGCGCGAGCGGCGGCATCTAGCGCGCAATTTTGGGTGCAATTTGAAATTGCAGTGCCTGCGGGATACAGCCTCGACGTCAAGACCGAGGCAGGCGACATTGAAACTCAGGATATCGGCGGAACAGCGACGCTAATCACCCAGGGAGGAAATATCCGCACCGGGCGCATTGGCGTAAGCGCATTGCAGAACATCGCTCATCACATGCACGACGCCAACGCCGTCAACTTTTCTCGTGGCACATCGAAATTGCGAACCGAAGGCGGACACATTCAGGTGCTCGATGTGGCCGGCAA
>Ga0209734_1000063_pt1 | contig 10977 bp, 10 predicted proteins | sample BlaSpr_A8_OM1_M2_FD_187981 | JGI IMG/M metagenome (GOLD analysis project Ga0209734, IMG submission 187981) | Forest soil microbial communities from Thunder Bay, Ontario, Canada - Black Spruce, Ontario site 2_A8_OM1_M2 (SPAdes) (version 2) | ecosystem: Environmental > Terrestrial > Soil > Boreal...
AAACCGGCTCGTTCCCAGAACCATGACGATTCAGGCTCGCCGATCAGATTTCCGATCTGGATGTATGCCTGGGCCGGCGGTTCATGCGTGCCACGCTCCCATCGCGACAAAGCCATCGCCGAATAATGCAGCCGTGACGCGAACGCCGACTGCGTCAGACCCATACGTCGCCGCAAACTTAAAATTTTGCGCGCCCATTCCGGATTTGAAGTCTTTCGGGTTCTCATTAGGCTACGTTTGTAATGCCCGCCGCTACCATTTGTGTTAGTCTTACCTTGCACCCCATCTGCTGTCCGCCTGAAAGGCTCGTCATGAATGTTGACAAAGTGGATAGTAACATAAATTCTATCCCCTCCGTTTCACTTTTTCGGGGCATCTATAATCGCGTCGCTAAGCGCCTCGGGGTGGATCCTTCGTACGTAAGCCGCGTCGCCCGGGGCGAGCGGAAGTCCGCTGTCGTGGAAAAAGCTCTTGCGGAAGAAGTGCGCCTTATTCGAGACCATCTAAACAACCACCAGAACAATCACGATAACAACAATCACGCGCCGGTCAACCAAACAAAGAAATCCAGAATGAAAGCCCGCCCTCTCGAATCTTTAGAGCCTAATTTTCCAAGCTAAAATTTTGGTTTTGAACGCCTCAAGAGGTTTCGTCTGCGCACTTATGGCAGCAATCGCCCGGGATCTTCTTTCGCTTCGTCGAGCCAGCTTTTCAGCACTTCCACGTTTTTCGCATCCGGGTCCAGAAACACCAACCCCACGCCCAAATTTGAATGTGCGTAAACCACCCGCACCTTGGTTTCGAAAACCTTGTCGCCCGCCGAAATCTTTACCAGCGCGATCGTGTCCTCCGGGAAAGGGTTCAGCATATCCAGATAACAGCCGTGTACGCTGAGTTCGCTCACGCGTGTGGCGATACGCATTCTGGTAGCCGGTTCGAACAGTTCAGCGTTGGCGATAAACGCGTACCGTGGATTTCGTCGGCGTTGTTCTTCGCTCATCCGTATCCCCCAAAGATCAAAAGTACCGCTTTATCTAGGGCTCGCATCGCTTCAGACACTAGCCATGCGGGGCGCGATATTCGACGCTCCAATGATGGCACAGAAAAACCACAATGCCAGCCGTCAGCCCACCGCCTTGCCAATGTCGAACTAAGTCATGCCCCGGGCGAGGAGAAATCCTGCTTGCGCGGTAGTATAACGTGCCTTCGTGCAACTCTCCTCACGGCTCATAACGCGTGGTGGCCGAAGAGATATCGGTGCCGATTTCGATCCGATTCCACTTTCAGGATCTTGCGCCCCTACCTGATCTTCGCCCGGCCAATTCCGGCTAGGTTGCCCTCGCCTGTGTCGGGTGGTACCACCCCCTGCCGGAACGGCCATCCACCACGACCATCAAAAGCATCTCACCTCCAGTACTAGCCCGGACCGCATATTGCGCGGGGCGAAATAAGGTGCCAGAATCTGTCTCGCTGTTGGTCTACTACGGGAAACAAGTTGGCGCTTGGCGGTGTCTAAATAACGTAGCGCCATTTCCGGTGGCGGCGCACCAGTACTCGATCAGCCCGCGAGTTTCATTTCGGACTCGCGCTCGGGCTAGGAAAGGCCAGAGTGTCCGATTGGGCCAGTGCGCTCCCTTGGGGACGCGACGAATCCGAACTCCTCACCGAGCTACAAGCCGGTTCTGAAACTGCCTTCGATTGGCTCGTCACTCATTACCACGCCCCTGTCTACAATCTAATTCTCGGTATGCTCGGAGACGCTTCTGATGCTGCCGATGGCACCCAGGAAGTTTTCCTGAAAGCATTTCGCGGTATACGTGGTTTCCGCCACGGCAGTTCTTTGAAGACCTGGCTATACCGCATCGCCATACGTGAAGCACTAAACCATAAGCGCTGGTTTAAGCGCCATCTTCAAAAAACCGTGTCCATCGATGCCGAACTGGAAGAAGGCCGCGAGCATCTTGAAATCGAAGATCTTTGCGCCACGCCGTTCGAACAACTGGCTGCCCGGGAAATGCAGCTCGTCGTACAACGCGCACTACTCAGTGTTCCTCACGTGTTTCGCGTCGCCGTTATATTGCGTGACCTTGAAGGATTTAGTTACGAAGAAGTTGCTGAAATTCTGGAGTGCAGCATCGGAACGGTGAAGTCGCGCATTTTGCGAGGACGCCGCGCCCTAAAAGAAATTCTTCAGCCGCTTTTGTCGGAGCAAGAATCCCACCAGGGAACTGAACATGACACTCGGCATTCAGCCCCGGTAAAATCTTCCCACGTCGCAAAACGGGCGCAGCAATCTCCTTTTAAAGACGCCTACGCAACTGCATGGCCCGTCGCCCGCGTTGTTCCTGCCAACGGCCTCTCCTTGGCCAACAACCCTATTGGTGAGGTGCCCGATGAACTGTAATTCGGTACGCACCAGGTTGGCCGGTTACCTTGACGACGGACTCACCGGTTCTAATCGCATCCAGGAGCGCGCGAGTGTCCGTGCGCATCTGGAATCCTGCGCGGATTGCCGCGAGGACCTTCAACGTTTTCGCAAGTTGGGCGTGATGCTGTCGTCCTTGGCCAAGCACACCCCTCCGCCCGACCTGTCTGTGCGTATCAAAGTGGCTGCCGCACAAGCCCAGGCCTCTCGAGGCTGGCGTGCCCACGCGCGCCAAATTCGTAATCGCGCCGAGATTCTGCTCGACAATGTTTTTCGCCCGCTCACCTTGCCGGCCACCGGCGGATTCGTGTCTGCCATTCTGGTTTTTGTCTTGGTTTTTCAGATCCTGGCCCCAGGCATTACGGTGCGCGCGGTTGAAAACGACGTGCCCATTAACTTGATGCGGCCGGCGGAATTGGTTTCGCTCTCTGAATATCCGCCGTCCTGGGCGCCCGAACATGATGTGGAATTGGCCTTGCCGCATGGCTTATTGGTCGACGTGACTATTGATGCCAAAGGCGGAATGACCGGCTACCAAATTTTGTCCGGGCCGCACAGCACGGATATGCGGCACCAGCTCGACCAGTTGCTGATGTTCTCGCGCTTTAGTCCCATGCTTAGCTTTGGGCGTCCGACCGCAGGCGGCCACGTAATTTTGAGCTTCAGCGCCGTACACGTTCGCGGATAATGGCCCACTCTCAACCTCAGCCAGAATTAACCCTAGTAACTTAAACAAGTTCATAGCCTTAGCCTACCTGTCCTTCGCTTTCCGCTAACACTGCTCGCCCGTTCAGCTTACGACTCGTGCGCACCTGACCCTCGCACTTTCTCCCAGTACACGCCCCTACAGGTTCAATGGATGAGGAGGCGCCAATGCCCCTCAGTGTCCCGTTTTCTATACCGGTGCCCACGCGCACAACTTTACGCGTGCTGCTTCGAATCATCGTGGTGGCCGCGATTGTCGTGCTCATTACTTCTTGCTCCGTTTACGCGCAATCTGAAGTATCCACCGCTGAACGCGCCCTCTTCGACTCTCTTAACCGCGAACGTTCCGCGCAGGGCCTGCCCGCTCTCCAATGGGACGCCGCGCTGGCATCGGCTGCACGCGAACACGCAGCTCGCATGGCGCAACGCAACGTCTTGTCGCATCAACTTCCGGGTGAACCCCAGGTGCAAGTCCGCGCCACCCAGGCAGGTGCGCGCTTCACCACCATCGCCGAAAATATTGCTGTCGCTCCGAACTCGGCAACCATTCATTCGGCATGGATGCAATCACCGCATCATCGCGAAAATATTCTTGACCCGGAACTCAACGAAGTAGGTATTGGTGTAGTGAAGGGCAGTGATGGACTGTTCGCCGTTCAGGATTTTTCTCAATCGGTAGCCAATCTGAATTTCAAACAACAGGAACAGCAAGTCATCTCCAATTTGAATGTCCACGGCATGCGGGCAACTCGGGCGACCAATGACGCCCGCAAGACCTGCGAAATGGATCGCGGCTTCTCGGGCAGCCGCCCGCTATCCGTCACCCGCTTCGAGACCGCTGATTTGACGAAGTTGCCCTTTGATTTGGATCAGAAACTTCGCTCCGGCCGGTATCATTCCGCGGCCGTCGGCGCTTGTGACGGCGCCAGCTCAGCCGGTTTCACGCGCTTCAAGCTGGTCGTCGAGCTTTTCTAATCAATTCCCATTCGTAAGATCCAGAGATTTCAAGGCCGCAAAACAGTCGCCATCCAGTGCGTGCGGCACATCTGCAGCCATGATCTTAAATACTTCGCCTTTCGTTAACGCACCACGGTAAGGACGTTTCGAAGACAGCGCATCGTAAACGTCCGCGACTGCAATAGCTAGCGCGCCAGGCGAAATCTGCGCAGCGCGTAGATTACGAAAATATCCTGAACCATCTAACCGTTCGTGATGCGAGCTCGCCAGGAAAGCCAGGTCCTGGAAACCTCGTATGCGCTCCAGTATCCGTTGCGTGTAATAGGGATGCAGCCGCACCGTCTCCCATTCCGCCGCAGTTAATTTTCCTGGTTTGTCGAGAATATTGTTGGGTACGCTGAGTTTTCCGATGTCGTGCAGCAGAGCCGCGCGTCGCACCAAGGTCACTTGATCCTCGGGCAGCGCCAATCGTTGGCAAATCGCAACCGCAATGCTTGTGACTCCCCGCGAATGCGAATGCGTATATGGCGATTTGATGTCGATAACGTTCGCAAAGGCTTCGCAAACATTGTCGAGCTTGGCCTCATCGGCATAAAGCGAAATGTTTAGGGGCTCCATCTCCATTACCGCTTCGCGTACGCGATCCTGTTCGATAAGTTCCCACAGTTCGGTATCCTTTTCTAGTTCGGTCACCGCCCGCACCAGTTCCGGGTCAAACCAGGACCCGCTTCTGTCGCGAAGCACCTGGAAACCATCGGAAACTCCATTCAAAGTGACGAACACCTCGAGTGTCTGGCACAAATTCATAATCCGCGAGAAAAGCGGAATGTCCTGCGCCTTGCGCCCGGCGGGGAATCCTTTTCCATTCCAGTGTTCATCCAGGCTGTAAATTGCGGTGGTCGTGGAGTCGGAGAATCCAATTTTCTTCGCGATTTGCGCCCCGCGATCGCAGCGCATATTGATCAGTTCACGTGTTTGCGCGTCCCGGTTCGTGGCCACGCTGGCAATGGCGAAGACCCGCTCCAGCCGCGACCGTCCGGGCATCACATTCCGTAATAAATATTCCAGCCCCTCGAAACTCACCTTCGTCCAGTCGGTCGATTTGACCTCCTGTTTGGCTTTGCGCTCGTCTCCTCCCAGAATCTCGTACATTCGGGCCGCGTTGCTGCTACACCCCGCGTCCTTCAGCAGCGTTGCATAGTAAAGGTCGGACTTTTGTTGCACAGAAAGATTCAGGACGTCCGCCAGGCGCATGCTCAACAGGCAGCATTTGACCGCATGGCCCATTGGCTGCCCTTCCGTCAAATCCAGTGCGTAGGAGAGTGCGGAGATCAAATCCGACATGCGCAGCTGCGTCGCTGAAGATACTGGAGCGAGAGTCTCGGTGATCAGCATATGCGAGAGCTTCCAGTATAGGGCGACCGGTCGCTCAGACTGTCGCGCTTGGCGAACCACGGTGCGCTGAGAGGAAACATCTTTTCATGCCCGACCCAGTCGCCGGTAATAGCAGGAAATCGTTGTTTTTCGATCACAGACCAAATACACTGGCGCCACGCCATGAGCCACTATTATTGGTTTCGATTTAGCAAGCCACCCAACTAGGAGCGAGGGGCGTTTTCTCTAGCAAGCACTCAAAAAGAGATTTGGCCCACTTGCAAGAGTGGGTTTTTTATTTTTAGCAATCGCGCCAGCGTTATAACCGAGAGCGAAAGGAAATCCCGATGATTATCTCCATGAGGCGTCATTCCACTCCTGAAGAAATCGCCGAAGTTCGCAAACAAGTCGAACATTTCGGCTACAAAGTGCACTCCATCGAAGGCGAGGAACGCGTGGTGATCGGTGTCGTCGGCATCGGCGACGTTACCGCATGCCTGGAATCCGTCGAAGCCATGCCGCAGGTCGAAAAAGTGGTGCCCATTTCGGCTCCTTACAAATTTGTCAGCAAAGAATTTCGTACCGGCAAGACGCGCATAAAAATTAACGGCCTCGAAATTGGCGGCGACGAATTCCTCGTCGCGGCTGGACCTTGTTCCGTGGAGTCCGAAAAACAAATCATGCAGGCCGCCGAAGGTGTCGCCAAAGCCGGCGCCAAAATGCTGCGCGGCGGAGCCTTCAAACCACGAACATCCCCCTATGACTTTCAAGGCATGGAAGAAGAAGGTCTGAAGCTTTTACAAAAAGCCCGCAAGGAAACCGGGTTGGCCATCATCACTGAAGTGATGAGCGATCGCGATGTCGATCTGATCGCTCAGTATGCCGACGTGATGCAGGTCGGCGCGCGCAACATGCAGAATTTTATTCTGCTAAAGGCGCTGGGCAAATGCCGCCGCCCGGTGCTCCTGAAGCGCGGCCTAAGCAGCACCATAAAGGAACTCTTGATGTCCGCCGAATACATCGTCGCGCACGGAAACCCTGATGTGATTCTATGCGAACGCGGCATCCGCACCTTTGAGACCGCCACACGCAACACCTGCGACATTGCCGCCATCCCGGTATTGAACGAGCTGACCCATTTACCGGTGATCCTCGATCCCAGTCACGCCACCGGAAAACGCAGCCTGGTGCCCGCCTTATCTCGCGCGGCGGTAGCTATCGGCGCGGACGGCCTGATCGTGGAAGTTCATCCCGCTCCGGAAAAGGCCATCAGCGATGGCGCGCAATCATTGGATCTGGTTCAGTTTCGAAAAATGATGCAGGACCTGCGTCCCTATGTGGAGCTATGGCAAGCTGCGAGGAAAACCGAACAGAGCTCCACCGTGGTCGTCGCCTGAAAAATCTGAGTCCAGGCCGATTCGGGTTTACCTGAAATGTTCACTGATGTAATTGCAGCACACGCATCAGCGTAGCCTGCAATTTCTGGCACTCCGCCTGCCGTTCGTGCTCGTCTTTTGTGCGGTCGTTCAGCGCTTCCTTCAAGAGCATCAAGTTTCGCCGGAACTCCAGCTGTGCCAGAACCAGTCGGCTCAGCGCCTTCAGCGCCTCCTTCTGGTCAGGAGCAAGTTCGCGCGGCTTCTGATCGATCACGCACAAAGTTCCCAGCGCGAAGCCGTCCTCGGTAACCAAAGGCGCTCCGGCATAAAAGCGTATGTGTGGCTCCGACACTACTAACGGGTTGTCTTTAAATCGTTCATCGGCCAATGCATCCGGCACGACAAAAACATCCTTTTGCAAAATAGCAGTCGAGCAAAGTGCTACGTCGCGAGAAGTTTCCGCGACAGAAATTCCTATGCGCGATTTGAACCACTGGCGCTCGCCGTCGATCAGCGAGATTAATGCAATAGGGGTTTTACAAACATAGGAAGCCAGGAGGGTGAGATCGTCGAACGCTAATTCCGGGTCCGTATCGAGAATGGCGTATTTCTCAAGAGCGGCGACGCGGCGCTCTTCGTTCTTGGGTTTGGTCAATTCCATGTTTCCTCCAACTACTGCGAATTGATCCCGGTCAAGGTGGGGGCGGCAAGCTTAACTCTATTGCCGTAGTATATGCGACCGCAAGCCTTTGCCTGCGCAGCATACAATCTTTGCGACATCTCTCCCCGAACCGCCTCAGTTTTTCCATTGAATTAGATGCGGCTGGACGTAATTTCGTCAGGGGACTGATAAGCACCCGCCGCAGCCTGTTTAATGATAGGCTCTGCACTTTTACGGAGGGAATTTGATGCGTAGATCTTTTCACGTGATGGCCATTGTTGCAGTCATTGCCCTGGGCTCCAGTATTTCTATTGCGTACGCGCAGGAAAAAGCCGCGGCGCCAGTGAAAAAGATTGCTGTGCGCGCCGGCCATTTGATTGATGGCCGAAACGACAAGTTTATCGACAACGCGCTCATCGTGATCGAAGGCGACACTATTTCGTCGGTTTCATCCGGCGGCCAGCCGCCTGCCGGCGTCGAAGTGCTCGACCTTTCGCAATACACGGTGTTGCCCGGATTCATGGACACGCATACCCATGTACTCTTAAACGGCGATATAACCAACGAAGATTACGACGTGCAGTTGTTGAAGCAATCCATTCCTTATCGCTCAATTTTAGGCGCGCGCAACGCACGCATATCGCTGGAGCACGGATTTACTACCATTCGTGACCTGGAAACCGAAGGCGCTATGTATGCCGACGTGGATGTGAAAACCGCCATTGCCAATGGCGAAGTGCCCGGGCCGCGCATGCAAGTAGCCACCCGCGCCATGACTCCCACCGGCATGTATCCATTGTTGGGATATTCGTGGGAGCTGAAGGTGCCCACGGGCGTGCAATATGTCGACGGCGTCGATGGTGCGCGCAAAGCCGTACGCGAGCAGGTGATGTATGGCGCCGATTGGATCAAATATTATTCGGATCGCAAATATCATTTTGAAGCTGACGGCGTGCTGCACAGCATGGTGAATTTTACCGACGAAGAGGCAAAAGCTATTGTGGACGAAACGCACCGGCTGGGCAAACGAGTCGCGGCCCACGCGATTGGTTCGGACGGAATTGCCGCAGCGTTGCGTGCCGGCGTCGATACCATTGAGCACGGTGACGGACTCACCGATGCCTTGCTGGATGAAATGGCCAGGAAAGGCGTCTACTGGGTGCCCACCATAACCGTGGGCGCTTACGTCGCGCCTGGACGCGGCGGAAACTGGACCAAGATGGTGGACCTGGAGCGCCTCGCCTTTCAAAAGGCGCTGAAGAAAAACGTGAAAATTGTTTTTGGAACGGATGCCGGCGGATTCGATTGGAAAGAAGTAAATCAAGCCAAGGAATTTGAATACTACGTGCAGTATGGGATGACTCCCATGCAGGCTATTCGCTCGGCTACCTCGATGGCCAGTGAGCTGTTGGGTTGGAAAGATAAAGTGGGAACCATTGAGTCCGGCAAATGGGCCGACATTGTTGCCGTGAGCGGCGATCCCTTGAAGGATATTTCAGAATTGTCGCGTGTGAAATTCGTGATGAAGGGCGGGGTAGTTTACAAAAGCGAGCCGCGTTAGTTTAATTGATCGGGGCTCAGAAGAAGGCCGCGCCGCCGTCCACATTGATGGACTGGCCCGTCATGGCGCTGGAAGCGTTCGAACAGAGAAATAGCGCGGCGTGCGCGATTTCGTCGGCGGTTTGTCCCCGACCCTGCAAAATGGATTGCAGAAAACCGGCCAGTTGTTCTTCTGAACTCACGCCAGTTTTTTTGGCCAGCGTGGCCCCGAGTTCCTGGGACATCACCGTTTCAGTAACCGGACCCGGACAAATAGCGTTCACGCGTACTCCTTTGCGCGCGCCTTCTGCCGCGGTCACGCGCGTCAAGCCCAGCATGCCGGCTTTGGCAGCGGCGTAGGCAGAACCCCACGGAAAAGCAGCCTTAGCCGACAAACTGGAAATATTGAGAATAACTCCGTGCTCATGCTCGTACCTTTCTGGCAATACCAGTTGCGACAGCAGAAAAGCGGCCCGCAGATGCACCGCAATCACCTCATCAAAATCGGCCAGCGGATATTCTTCAACGGGAACAACCGGCCCGTAGTGGCCTGCGTTGTTCACCAGAATAGTCACCGGACCAAATTTTTCACGCGCCGCGTCAACGACCCGGCGGCAGTCGTCTTCTCTGGTTGAATCAGCGGTTGCGAATGCAACTTGACCGCCGGCATTCGAAATCTCCGCCGCAGCAGAAGCAAGTTGGTCATGCGAGCGTGCGCACAGAAAAACCGAGGCGCCTTCTTTTGCGAAGAGCAGTGCAATGGCGCGCCCGATGCCGCGGCCCGAGCCGGTAACTAAAGCGGTTTGTCCTTGAAGAATCATAGGGGAGGAGAATAGAAGGACAGGGGAGCGCATGCAAGGGCGCTTCGTTCATCAAAAAGTTTGGGCTAGTCCCAATTTTTAATATCAGGCCAATCTGCCTGAAGATTCTTCTTACGGTGCCGGCAAAGTAAAATCGGGTTTTTCTCGAAGGGCATGGCGTACGGATTGTCCAGCGTGGCTGCTACCCTGACGCTCTCATAGGAATCGACCGCATCTTCAGGTTTAATTCCAATGCGGATAACGATTTCGCCGGTATAGTTGCGCGGTCCCCACAAGAAATAATTTTGGTGCGTGCATATCGCTTTCGGCAAACCGTACCTGCTGCCGAAAAAGTCCACAGCGCCAGCTTCGCCATAGTTGTTGGCGAAAATTGCCGTTCTGGATTGCTCCTCAGGCGAGAGTGAATGATAAACGCCGGCCACCCGGGCAACCATGTCTTCCCAGCCGAATTCATCGGCATAGAATTGCGGCAACGTCACGGTGTCCTGATTATGCTCGGACTTTGGAATACCGAATGGCAGATGTGCCTGATAACGCAGATAGGCATCGATGGGTAAAACAGGAAGCACAACAGGCAACAAAAGAAGTATCCCGACAGCAAGCCAGCCGAACATCGCCACTTCAATTGCAGTCCGCATACGGGGACGCTCTTCGAAATGTTTATTGCTTAAGAATTTTTCCGCGGCAACGGCACCGGCGGCAAGGACCAAGGGGTAAACCGGCGCAGAATAATAATTCTTTCCCTGCGCCAACAGAAAAAACCCGAAGGTAAAAGCAAACGTCCAGCCAAAGACGCGAAATTGTTTGCCCGCACTGGAAAAATAAAACCACAACCCGCCCAACCAGAAGGGAAGTGTGGCCGGATTCATGATGAGAATTTGTTGCGCCAGGAAGGCCACTGGCGAAAGGACCACATCGCGACCCGACGCCCGAATGTTCCTCATCAGCTCCAGAAATGGCCAATGGTGTTGAATATTCCAGAGCAGGTTCGGAAGAAATAACAATAAGGCCACGACGCCCCCGACGAGGATCCATGGAGAAAATAGGAATTTGCGCTGGGGCGTTAGCAGCAGGCCAACCAAAAGAAAAAAGGCAAACGCCGCGATCGAATATTTATTT
>Ga0209734_1000068_pt1 | contig 10687 bp, 9 predicted proteins | sample BlaSpr_A8_OM1_M2_FD_187981 | JGI IMG/M metagenome (GOLD analysis project Ga0209734, IMG submission 187981) | Forest soil microbial communities from Thunder Bay, Ontario, Canada - Black Spruce, Ontario site 2_A8_OM1_M2 (SPAdes) (version 2) | ecosystem: Environmental > Terrestrial > Soil > Boreal...
TAAGCGCCCTGCGGCGCGTGTGGAGCTCTCGGTGCTTGCGCGATATCTTTTCTGCTGCAATAGCATTCGTAGACAAGGCCGCGCTGGGCCAGGCCAAAGACCACGTCGTCGTAACGCTGTGGGTGCTCGGTCTGGAATTCCACCGCGCCGTCCCACGCCAGACCGAGCGCGGCGAGATCGTCGAGCTGGCGGGCGGCGATGTCGGTGTCGGTGCGGTCGTCGAGATCCTCGACCCGCATCAGAAACCGACGGCCGGTGGAGCGGGCGACCAGCCACGCCAGCACCACCGCGATTTTCCATGCCACGCCCGTCACTGCCGAAGAGCGTGCGCTGGTCACGTATAATCCGGTTTCGCTCAATTGGTCACCGCGTTTTTTCGCGCCACATTTTTTTGAATCCGCACCTCGCGCAATTGCAGCCGTATCCGTTCGAACGTCTGCGAGCGCTTTTCGCGAGCGTGGTGCCAAATCCTCAGAAGCCGCCTATCAGCCTGTCGATCGGGGAGCCGCGCCATGCGACACCCCGGCTGCTGCTCGACGCGCTTGCGGCAGGCGCGAAGGGACTCGCGAATTATCCCACAACGGCAGGCGCGCCCGCGTTGCGCGAGGCGATCGCGGCGTGGCTTAAGCGCCGTCATGGATTGATCTCGCTCGACCCGGCAACGCAAGTGCTGCCGGTGCTCGGCAGCCGCGAGGCGCTGTTCTCGTTTGCGCAGACGGTCATCGATTCCAGCCGCGCCGGCGCGACGGTCGTCGTTCCCAATCCGTTCTATCAGATCTACGAAGGCGCCGCCCTGCTGGCCGGCGGGACGCCGCATTACGTCAATAGCCTCGTTGCGGACGATTTCGCGCCGCGATGGAAGGACGTGCCAGACGCGGTGTGGGCCCGGACGCAACTGCTGTATGTCTGCTCGCCTGACAATCCCACGGGCAGGGTGATGCGTCAGGACGAGTGGCGTTTCCTGTTCGAGCTGGCCGATCGGCACGATTTCGTGATCGCCGCCGACGAGTGCTATTCCGAGGTTTATTTCGACGAGGCAGCTCCCCCACTCGGCGCGCTTGCGGCGGCGCAGGCGCTTGGACGCAACGGCTACCCGCGACTCGTTTCCTTCGGCAGTCTTTCCAAGCGATCCAACGCTCCCGGCTTGCGTTCGGGATACGTTGCCGGCGACGCTGCGCTGGTCAAAGCATTTCTGCTTTACCGGACCTATCATGGCTCCGCGATGTCGCCCGCGGTCGCGGCGGCAAGCATCGCCGCTTGGAACGACGAAGAACATGTCCGTGCCAATCGCGCGCTGTACGCGGAAAAATTCGCCAAGCTGGCGCCGACCGTCTGCGCGATTCTGCCCGCGCACGCGCCCGACGCAGCGTTTTATTTGTGGGCGCGCGTCCCTGGCGACGACGCCGAGTTCGCGCGGCGACTCTATGCCGAAGAAGCGGTAAGCGTCCTGCCGGGCAGCTACATTGGACGCGAAACCGGTGGCCGCAATCCTGGCCACGGGTATGTGCGCATCGCGCTGGTGGCGGCGTTCGACGAATGCGCGGAAGCCGTCGAGCGCCTGGTGAGCTTCGCCCAGCGCGCAAGCTAAGGAACGTCGAGCTGGCCTGTGCCGGTCCGCCCTGCGCCCGCGGGGTACGTTTCATCCGCGCGGGCGGCGCTTAGTCGCGTCGTCTCGGGCCCCGGATGTGAGGCGGTACAATCCGCGCCATGTCGACCCCACAAAATGCGACTCGGCGCGTGCGCGTGCCCGCGGGCTTGCGCGGCGTATCGTGGCGCACCTTTGCGCTGATCCTGGCAGTCAACACCGGCTTTGCCGCAATTCTGTCGATCGAGGATGCGCGACCTTTCTGGCATCCTTTCATCACCGCACAATGCTTCGGGCTGTCGATTGCCTACGCCGTAAATGCCATTTCGCCGTGGGAAAAGACGCATCCGGTGTGGCGGCTGGTGCTCGCCGTTGCGCTCGGGTCGACAGCGGGAATGGCGCTTGTAATACTGATCAAGGGATATGGTCTCGCCGTCAAGGGATATAGCCTGGGCGAGATAGCCGCGATGCCCCACACGTTCGTGTCGACGCTCATCGGCGCCTTCTGCACCGGTCTTTTCGTCAGCATGCTGTTCCTGTTCAAGTTCCGCGAGGCGCGCGCACAAACGCAGATACTGCGAAGTGAAGCCGATCGCAATCTGCTCTCCAAGCAGGCAGCCGAGGCCGAGCTGAAGCTGATGCAGGCGCAAGTCGAGCCCCACTTCCTTTTCAACACGCTGGCGTCGGTGCAATTCCTCACCGAAACGGATCCTCCGATGGCCGGACTCATGCTCGGCCATTTGCTTTCCTACCTCCGCGCCGCGGTGCCGCAGCTACGCTCCGGCAGCACGACCTTGGGGCAGGAAGCCGAGCTTGCCCGGGCGTATTTGTCGATCATGCAGATGCGCATGGAAAGGCGCTTGAGGTTCAGTATCGATATTCCTCCATCGTTGGACTCGCACCCGTTCCCGCCGATGCTGCTGATGTCAGTGGTGGAGAATGCGATCAAGCACGGCATCGAGCCACAGGCCGAGGGCGGCGAAGTGCGTCTCGAAGCGAAACAGAGAGACGGATCGCTGGTCGTCTCGGTCACCGACAGTGGGCGCGGATTCGCCGATCAACCAGGCCAGGGCGTGGGACTGACCAACTTGCGCGAACGCCTTAAGGCGCTTTACGGTCAGCGTTCGCAATTAAGGCTGGACGCGATCCTGCCTCATGGCGCGAAGGCGACCATCGAGATCCCGGATGTCGCCTAGTTCGGGAGCAATGCCGACCGGTCGCGTCACGGCGCTGATTGCCGAGGACGAGCCGCTACTGCGCAAGCAGCTCAAGGCGCGACTCGCGCAGGCGTGGCCCGAGCTCGTGGTGGTCGCGGAAGCCGAAAACGGCGCGGAAGCCGTGGCGCTGGCATCCGAGTTCCAGCCCGACGTCGCTTTTCTCGATATCCGCATGCCGGTCAAAGACGGCATCGCCGTGGCCGAAGCAATCGGCGACGAATGTCATATCGTATTCGTCACCGCCTACGACGAATACGCGGTAACCGCATTCGAACAGGGAGCCGTCGACTACCTTCTGAAGCCGGTAACCGCGGAGCGCATCGCCAAGGTCGTCCTGCGCCTGCAAGCCCGCGTCGCATTGCCCCCGCTCGATCTGGCAGGCGTGCTGCGGCAGCTCGCCGCGCGCGACACCGGCGGACCGTTACGCTGGATCAAGGCGTCGCTTGGCAACTCGATGCGGCTGATCTCGGTCGACGAGGTGTGTTACTTTCACGCCGAAGACAAGTACACCAAGGTGGTCACCACCTCCGGTGAAGCGCTCATCCGCAAGACCATCCGCGAGTTATTCGACATGCTCGACCCGGAAGTCTTCTGGCAGGTGCACCGCGGCACCATCGTCAATCTGCGGGCGATCGCCCGCGTCGAGCGCGACTACCGCGATCAACCGCTGGTGTTCCTCAAGGATCGACCCGAGCCTCTGACCGTCAGCCGCACATTCGCCCATCTGTTCAAGACCATGTAGCGCTCGATGTAACGACCGCCGTTGCGTTATTGCCAGTCGTCCCCGCGCAAGCCGCTGCGCACAGGTAAAATAGCGGTTCCGCAATGCCTCTGCGCTGGTCCATGGAACCGCTGCAACAAACGATCGACGCCGCCTGGGAGCGGCGGGCGGAGCTCGACCCCGCGACTGCGCCTGCGCCGATTCGCGATGCCGTCGACTTTGTAATCGGCGAGCTCGATGCCGGGCGTTTGCGCGTTGCGGAGAAGCGTGGCTCGGAGTGGGTGACGCATCAGTGGTTGAAAAAGGCGGTGCTGCTCTCATTTCGCCTGTCGCACACGGTGCCGATCGGCCTCGCAGGGCCTTCAGTGCCATTTCGTTTTTTCGACAAGATCCCGACCAAGTTCGCTAAATATGACGACGCCGCATTCGCTCAGGCAGGTGTGCGTGTGGTGCCGCCCGCGGTCGCGCGGCGCGGCGCCTATATCGCCCCGAACGTGGTGCTGATGCCGAGCTACGTGAACATCGGCGCCTATGTCGACTCGGGCACCATGGTCGACACCTGGGCGACCGTCGGCTCGTGCGTGCAAATCGGCCGCAACGTGCACCTGTCCGGGGGTGTCGGCATCGGCGGGGTCTTGGAACCGCTGCAGGCCAACCCCACTATTATCGAAGACAATTGCTTCATTGGAGCGCGTTCCGAGGTCGTCGAGGGCGTTATCGTCGAGGAAAACTCGGTGCTCGGAATGGGTGTGTTCATCGGCCAGAGTACCAAGATCTATAACCGCGACAGCGACCAGGTTAGCTATGGAAGGGTGCCTTCCGGGTCGGTGGTCGTCGCCGGCAGCCTGCCTTCGGCTCACGGACGTTGCCAGCTTTATTGCGCGGTGATCGTCAAGCAGGTCGACGCCAAGACCCGCGCCAAGACCAGCATCAACGAGTTGTTGCGCGCTTAGTGGCCTGTAACGCCCAATTCGATACTGTCTGGCTTGCGTCACAGGCCACTAGATCATGAGAGATACGGACACCATGTCGGTTGCGATCAAGAACGAAGACGAGATTGCGAAAATGCGCATCGCAGGACGTCTCGCGTCGGAGCTGCTCGATTTTCTCACGCCGCACGTTCGCGCAGGCGTCACCACCGGCGAGCTCGACCGGATCGCGCACGACTACCAGGTCAATGTGCAAAAGGTGGTGCCGGCGACCTTGAATTACGCTCCGCCGGGTCACCGGCCGTATCCCGCGTCGATTTGCGCCTCGGTCAATCACGTGGTCTGTCATGGCATCCCCGGCGACAAAAAGCTCAAACCCGGCGACATCGTGAACATCGACGTGACCGTGATCAAGGACGGCTTTCACGGCGACAGCAGCCGCATGTTCTACGTCGGAGCGCCGGCGATCCAGGCCAAGCGTTTGTGTGAAGTGACCTTCGACGCGATGTGGCGCGGCATTCGCGCGGTCAAGCCCGGCGCGACTCTGGGTGACGTCGGCGCGACGATACAGCGCCACGCCGAGAGCCACGGCTTTTCCGTGGTGCGTGAATTCTGCGGTCACGGCATCGGCCGCCAGTTCCACGAGGAGCCCCAAGTCCTGCATTACGGCCGGCCGGGGACGGGTCTGAAGCTGCAGCCCGGAATGATTTTCACGATCGAGCCGATGATCAATGCCGGCCGGCCCGGCATTCGCTGTCTGGCCGATGGCTGGACCATCGTGACCGCCGACCACAGCCTCTCCGCGCAGTGGGAACATACCGTGCTGGTCACCGACGACGGCTACGAGGTGTTGACGGTTTCCGACGGCACCCCGCCGGCGCCCGCAGTGGCCCAGGCGTGACCTCCGCGGTGACCGCGACGCTTGCCGCTGCGCCAACGGCTGTCGCGAATTCGGGAGTCCGCGACTGGAAGCGTGAGCTCGTCGCCGGACGCGCCGCGTTGGAAAGCGGATTCGCGGCCGACCCACAACCCAAGCGGCTCCTGGTGCGGCACGCGGCGCTGGTCGATCGTATCGTGCGGGGGTTGTGGCTCGAGGTCGGCGCACTGCCGGGCGCGGCGCTGGTCGCCGTAGGAGGCTATGGTCGGGGCGAGCTCTTCCCCCACTCCGACATCGACGTCCTGATCCTGTTGCCCCAGTCCCTCGAAGCGGGCACCGGTACGGCGGCGATCGAACGCTTCATCGGCATGCTCTGGGATGCCGGTCTGGAAGTCGCGCATTCGGTACGCACCATCGAGGAATGCGAGACCGAGATGGCGCACGACGTCACGATTCGCACCAGCCTGCTCGAACAGCGCCTGCTCGCCGGTTCCCGATCGCTCTACGATCGTTTTTGCCACCGCCTCGCCGCCCGTATCGACGTGCGCGCGTTTTTCGAAGCCAAACTTCTCGAGCAGCAACAGCGCCATCTGCGCCACCAGGATACCGCGTACAACCTCGAGCCCAACGTCAAGGAAAGTCCGGGCGGCTTGCGCGATTTGCAGACGATCATCTGGATCGCGCGCGCCGCGGGATTGGGACACTCATGGCGCGCGCTTGCCACGCACGGCTTGATGACCGTGTCGGAAGCACGCGAGGTCGCGCGGCATGAGCGGCTGATCCACGATCTGCGCATCCGCTTACACTACCTCGCCGACCGGCGCGAGGACCGGCTGGTATTCGACGTTCAGACGGCGCTGGCGCGACAGCTGGGTCTGGAGGACACGCCGCACCGGCGCGCGTCCGAGCAGCTCATGCAGCGCTACTACCGCGCCGCGAAATCGGTGCGCCAGATCGGCGTGATTCTGTTACAGAACCTGCACGGACGCTTGTTTCCGGCGCAGCTTGAGGTGCAACCGATCGACGACGATTTCCAGGCGGTCGACGAGCTGCTCGATCTCCGCGACGACAATCTTTTCGGCGAGCGCCCGGCGGCGATTCTCGACAGCTTTCTCACACTGCAAATGCATCCGGAGCTCAAGGGCATGTCGGCGCACATGCTGCGCTCGCTGTGGCGTAACCGCGACCGTGTCGACGCCGCGTTCCGGCGCGACCCTGAGAACCGCGCGCGATTCATGGCCATCCTTCGCCAGCCGCGCGGGGTGACCCACGAGCTGCGGCGCATGAATCAATATGGGATCCTCGGGCGGTATCTGCCGGTGTTCGGTCGTATCGTCGGCCAGATGCAGCACGATCTTTTCCATGTCTACACCGTCGACGAACACATTCTGATGGTGATTCGCAACCTGCGCCGCTTCACCGAAGCCCAGCACGCCCATGAATATCCGTTGTGCTCACGCCTGATCGCCGACTTCGCCCGACCCGAGGTGCTCTACGTCGCGGGACTCTTCCACGATATCGCCAAGGGTCGCGGCGGCAATCATTCTGTGCTCGGCAGCCGCGATGCGCGCCGCTTCTGCCGCCAGCATGGGCTTTCAGACGAAGACACACAACTCGTTACCTGGCTGGTCGACCAACATCTGACCATGTCCTTGACCGCGCAGAAGCAGGACATCAGCGATCCCGACGTCGTCGCGGCATTCGTGGCCAAGGTAAAGACCGAGCGCCGGCTCGCCGCGCTTTATCTGCTGACGGTCGCCGATATTCGCGCGACCAGCCCGAGGGTCTGGAACGCGTGGAAGGCGAAACTGCTCGAGGATCTGTTTCACGCCGCCAAGGCGCGGCTTTCAGGAGCCGTCGGACAAGGCCTGCAGGACAGTCTCGACGCGCGGCGAGCCGAGGCCGCGCGCCGCCTGCGTCTGTACGCGGTTCCGGATGGCGCCGAGCAAAAATTATGGCAGCGTCTCGACGGGGTCTATTTTCAGCGCCACAGCGCCGACGAAATCGCATGGCACGCGCGCCATCTTTATTTTCGCGTCGACGGTGCCGAGCCGGTGGTCAAGACCCGTCTTGCGCGCGAGGGCGCCGGGCTGCAGGTCATGATCTATCTCCCCGATCAGAAAGAACTGTTCGCCCGCATTTGCGGATTCTTCGGCCGCGCGCAATTGTCGATCCTCGAGGCGAGGATCCACACCACGCGCCACGGCTACGCCCTCGATACCTTCGACGTGCACGATCCGACCAATCCCAATGCCAGCTACCGTGAGGCGATGAGCTTCATCGAGTACGAGCTCAAACAGGCTTTGATGACACGCGCGCAATTGCGGCTTTCATCTCCGGGACGAATCAGCCGCCACCTGAAGCACTTCCCGCTGACGCCGGAGATACGCGTCTTTCCCGATGACAAGGGAACGCATTTCATTCTGGAGATCGTGGCAGGCGACCGGCCGGGGCTGCTGTCGCGCATCGCCTACGTGTTGGCGACTGCCAACGTTAACGTCGAAAGCGCGAAGATCAACACCTTGGGCGAACGCGCCGAGGACGTTTTTCTGCTTGACGGCGCGCGCCTGCACGACGAAGCGGCATTGCTCAAGCTCGAGCACGCGCTCTACGATCAATTGCGGCTGTAGCGGGACGACCTGGCTTCGCCCGGTCAATCGTCCGGCGTTTCCACGCCGGGAAACAACACACTGGTGAATCCCAGTGTGCGCATGTCGCGCATGCGCATCGGGTAAAGGATGCCGTCGAGATGATCGCATTCATGCTGTACGACGCGGGCGTGGAATCCTGACGCTTCGCGATCGATCGGGCGGCCCTGCGGGTCGAAGCCGGTATAGCGCACGCGGCTGAATCGGGGCACCATGCCGCGCAAACCCGGCACCGACAGGCAGCCTTCCCAGTCGGCTTCCTTTTCCGCCGCCAGCGGCGTGATGACCGGATTGACGAGCTCGGTGTAGGGAACGGGCTCGGCGTCGGGATAGCGCTGATTATGCTCGAAGCCGAAGATGACCACCCGCAAACCAACGCCGATCTGCGGCGCCGCAAGACCGGCGCCCTTGGCGGCGACCATCGTTTCATGCAGGTCGCCGATCAACGCCAGGAGCTCCTCGGTCCCCAAACGCTCCACCGGTCGCGAGCGCTCGAGCAGGCGCGGGTCGCCCATGAGAAGAATCGGCCGAATCACGGCGCCTCCTTCACCACCTGATCGATCAACGAGCGGACCTTGTCCATGGCTGTCTCGAGGACGGCGACGATACTTTCCATCGACACTGCCAGCGCACTGTCGCCGCGTCCCGCTGCATGATTGACGACGACGGCGATCGCCACATAAGCAACGCCCAGCTCGCGGGCAAGAGCGGCTTCCGGCATCCCGGTCATGCCGACCATGGTTGCGCCATCGCGGCCGAGTCGGTCGACCTCGGCCGCGGTTTCCAGCCTTGGACCGGAAACCGCCGCATAAACGCCGGCGTCGTGCACGGGGATGCCGGCCGAACGCGCTGCCGCGAGACATCGCTCCCGCAATTGCGCGGTGTAGGGGTGCGTGAAGTCGACGTGGACGACTTCGCGATTGCCGCCGTCGAAAAAAGTGTTCTCCCTGCCGGTGGTGTAGTCGATCAACTGATGCGGGAGCACGAGGTCGCCGACCGCATAGTCGCCGCCAACCGCGCCGACCGACGCCACCGCCAGAATGGAAGCGACCCCGCATTTCTTCAGGGCCCAGAGATTGGCCCGGTAGTTCACCCGGTGGGGCGGAATCGTGTGCCCCTGCCCGTGGCGCGCGAGAAAAACCACGTCGCGCCCGCCGATCTGCCCGAAGACCAGCGCCGACGAGGGCTCTCCGTAGGGCGTGCGGATGACTTCGCGGCGGGCGACGGCGAGCGTGGACAAGCGGGTAAGCCCGCTGCCACCAATGATGGCAAGCATGGAATTCGGCGGTCGAAAGGCAAATCGTAGCGCTCGCCGGCCACCGCCGTGCGGCCGGTGGAAGGCGAACAGGGGCGGCTCAAAAAGAGCGCGCCAGTTGTTACTTTGCGCGACCTTGGTTATTCTTGTCAATTCATGACATTGTCAAGACCTCCGCGGGCGCCCTAGCCGGCCTGTGGCCGGACTTCACTTTTGCACGGGACACCGATATGTACCTCGACCGATTGTTCAAGATGATGGCGGAAAAACAGGCGTCGGACCTGTTCATCTCCTGCGGTGCGCCGATCAACATCAAGATCAACGGCGTCGTCTCCCCGATCGGCACCCAGCCGATGGACGTCGAAACCGTCCGCCGGATTGCCTATGAGCTGATGACCAAGGATCAGGCGCGCGAATTCGAAAACGAGATGGAAATGAACCTTTCCTATCTCGACCGCAACGTCGGCAACTTCCGGATCAACATTTTCAGGCAGCGCGGCACGATCTCGCTGGTGATCCGTTACGTCCGCAGCCGGGTGCCGCCCTTCGAGGACTTGAAGCTCCCTTCGGTGCTGCTGAATCTGGTCATGGAAAAGCGCGGTCTGGTGCTGGTGGCCGGCGCGACTGGCTCCGGCAAATCGACCACGCTGGCGGCGATGATCGATTATCGCAACAACAACCGGTCGGGCCACATACTGACCCTCGAAGACCCGATCGAATACCTGTTCGAGCACAAGCAGTCCATCGTCAACCAGCGCGAAATCGGCATCGACACGCAGGGCTATCACAACGCCCTGCCCAATGCGCTGCGGGAGGCGCCGGACCTCATCATGATCGGCGAAATACGCGACCGTGAAACCATGCAGCAGGCGCTGCTGCACACATTGACCGGTCACTTATGCCTGTCGACCCTGCACGCGAACAACAGCTATCACGCTCTGTCGCGGATCATCAACATGTTTCCGTACGACGCGCGGTCGGGCCTGTTGTCCGACTTGTCGATCGGTTTGCGGGCGATTATTTCGCAGCGCCTGGTGCGCAACAAGGAAGGCGAGCAGCAGCCGGCGGTGGAGATTCTGCTCAATACTTCGCTCATCGCCGACCTGATCAAGAACGGCGAAATCACCCAGATGAAGGAAGCGATGGAGCAGAGCCTGTATCCGGGCTCGCAGACCTTCGAGCAGGCGCTCTGCCGGCTCTACCTTGACGGCGTGGTCTCCTACGACGAGGCCCTCTCAGCCGCCGATTCGCCGACCAACCTGGCGTGGCTGGTCAACCAGAACTCGCCGACTACTCAGCAGGTCAGCCCCGAGGTGGAGCAGGCAGAATCCGAACGCCGCATTTCCGGTGATTTCGTCAAGCTGGAAATCGACCCCGAATTCCTCAACCGGCCGTAGTGGCGATCAAACTGGCGCGCGCCTGCCTGGCATGACCAGCGCCTGGTCCCTCATTGTC
>Ga0209734_1000069_pt1 | contig 10590 bp, 7 predicted proteins | sample BlaSpr_A8_OM1_M2_FD_187981 | JGI IMG/M metagenome (GOLD analysis project Ga0209734, IMG submission 187981) | Forest soil microbial communities from Thunder Bay, Ontario, Canada - Black Spruce, Ontario site 2_A8_OM1_M2 (SPAdes) (version 2) | ecosystem: Environmental > Terrestrial > Soil > Boreal...
TCATCGCGAACGCCCGATCGATCGGCAGACGAAACGCTCGCGTGGCATCCTTGCCGCTGACTTGCGTCGCAGTATCGTGCAAGGTCCGTTTTAATTCCGGGATGCCAGCCCCGGTTTTTGCGCTGACCGGTACAATTGCCGATCCTTCCAGAAAAGATCCACGCACATATTCTTCAATCTCCAATTGCGCCAATGTTAGCCCGCTGTCATCAACCAGGTCGCTCTTCGTGAGCGCAACTACGCCGTGCTTCACTCCCAACAGCTTGCAAATATCAAAATGTTCTCGCGTTTGCGGCTTGATGGATTCGTCGGCGGCAATCACCAGCAACATCAGATCGATCCCAGCAGCACCCGCGAGCATGTTGCTCACAAATCGCTCATGCCCGGGCACATCAATGAATCCAAACCTGATTCCTGCGTCTTCCAGAAAGGCAAAGCCCAGATCAATGGTGATGCCGCGGCGTTTTTCTTCCGCAAGCCGGTCCGGATCCGTCCCAGTGAGCGCTTCCACCAAGGAGGATTTACCGTGGTCTATATGCCCGGCAGTGCCGACGATCACGCTTTTAAGATTTGCTGTCATAAAAAATAAGTCTCTAGCTGGAATTAAATTAGCGTCTAAGAAATGCCACTCTGCTTGTATTCGCTTTCGTGCAGCACTCCGACCACTGCGTGCTAGAATCGGCGCATCCATCATGACTCGCCTTTGTTGCACGCGTTTCGAACGCGCAGCCCGCAAGCTCGGCTGGACGCGCATCGCCGGTCTCGATGAAGCCGGTCGCGGCGCGTTGTTCGGCCCGGTCGTCGCCGCCGCCGTGATTCTGAATCCCAAGCGGCGCATCGTTGGCCTGGACGATTCCAAGAAACTTGTGGCCGAGCGCCGCGGCGAGCTGGCGCCGCGCATTCGCGAGCACGCGCTGGCATGGTCGGTCGCGGAGATCGATGCCCAGCGCATCGACGCCTGGAATATTTACCAAGCCAGCCGCCAAGCCATGACCGCGGCGCTCGATCAGCTTTCCATTCTTCCCGATTACCTGCTGCTCGACGCCATTAAACTCGATGTTTTGATCGAACAAAAATCCCTGATCCACGGGGACGCCCGCAGCGTCTCAATCGCCGCAGCTTCCATCCTCGCCAAGACCCATCGCGACGCCCGCATGCAGGAATGGGACGCAGTCTATCCCCAGTACGGCCTGGCCCGGCATAAAGGGTACGCTACTGCCGACCATCTGGAAGCCTTGCGCCAGCATGGGCCAAGCCCGCTGCATCGGCACTCCTTCGCGCCAGTGCGCGAATCCAACTGCTGGGCCGTTGGCGCCACCCAAATCTCGTTCCTACAGGATGTAGAATTCCCGGAAGGAGCCGCGGAGCCCGCGATCGTTCCGTTACAAAATGCGTAATCTAGAACAGAAGAAACTCTCTACCGGCCTTCACCACGGCTTCGCCACTGCGTTTCCAGCTTTGCACGGTAATAACTGGCTGCTCACAAGGGACTTTGCCTTCATTGACTTGTTTTTCTTCAGCCTGTTAGCGTAACAGGATAGCGTTGCGGGTCACCACTGAACCCCCAGCGATCGAGGAGAACGTCTCGGACAGAGCTCACAAGTGTCCGCTGTGGTGCCATTTGGCAGCCCGGCGGTCGAACACGTTTATTGTCCCGGTTAACGCATGGCTTATAACAAAAGCAAATACGTCGAAGCCGCCCAGAAGCTGTTAAATCAGGGCAAAGTTGTACAGGCTATCGCCGAATACCAGCAAGTCCTCAAATTTGAACCTCGCGATCAAGTCACCCTGATGACTGTCGGGGAGCTGTACATTCGCCAGGGCGAAACTTTCCAAGCCATCGATTATTTCGAGCGCCTAGCGCAGATCTTTGTTGGCGACGGCTTTCTCACCAAGGCCATTGCCGTCTACAAACGCATTGCTAAACTCGCCCCGGAAGAAATTCGTCCGCTCGAGAAACTTGCCGATCTTTACGTTCAGCAAGGCGTGATGAGCGAAGCGCGCCCGCTTTTTCTACAGCTGGCGGAAATCCATCTGAAGCACAATCGCCAGCCGGAAGCAGTCAGCCTGCTCAAGAAGCTTCTTATCGCTGAACCCGACAATCTTCGCATCCAGGTGCGCCTTGCCGATCTGTATCAAGCCATGGGGCAAAGCAAGGAAGCGGTGGATTCCTACGTGTCCGCTGCGCAACGCGCCCTGGCGCGCGGTGACCAGCCGGAATGCGAAAAGTTGGCGGACAAATCGCTAAAGATCGATCCGCAAAATCTGGCCGCGGTTATCGTCAAGGCCCGCTCATACTCAGCCCGCGGCAATGTCGCGCAGGCAGCCGAACTCCTCGAACATGTTCCTGATCTGGAAAAGGGTGGCGAACAGGCCGAGCTGCTCCTTGATCTCTATATCAAGAGTGTGAATTGGGATAAGGCCACGGCGCTGGCGCTGCGAATTTTCGAAGCTGACGAAAAAAACTTTGGTCTCACGCAGAAAGTTGCAGAGGCTTTATTGCAGTCCGGCCAAGGCGAACAGGCCATGGCCATCATTGAGCGCACGCGTATCCCCATGCTGGATGCCGGCGAGTATGAACCGGTTAGCAACCTTCTGAATGAACTCGTGGTGCGCTTGCCTGGCCGCGTGGAGCCGCATGAATGGCTGGTAGACACCTATGGCCGTACCAGCGATTCCTTTCGGTTGCCTGATGCTCTCGCGCAACTTGGCGACGCCTTGGTTGCCAATGGGCTGCTGGACCGCGCTAAGGCGGTATTCCAACAGTTAGTCGAGCGCGAACCGGAAAGCGAATCCGCCAAGCGTAAGCTGAATGATCTGCTGAAGAAAATGGGGATGCCGATACCCGATGCCGTGGAGCCTGCTGCCGACGATCTGAAGACTCAGTTGCAGCCGCCGCCGGCACCGAAAATTCGCCCAGACCTCCCGCCACCAGTATCGGCGCCCGAACCTGAACCTGTGTCGCACGCAGGCGCGGGAAGCGGCGAAGCCGCAAGTTCGCTCGACGAAGACACGCAAAAATTTATCACCCAGTCCCTCACCGACGTCGATCTGTTTGCCAGTTACGGTCTCACCCAGAAAGCTATCGGATTACTCGAAGCTATTTTGCGGCGCGCACCCCGGCACACGCCAACGCTTGAAAAGCTTCTCGACTTTGTGCTCACTGCGGCAGATGACCGGCGTACCGCCGAACTTGCTGCTCGCCTTGAAAAACTTCATACCGAACGGGGGGATCAACGAGGCGCTGAACGATTCGGCGAATTGCGCCGTCGCTTCCAGCGCTCTGCGGGTATAACCGATGAAGAGCTGGCTGCCGCCTGCGACGCCGCTCTAACAGAGCGCTCTCATGCCACCGCCGAATCCACGGACGTCGACAGCGATGAATTTCCGACCTTCGAAATCGCGCCTGAACCCGTGGGGGTGGAAGATGCCTCCGAGCCGATTTTGGAATTTTCGACTCCCGCTCCAGTGAAAGCAATATCCCAACATTCCAGCTCGGATCCGCACGATGTCCATGAAGTTGATTTGTCCGACGAATGGATGTCAGTCCTTAAGGAAGTCGAACCCGGTCACCCTGGCGCGGAGCATGCCGGGTCCGATGCGGTTCCTCACGCAGACGAACCTACAGAGCACGAAACTGTCGGCCATAAAACGGATGCCGTCGAGCATTCCGCATCCCCAGCTGAATTTGAAATTGCTGCCGAACCAGTAGCTGCTGAAGACCATTCGTATGCTGAATTCCAGGTCTCTGCGCAAGACACCCCGGCCGAAACAAGCGAACCGGCAACCACTGCTCCTCACGAAGCACAAATTTCGGCCGCGTCAGAAACATCCGTCGAACAAATTCCGTTGCCGGGAGAAATCAGCCTCCCCGAGCCTGTGGCTGAGGAAGCCGCAGAAGAGAAAGTTCCAGAGTTGGCTGCTGTTGAACAGAGCCATGTAACTGCGAAAACCAGCAAGCCGGAACCAGAGTCCGAATTTGAACTAGAGCAGGATTACGACCTGATTCTGGAACCCGAAGAACTGGTGCCGGCTCATAGCCAAAAGTCTCCTGATACTCCCGTCGAGATTCACGCCGCTGAGTCGGATGCAAACGCCGAACACGAGCACGTTGGCCGAAATTCCGGTGGGCCACCGGCCGGCAGCGATTTTGCCTCGGATCACTTCCTAGCCGATCTCGCCAATGAGATCGAGGATTTGGGCATGGGTGGCCTGACACCCTCTTACTCGAAGGCTTCAACAGAGGCGCCCGTCAAAAACATCGACAAATCAAATCTCAGCGACTCCGGACCTTTGAAAGAAGTCTTTGACGAGTTCCGTGCCGAGCTCGGCGAGATGGGTTCGGACGACGAGGACTTGGAAACGCACTACAATCTGGGCACGGCGTTCCGCGAAATGGGTTTGCTGGAAGAAGCCATCAGCGAATTCCAAAAGGTAGCCAAGGCCAACGAGCGTGGCCGTCCTTTCCGCTACGCCATGCAGTGCTGTACGCTCCTGGGTCTCGCGTTCATGGAGAAAGGCCAGCCGGGCATAGCGGCCATCTGGTATGAGCGTGCACTTGAGACTCCCGGCGTCGAACCGGAAAGCATCCTCGCCTTGCGGTATGATTTGGGCATTGCCCAGGAATCGGCTGGCGAGCCGGAAGCGGCGCTAAAAAGTTTTTCCAAGGTCTACGCGATGAATATCGACTATCGCGACGTGGCCGAACGCATCGCCGCTCTTCAGAAACCTAGCCGCTGACGCCTGGATGTTCGATTAGGCGGAGACCCCTCAGTCATGAATCGTGTGTTACGCGCGTTATTGATTATTTTATGTTTTGAAATGGGCGCTCTGCTGCTCTATCTTCCGTGGACGAATTTCTGGGAACAAAACTATTTTCTAAGCCACTTTCCTTCGCTTCTGCCGGTGCTCTTGCATCCGTCCGTCCGCGGCTTCATCAGCGGTATAGGGGTGCTGGATATTTTTTTGGCTTTTGGTCTAATCCGTCCGCGACCTGAAACTCCCCGTGTCCCATCCCAGTAAAGTTTCGCGCACGCCGATTCTTTGCTATGTCACCGATCGAAAGGGTCTTGCTTCTGGCGATAAAGATGAGAGCCAGGCGCTGGTCAGGCGTGTCGCTGCTGCTGCCGCAGCCGGCGTCGATTGGATTCAGATACGGGAAAAGGATCTCTCGGCTAAAGAGCTTTCGTCCTTCACTCGTCAGGCCGTGGCGCAAACAAAACAAATAAATGAGCGCAACAGGCAAGCTTCGCGAATTCTTGTAAATGAACGTTGGGATGTGGCCCAGTCTGAACGTGCTGGTGGTGTCCATCTCGGCGAGCATTCTTTACCTGTCCAAGATGTTTGCAAATGGCTCGCGGCAAGGCCGGATCTTGCTGAAGGTGCAAAATTGCTAGTGGGGGCTTCTTGCCACTCGGTTCAGGCCGCTGTGACCGCGGCGCACGGTGGCGCAGACTACATTTTCTTCGGCCCAGTCTTTGCAACGCCGTCTAAAGCACCATTCGGCGCTCCACAAGGCCTCCAGCGACTCGCCGAAGTTTGTAGTGCCGTTTCGATTCCGGTGCTGGCCATCGGCGGTGTCACTCTCGCTAACACTTCCGATTGTTTCGCCACGGGAGCCGCAGGCATCGCCGCCATCCGCCTTTTTCAAGACGCCGATAATCTCGCGGCCCTCGTCACCGAGTTGCGTGCCAAGTGCGCCTAGGACCCACCGCTCTACATCGGGATCACGTGTGGATCGTTAGTTGAAACTGTTTTGCCGTTTTTGTCTGTGGGCAGCACCTTGTAAGAGTAGTCTTGATATGGAGTTGCATTAACGCCAACGGATTGAATATCGGTAACTTGCTTATGCCCTTTTTTATCACTGGCTGTATCTGGCTTAGACGGAAACTTTGCTTGTCCCGATTCGAATAAACCGTTAGTCGTCGCAGCAGCTGTATCATCGAATTGCACGGTGAACTTCAAATTGTCTTCATCCGTAAACCAGAGAACCTTATCGCCCTTACAAAGAAAAATATATTGGTCTACCGGCGCTATATTGCCGCTTTTGATCTCCACTTCCACCGTTTTATCCGGGTTGTGTGGGCATGCGACATACTTCAGGTTGTAGGAAGTTTTTTTTCGGCCCGACTCCGCTTGGTTATCTTTCTCCGCTTCAGGTTTGTTTAAATCGCAGCCGAAACTCATCATCGCCAATCCCGCGAGGAGTCCAATACGTACCGCCATTCGCCAAGTTGCCTTGCTGGTCATCATGTCTTTCCTTTCTTATGCTCTTGCGAAATGAGGGCCCGGAACCGTGGATCGTTCTGTAACACCGAAAAATTTGGCGTATCCCGCATGGCTGCTGCCGAGTATCCCGCAGCCACCGCGCGCTCCAACTTTTCCAGCGATTTTTGCTGATCTCCCGCCTGCACATAAACCATCGCGGCGTAATACAACACTTCTGGGTCGCGCGGCGCCAGTTTTTCCGCCTCGCCAATCCGAAGCTGCGCTTTTTGCTTCTCGCCCAGCATGGCGTGGTATTCCGCCAGGTAGCTCAACATGTGCGGATCTCGCGGGTTGATTCTGCGCTGCTCCTCGCCGAGCTCCAGCGCCTTGCGGTAAGCGCCGCCAGCGCGGTCGCGCATCCCAGGCGCCCAATAATACGCGTCGCCCAGGTTCCCCCAGATTTCGTAATTCTTGGCATCGAGAGTCGTCGCCTCTTCCAGCGAGCGTGCCGCATCGGTGTAACGTCGGGATTGAAAATAAGCCGTGGCCAGGTTCGACATTCCAATCCCGGTTTTGCGAATCTTCAACGACTGTTCTAGTGGCTCAACGGCTTCACCGTAGCGCCCTTGCTGGATGCGCGTGCTTCCGAGGTTCGCAAACCCAACGAAGCTGTCGGGAACCAGCGACGTGACTTGGGTATACATCTGCGCCGCTTCCTCCAGCCTTCCATTCCGCAAATAAAAAGTGCCCAGGCGGTTGTATCCAGACCAATAATCGGGCCGCAACGCGATTACCGTCTTGTAGGATTGCTCCGCTTCCTGCAAACGGTTAAGGCTCTCATAGGCGCGTGCCAGCCCAGTTTGCGCAGCATCCAGAGTCGGCTCGCTCTTCGAGGCTTGCTGATATTCTCTGACAGCCAACTCGTATTTTCCGGTGCCCTGATAGACCCGCCCGAGGCACGTATGCCCCGGCGTGAGGCTCGGATCTTTCTCGAGCGCAACCTGACAGGCCTTGGTCGCGTCGGCTACTAAATGTTTCTCGTGGGTGTGCTCGAATTTTTGCCAGTATGCTTCGCCCAAACCTGCGTACGCGCCTGCGAACCCGCTGTCTTTTTCAAGTGCGTGACGAAATACGCTGATGGCGTTATCGATGTTTTCTTCCTTGTCGTAATTCTGTAAATAGCCGAGGCCACGCAAATAGAAATCATAGGCAGCCGGTTCAGACGTGCCGTGAGCCGACAACGTTTTCTTCTCCTGCGGCTCCAGCTCTAGTCTTAAAAGCTCCGTCACCCTCGCGGATACCTGGTCTTGCAGTGCAAAGGGATCGGACGCGCCTGCCGTAATCGTCCCGCCGCGAAGCTGTTCATGCGAACGCGCATCTACCAGGGAATAATTGACGCGCACTTGTCCGGCAGCCCGCTGGATACTCAACATTAGTCCGTAGTTCACGCCGAACTCTTGCCGTGCAGCTTCCAAGGTCTGTACGTGATGCGCACGCATTTCGCTCGGCGGAATCACCGCCAGGTGGTGGCGTTCGGATAATTCCGTCAAACCGGAAGTAAGGGTGTCCACCAGACCGCTGTCGAACGCTCCCTCACTCGCCTGCGAATTCGTATCATTCGTATCAGGGGAAATCACCGCGAGCTGCACCCGCTCTCCCGCAGCTTCGGTGGAGCGCTTCGTTACATTTTGGGATCTTTTTACCAGCCACAGTGCGCCCGCAGTGAGCAGCGCCAGCACAGCGGCGGCGGCCACCCAGCGGCCAAATCCAAATTTGGGTTTTTCACTGACGGAGGAGACGATACTCACTGCCGATGACGGTTCCAGCGCTTCCAGCGCGGCACGCACCTCGCCAGCTCGCTGATACCTCCGCGACGGCTCTTTCTCCAGACACCGGCGAATCACCGCCGCTAGCCCAGGCGGCACCGTTTCGGGCAGCGCCGGAATTGGCTCATTGATGATGCCGGTACAAAGACGATAAAGATTGTCTCCGCTGAATGGCTTTACCCCCGCAGCCATCTCATAGATCACGATTCCAAGAGCCCAGATGTCGCTGCGGGCGGACGCGTCGCCGCCCTCGAGCTGTTCTGGCGACAAGTACGGCATCGTTCCTGCCAAGCCGACGGTTGTGGCCGTCGCCGCTTGCAACGTCTTGCGAGTTACATCATTTGGATCCGTTCGCTTGGCAAGTCCGAAATCGAGGATTTTTGCGTCACCGTCCGGCGTAATTACAATATTCAACGGTTTCAGATCCCTGTGAATTACACCGCGCGCGTGTGCATGCTCCAAAGCTCCGGCGATTTGACGTGCGTATCTCACTACGCTTGACGTGGACACCCGGCCGTCCCGAATCGCTTCGGACAGCGGTCGGCCCTCGACAAATTCCATGGCGATAAACATCTCGCCCTGTTCTTCAGCCACTTCGTAAATCGTGCAGATGTTCGGATGATTCAGAGCGGAGGCGGTACGAGCTTCTTCTCGAAAGCGCTGCACTTGTTTCGGATCATGAACAATTTGAGGTGGGAGAAATTTCAGTGCGACGGTGCGGCCCAGGGCGGTGTCTTCGGCCCGATACACCACACCCATTCCGCCGCTGCCCAATGGCTCTAAAAGCCGGTAGTGCGACACCAAGGCGCTCGGCACAGGCACCGCCACGGGAGGAAACCAACACGCTTGCAGACTTCGCATCGTGCCGTTTGAGAGATAATCGCTGCGCGCATATTAGGATGCCGTTAACCCGTAAGTCAACGCGCAGTTCATTGCGCCTTAACCTCTGCATTGGCGGATCAGGATTCCGGTACTGTCGAAAAGGTAGGAATAAGGCCGGAACTCAAGCGCTAAGCCACCGCCCTATCGGTTTCAACGATGCCGTGTGATCGCAGATCACTCGCAACGCCGCCGTAAGCGGAATTGCCAGCAACAATCCCATGCCGCCCCAGATCCATCCCCAAAATAGCAGCGCGATGGTGATGGACAATGCATTTAATCGCACCTTCTTGCCCACTAACGCCGGTGCCAGCAAATTATTCGCGAGCATATGAATCGCCAGCAACACACCCGCGATCAGCGCGTAGGACGTCGCAGAGTGAAGTTTCGCTAGCGCAATCAGGAATGGCGGCAACCACGACAGGACCGCTCCAAAATAGGGAACCATATTCAGCAGCCCCGAAACGATGCCCGTCAATATCGGGTAGTCCAATCCCATGGCCCAGAAAAACACGCTGCTCGCAGCCATCACGATTAGCGTCATCAGCGACATACCCACCAGGTAGTCGCGCAGCACGTCGCGCAAATCTTCCAGAGTCTCCTTTACCCCCGTTCTTCGCGATACTGGAAATAATTGCAGGGTGCTATGCCACACTTCCTGTTTTTCCGACAGCATAAAAAATACCAGGAAGGGCACAAACGTAACTTCCAGCACTAGTCCGGACAATGATCCGATGATGTGCACCACGGCGGCGCGCAGGGCATTTTCCGCGCCGGCAACTGTTTTCGACGGTCCTTTCGGCTGAGAAGGCTGGGAGGATGTTTCACTCTCACTTACCTGCCTTTCGAAACCATTTAATTTTGTTTCTACGGAATTCACCGCTTTCCTGAGCGTCCCGCTATATTTGGGCCAATTCGCCGCAAAGTCCGATGCCCGCGAATACAATCCGTATCCCACCGCTCCCAGCACTCCAACCAGGAACAACACGGTAATCATCGATGCCAGCGTGCGTGGCATGCGCATTCTTTCCAAAAACTCTACGACCGGGTCCAGAAAATACGCAATGAGAATCGCCAGCAGCAACGTTATAAGTACGCTTGCGGCAAAATAGAGAAAAGTTAGAACGAGGGCCACCGCCAGGAGTCTAAGACTGACGTTCGAAATCAAAATACGAGGCTTGGTGCCTGGGCTAGATCGAAGTTCGGTGGCGGATAGAACCGGCTCCATGCACGAAACGGTAGCATATCCCTGAAATCCTGGCCGCACAGATTGTGCGCTAACCGGTCGCTCAAATCACACTCCCTGCTAGCTGGATCACGCACGAAAACTACTCAATGGAAACAAACTGCGGATTCTTATCCCGGCACACCGATAACGCCGTGCTAAACTTTTTTGACCGGGTGCTCGGCCCACGGCATTCGGTGACTCTTTTTGCGGCTCGTATCCCGTTATCGAACAATTTCACCAATGTCTAAATCACTCTTTGGTACCGACGGTATTCGCGGCGTTCCCGGCACTCCGCCGCTCGACGATGCCACCTTGTTTGCCACCGGGCACGCTCTCGGCGCCTATTTGCATCGCGAACATTCTGCCGCCCGCGTCCTTATCGGCATGGACACGCGCGAATCCGGTCCACATATTGCGGCGGTCCTTGCCGCCGGCCTGTCGCAGGCTCGC
>Ga0209734_1000070_pt1 | contig 10560 bp, 7 predicted proteins | sample BlaSpr_A8_OM1_M2_FD_187981 | JGI IMG/M metagenome (GOLD analysis project Ga0209734, IMG submission 187981) | Forest soil microbial communities from Thunder Bay, Ontario, Canada - Black Spruce, Ontario site 2_A8_OM1_M2 (SPAdes) (version 2) | ecosystem: Environmental > Terrestrial > Soil > Boreal...
TTTTCCACGGTGGGATGCACGCCGGCTTTGTGCAGCTTTTTGATGAGTTGGCGATTTGCCGGTTCAGAGAAAAATTCGGTGATGGCGGCGGCAACCTTCGGTCCCACTTCGGATACTTGTTCGAGTTGTTCCTGATTTGCGCCCGCAAGTTCCTCTACCGAGGAAAAGTGGCCTGCCAGCAATTCTCCGGTGCGCTCGCCTACAAAACTGATCCCTAACCCATAGATCAGTCTTGCCAAGCTGTTCTTTTTGCTGGCCTCGATTTCGTCCAACAAATTTTGCGCTGATTTTTCCGCGAAGCGCTCCAGTGCGACCAGCTTATCCAGCTTCAGCGAGTACAAATCCGCAACGTCGCGCACTAATCCTTGTTCAATCAGCTGATCGACGATTTTTTCTCCCAAGCCGTCGATATTCATGGCGTGGCGTCCGGCAAAGTGCAGCAGCGATTCCCTTCTCTTCGCCGGGCAGGCCGCATTCACGCAACGATAAGCCACTGTGTCGGGAGCTTTGTGAATTGTGCTGCCACATTCGGGGCACTTTTCCGGCATACGGAAAGGCCTGCGATCCGCGCCCTCCTTCACAACTTTCAACACGTGCGGAATTACTTCTCCGGCGCGCTCCACCAGCACAGTGTCGCCAATTTGCACGCCCAGCCGCTCGATTTCATCCATGTTATGCAGTGTGGAACGGCTCACCGTGACGCCTCCGACTTGCACCGGCTCCAAAAATGCCACCGGAGTAAGCGTACCGGTCCGACCCACGTTCACGTGAATATCTTTGACCACGGTGGTTTCCTGGCGCGCGGGATATTTATAGGCGATGGCCCAGCGCGGAGCCTTCGCCGTGTATCCCAATTCGTTTTGTATCGGGATGGAATTGACTTTTACCACCACGCCATCGATTTCGTAGGGAAGCTTCTCGCGCTTGTCTTCCCAGTAGTCGCAATACGCCAGCACTTCTTGGATTCCATCGCACAACTTCCAGTCCGCTGAGGCCCTGAATCGCAATTCCTTCAAGGCCTGCAAGGAGTCCGAAAGCCTGGTGAACGGAGATCGCCCATCGACCAGCAGGTAGTAAGAAAAAAATTCCAGGCGTCGCGACGCCGTGATCGAAGCATCCAGCACGCGCACTCCGCCGGCAGCAGCGTTACGCGGATTCGCAAACATCTTGCCGCCGGAAAGCTCCTGCTGGCGGTTCAATTCCGCGAAAGCTTTTTTGGGCATGACAATTTCACCGCGCACTTCGAAATTCAGGGGCAACTTCGCTTTTTTGAGCGCAGCCGGATCGACACGCAGCGGTATCGAGCGGATCGTTTTTACATTGGGCGTGACGTCTTCGCCGGTGCGGCCGTCACCGCGCGTCACACCGCGAGCGAGTACTCCGCCCTGGTATTGCAGCGAAATGCTCAGGCCATCAAATTTGTGCTCCGCAATGTATTCGATTTTTTCGCGGCCGCTGCTTTCCCGCACGCGGCGGTCAAATTCTCGCAGCGCGTCATAGGAAAACGCGTTATCCAGACTGAGCATGGGCCGCGCATGCTGGTAAGTTTGAAAACCTTCCCGTGGGGCGCCGCCGACGCGTACGGTGGGCGAATCCGCGGTGATTAGTTCCGGGTGCGCGGTTTCCAACTCCTTGAGCTTGCCCATAAGCCGGTCGTACGCAGCGTCGGAAATTTCCGGGTCGTCCGCGACGTAATAGCGATATTCGTGATGACGTAGCTTTTCGCGCAGGTCTTCGATTTCGTTTTTTATGGCAGCGCCAGCCCTGGCCATGATTCCTCGCCCAGAAATCTCTGCAGAAGAGATGCTGTGATTGCTCTCACATTATATAGAATGAATAGACGGAAGACGGACACGGACCTCGCCAATCGAATGACTACCGGGCTTCAGAATGCTCTCCTGATTCACAATCCCAATGCCGGGCACGGAGGCGCGCAACGCCGCCGCTCGTTGGACGAAGCGCGAAGGATTTTTGCCGCTGTCGGAATTGAAGTCGAGCTGGCCGAAACGAAAGGCCCGGGCGAAGCCACGGAGATCGCGCAGCGCGCCACCATTGAGCGCCGGGATTTGGTGGTCGCGTGCGGTGGCGACGGGACGTTAAATGAAGTGGTCAACGGTCTCGCGGGCCCGTCGAATGGACATCGCGTTTCGCTCGCTCTTTTGCCGGGCGGAACCGCCAATATTTTCGCGAAAGAGTTGAGGCTTCCCTGGGACATTCCCCACGCAGCCCGCAGGTTAGTTCGCGGCAAAGTGGTTGACATTGCCCTGGGCCTGGCCACGCCTTTACGCGAACCGGAGAAGCGAAAATATTTTCTCAGCGTCGCGGGCGCGGGGCCCGACGGCAGGATCGTTTACTCCATTGATCTGGACCTGAAGGCGCGATTGGGGATTCTGGCTTACTGGTGGCAGGGCGCCCGGGAAATTTTTCGCTACGACTACCCGCATTTTCGCGTGGTGATTGGCGGCCAGTCCTCCGACGCGTCGCTGGTGATCGTGGGGCGCACCAAACATTATGGTGGGCCATTCAAAATTACGACGCTGGCCGATTTGTATGAAAATAAATTTGAAGTGATGACCGTGAGTACGCGGAGTGGTCTACGTTATCTTAGTTATTTGCCGACTCTTTGGATGGGCAAATTGCGCGGAACAAGGGGCGTATTTTTCTCAAAGACCGATTCCCTGGTTTGCGAGCCGCTGCATGGAAATCCTGTTCACGCGCAAGTCGATGGCGAACCGCTTGGCCGCCTGCCGGTGGAATTCAAAATTGTCCCCGGCGCATTAAAATTACTGGTTCCCGAAGTGGCGAGCATGAATGGGCGAAGTACTGCCACATCGGCTTAGTGTTGCGATGCGCCTTGTGTCTGGCTGACATTTTATGGACATAGGCACGCATGCATTGGCTTCGCTTGTGCTGTCTCGCGCCATTTTTCCTCGCGCGCCCCGGCTACTCTGGGCTTTCGCCGTTCCGGCTGGCGTGATCGCTGATGTCGATGCATTCAGCGCGCTCATAAGTCCCTCCGTTTATCTCACGTGGTATCGCACCTACACGCATTCTTTGCTCGCGTCATTGATCATCGCGTGTATTTTTAGCGCGGCATATCGAGTGTGGGCATCACGCGATTTGGTTTTACGCTTGTCTGCGGGAACCGTTTTCGTCGTGGTCCTATTGGTGCAATGGCTGCATCTCGCAATGGATGCGGCGCAATGGCAGGGTGTGGAGCTGTTCTGGCCCGTCAATCCAGGGCGAATTGCGATGGATTGGCTGCCGGCGATCGATCCCTGGATCGTGACCATTCTCGTCGCGGCCATTGCATTGCCGGAATTTTTCCACCTGATCGGCTCCGAAATTGGCGCGAAGGACAAACGACCACGCGGCTTCGTGGGCGCCATTGTGGGATTAGTCCTGGTGGCGGCTTATGTTGGGCTGCGTGCAGAACTGCATGGTTCAGCTGTCGCACAACTGCAAAATCGCAGCTACGCCAGTGAACTGCCAAGACAGGTCGCGGCGTTTTCCGAATTTGTGTCACTGGTCACGTGGCACGGCGTGGCGGACACGGAAAGCGCGCTTCATCTGGTCACGGTGCACATAAACTCTTCACGCCGTTTCTCGCTCGACCCGGGCATAAATCTGTTCAAGCCTGAACCGAATCCACTTCTGCAAGCTGCGCAAGCCACGGAAACAGCAAATCGATTTTTGCGCGTGGCGCGTTTTCCGAAAGCGACCGTGCAGAAAATGGATAAAGGCTCGGAAGTGCAAATCCGCGACGTACGCTATGCGGCCGCAGGTGAAATGAAACGCGAACCGATGGTGACCGTCGATTTCGATCCGTCAGGAAAAATAATTTCAGAAGAGATTGAGTGGGCCAGCCGGGAAACGCCTCGCTAGATTGGCTTGTCGACGCTCTTCTTTTGTGTTGCGTCCCCGTAGGGATGCTTGGCGCGCAAAATTAACTGGGAAAGTCCGTAGCTGATGGCCACCAGCACGATGGCCGCAAGAGCCACGTTTAATTTATGCTGCTGTAAAAACGGGAGCGCGCCATCGCCGTATCGCACCGCCAGGTAGCCTACGCCGAAATATCGAAACAGGCGCGCCATGGCAATCGCCGAAGTAAAACTGGGTAGCGACATTTCAAATACTCCGGCGGCAAACACAAAAAACTTGAAGGGCGTAGGCGGCGGTAAGAGCGCCGCCGCAAGCATTCCGCCAAATCCATTTCTCTCTATCCAGTGGCGAACCGCACCGCCGTGTTTGCCTGCTTTGCTGTGAAAGAAAGCTTCGCCGCCTTTGCGGGCGATGAAATACAGCAGAACGCAACCCAGTGTGGATCCCACAGCGGCCATCAGCGCATAAAGCGGCATGCGCGAAGGATGCTGCCTCGATAATCCGATCAGCAAAAGATCGTTTATGACTGGGAAAGTTAAAACGGAAGAATCCAGAAATGAGATAAGAAAAAGCCCGGGAGCGCCCAAACTTCCGGCGAAGGTGACAATCTTTTCTTTCCAGGTGTGGAGCGGAATCACCAAGCAGCGCACCTCGCGTAAGTCACACTAACACTCCTGGCGGCAAACTTCGGACTCACATCGCTTAGGGCGAGAGGAAAAAATTCTTTTTGTTCGCGAAAGAAGATTGCCGCTTGGCTCACAGCAGTGCCTCGATGCCCTGCAAAATTACGTCATAAACGAAATGCAGTTCCTCGCGCGTGATTACATACGGTGGGAGCACGTAGACTACGTTTCCGAGCGGCCGCAACAACACGCCGTGGTCGATAAAAAATTGATACAGTTTGGTGCGCAAGGCCGATAAATAACCAGCGTCCTCCGCGCGAAGCTCAATCGCGCCCATGGTTCCGATCTGCCGCACATCCGCGAGCTGCGGTAATTTACGAAATTGCTCCAGTCGCTCGGTATTGACGGCAGAAATCATCGCGATGCGTTCGAAGACCGGCTCGTCGTCAAAAATCTGCAGGCTGGCATTGGCCGCCGCGCACGCTAGAGCGTTTCCGGTGTAAGAATGTCCGTGATAAAACGTGTGCAAGCGGTCTTTGCTGCGAAACGGCGCCTCCACGCGATCGCTGCAGACCGTCGCGCCCATGGGTAAAAAGCCGCCGGTGATTCCTTTTGACAGACACATCAGATCTGGAGTCACGTCGGCAAGTTCGCAGGCAAACATTTTTCCGGTGCGGCCGAAGCCGGTCAGCACCTCATCGGCAATCAGCAAAACATCGTAGCGAGTACACAGCGCGCGCACTTTTTGCAGGAATTCCACGGGATGAACGATCATGCCGCCGGCGCCTTGCAGCAACGGCTCCACGATGACGGCGGCGATGCGCTCGTGATTTTGCTCCAGCAATGTTTCAAGTTGCTGCACACATTCGATGTGGCAGGTGGCGCGCGTGAGACCCACCGGGCAACGGTGGCAGTACGCGGAATGCACGCGATGCACCGCATAACGCATGGACTGAAACGGTTTGTTAAACAGTGAATCGTCGCTCGCGGACATGGCTCCGGCGGTATCTCCGTGATAGCCATGCGCGAGGGCCACGATCTCCGATTTTTGCGCGCGGCCGCTGTTGTTGAAATGCTGCACCGCGAGTTTCAATGCGACTTCCACTGCCGTTGAGCCGTCATCGGAGAAAAACAGATGCGTCATTTCCGGCGGCAATCGCTTGCGCAAGCGCGACGCCAGTTCTTCCGCCGCGTCGTGCGTGAAGCCCGCCATGATGACGTGCTCCATTTTGCGCGCCTGTTGCGCGATGGCTTCCGCGATGCGCGGATTGGCGTGTCCGTGCAGATTCACCCACCAGGAGGACACCGCATCCAGAATGCGCCGGCCGTCTTTGGTGTAGAGATACACGCGTTCCGCGCGCACCACGTGAAGTGGAGGCGCATCCATCGCGGCGTTCGTAAAGGGGTGCCAGATGCGCAGCGGCGAACTCATTTTGTCTTATTGGGAAAACGCGGCACGGTCGAAATTATTCATGAACACTTGCATCAGGGAGGTGCGGTGCAAATTGGGCAAGCGGGGAATTTCTCCGATGACGCGGACGTGCCCGAAGCGCTCGATGGTTTCGCGATTCTCGCGATGCTGGTCGCCAATCAAAACTACGCCATGCACTGGAAGTTCCGCCGCATGCAAGGCCGCCAGCGTCAGCAAGGTGTGGTTGATGGTGCCTACGTTGCTTCGCGCGGCGAGAATTACCGGCAGCTTGAATTTTGCCATCATGTCCAGCATGAATTGTTTCCCATTGATGGGCACCAGCACGCCGCCGGCGCCTTCGACAATCAGCCAATCGTTGTTCAGGCTGGTCGGCAAATTAATACGCGCCAAATCGATTTCCACGCCTGCCCAGCGCGCGGCGAGGTCCGGCGAAACGGGAGGCACAAATTTGTAAACCTCTTCCAGCGTGCGATCGGTGGCGAGGCCGGCGAGGCGCATCACCGTCACGCGGTCGGAGCCTTCGAGCGTGCCGGTTTGAATTGGCTTCCAATACACCGCGTCGAGCGCGGCGCAGAGTAATGCCGCGAGCGTGGTCTTGCCCACACCGGTGTCCGTTCCAGTAATAAAAAAGTGGTGCCTCACGCGGAGCCCGCCAATGCCACAGGAATGGAAGGATACGATTGCGCGCGCCACGTGGATAAAGCCGCTGCGAGCCTTTCAAGTTCAGCGGCACTGATTTTGTGCGTCACCGAAAAGCGTAGCCGCGCGCTGCCTGGCGGCACTGTCGGCGGCCGAATGGCTCTGACGGCAAATCCGGCGCGCTGCAAAAATTCGGCGGCAGCGACAGCAGCATCGTTTGCGCCAATCACAGCGGGAACGATTTGCGTAGTCGTGGCAAGCGTTGCCCAACCGTCGTGCTGCAAGGATTTCGCGAAGTTTCGCGATCTCGAAAGCAATTCCGCTCGCTCCTTGTCCATTCCCGCGGCCAGGCGTAGCGCCGCTCGAATTTGTTCCGCCATGTAGGGGGGCATGGCGGTGCTAAAAATAAAAGTGCGTGCGTGATTGATCAAATGTTCGCGGAGCACGGCCGGTCCACAAACGAACGCGCCTGCACTTGCCAAGGCTTTGCCGCAGGTATGCATGGCAGCGAGCACCCGCCCGTCGGCCAGGAGTTGCGGGGCAATTCCGCGTCCACCTGGTCCGTGCACGGCAGTGGCGTGCGCCTCGTCAACAATTACGCTGGCCCCGTGCTTTTCCGCCAGCGCGACAATGGCATCCAGTAGGGCCACGTCGCCGTCCATGCTGAAGACCGTTTCGGTCACGATCAGCTTGCGTCCCGGCACTGACTGATTTTCTTTCAGCGACGATTCCAGCGCGTTTAGATCACGATGGGGATAAATTACTTTCCGCGCGCCCGACAAGCGAATGCCATCGATGATGCTGGCGTGATTCAGGGCGTCGGAAAAAATCACATCGTTCTTATTCGCGAGCGAAGTGAGCAAGCCAATGTTGGCCGCGTAACCACTTCCAAAATACAAAGCCGCTTCGCTGCCGGCGAACGCGGCGAACTCCTCTTCCAGCTCATTCCACACTGCGGCGTGACCGGATAGCAGGCGCGAGCCGGTGCCCCCAATGCGAGCAGCCTTGACCATGGCCTCGGTTACGGTTTGTTTGAGCGCCGGATTGTCCGCCAATCCAAGATAATCATTCGAGCAAAGATTCACTCCACTGATTTCCACGAGCGTCCGGCGCTGGCTCCGCGATTCAAGTTCGCGCAACCCCGCTTCTAATTCCGCCAGCAGTGAGTCGTTAAATTCAGATGGCATGTGATTCGAGTGGTTTCAATCCCAAGGTCTGCAGTAGCTGTTCGTCCTCGTCCACTCCGGGGTTCGGAGTGGTCAGCAATTTTTCGCCGACAAAAATCGAATTTGCGCCCGCAAGAAAACATAGCGTCACGGCTTCGGGCGACAATTGCTTTCTTCCCGCCGCGAGGCGTACACGCGAAGCCGGCATCAGTACGCGCGCCGTGGCTATCGCGCGTACCATTTCGAGCGGATCGAGCGCGGGTTTGTCCGCCAGCGGCGTGCCCGCAACGCGCACAAGCATGTTGATGGGCACACTTTCCGGATGCGGCTCCAGAGTGGCAAGCTGGTGCAACAGACCGATGCGATCTTTTTCGCTTTCGCCCATGCCCAAAATTCCGCCGCAACAAACGGTGATGCCCGCTTTGCGCACTGCTGCGAGCGTCCGCAAGCGGTCATGATAGACGCGTGTGGTGATTATCGAGCCGTAAAACTCCGGCGAGGTATCTAAATTGTGGTTATACGCCGAGAGGCCCGCCTCTTTAAGTCTCACGGCCTGGCCGTCCGTCAACATACCCAAAGTGCAGCAGACTTCCATGCCCAAGGCCGAAACGCCACGCACCATTTCAAGCACGTTATCAAAATCTTTGCCTTCGGGCGCCTGCCGCCACGCCGCGCCCATGCAGAAGCGCGTCACGCCGCGCCCGGTGGCCTCGCGGGCGACGGAGATGACATGTTGCGGGTCCAGCAATCCCTGCCGTTCCACGTCCGCATCGTAATGCGCGCTCTGCGGACAATACGCGCAGTCTTCCGGGCATCCACCGGTCTTGATGGAAATTAGTTGGCAGGTCTGCACGCGATCCGGAGCGTGAAATTTGCGATGCGTCGATTGCGCGCGAAAAATTAATTCAGGCAGCGGGGTGCGATAGATTGCGGCCACCTCTTCGCGGCTCCAGTTGCTGCGAACCGGAGTGGTTGCGGCGTGATCGCTTCCAAAAGATACAGCGGCCGCGGCCGGTGTAGATACCGATGGGTTTGTGCTCATAATCCCCGTGACACGTTAATTGTATGACTGGCCCGCACCTGTGGGCCGAATTTTAGAATGGCATGTTACCATCGCTAGGCGGCAGCGTCTCGCCATTCCAGGCGGTTTGACCGCTATCGTTGCTAAATGTTATAAATCAACGCTTTGTTGCCAGCCCGCGCAAAGCCTTTTCGCTATCCCTGGGAGGGGTTCCAGGGACGGTCAGGCTAAGATAAACAGTACAGGTTAGGCCCGTGCCACATTTTAGCGCCGGGCCCTGTTTCAAATTGGCGGGGTGCTCCCGGTGCGGTTGTACGCATGCTGGAAAGTGTCCGCCGAACCGTAGTACAGGGCCCCGGGCTCTGAAATCATTTGTAATTTATGGAGGAATTGTTGATGCGCACCTGGTTCGATAATTTGTGTTCGCTCGCTCACGGGCCGCTGAAAATAAGCGCCGGCATGGCGTTACTCTCGATGCTCGGCTGCGTATCAGCGGGCGCGCAGGAGGTTCAGGAGGCTGGGGGCGAGGCCAATCTAAAGCTTCCAGATCTGTCGCAGGTCTCCTTTCTCGGTATTGACGGGCACAAAATTCTTCTGTTTGGGCTGATCTTCTGCGTGTTCGGACTGATCTTCGGTTTGGCCATTTATAGCAAGCTCAAGAATCTGCCCGTGCACAAATCGATGCGCGATATCTCCGAGTTGATTTACGAGACCTGCAAAACTTATTTGATCACGCAAGGCAAATTCATTTTGCTGCTGGAAATTTTTATCGCCATCGTTATCGTTCTTTATTTTGGCGTGCTGCTGAAATTCGAAGCCATGCGCGTGGGAATTATTTTGCTCTTCAGCCTGGTGGGCATCGCGGGCAGTTACGGCGTGGCGTGGTTTGGAATCCGCGTAAACACTTTCGCAAATTCCCGTACTGCGTTTGCCAGCCTTCGTGGCAAGCCGTATCCCATTTACCACACGCCGCTGCAGGCGGGCATGAGCATCGGCATGATGCTTATCAGCGTGGAGCTGCTGATCATGCTGTTTATTTTGCTGTTTATTCCGGGCGACTACGCGGGACCGTGTTTTATCGGGTTCGCCATTGGTGAATCGCTGGGCGCTGCCGCGCTGCGTATCGCCGGCGGAATTTTTACCAAGATTGCGGACATCGGTTCCGACTTGATGAAGATCGTCTTCAAAATTAAAGAAGACGATGCGCGCAATCCGGGCGTTATCGCGGACTGCACAGGGGACAATGCCGGCGACTCCGTAGGGCCCAGCGCTGACGGATTTGAGACGTATGGCGTAACGGGCGTGGCGCTGATCACTTTTATTTTGCTGGGAGTGTCGAGCCCCACGGTGCAAGTGCAATTGCTGGTGTGGATCTTCATCATGCGCATCGTGATGTTGATTGCCAGCGCGGCCGCCTATTTCATAAACGGAGCCATCTCCAAGGCGAGATACGGCAATGTGAACGAGATGAACTACGAGGCTCCGCTCACTTCTCTGGTGTGGATCACTTCCGTGGTTTCGATCGGGTTTACCTACCTGGTTTCCTACTTGATCATTCCGGCGCTTGGGCAGGACACCACGCAATGGTGGAAGCTGGCGACCATTATTTCGTGCGGCACTTTGGCGGGCGCGATTATTCCCGAGCTGGTCAAGGTGTTTACATCCACGGAGTCGCGGCACGTGCGCGAAGTGGTCAGCTCCGCGCAGGAAGGCGGCGCGTCGCTCGGGATCCTTTCCGGATTTGTGGCGGGGAATTTTTCGGCGTATTACATCGGGCTGGCCATGGTGGTGCTCATG
>Ga0209734_1000073_pt1 | contig 10436 bp, 7 predicted proteins | sample BlaSpr_A8_OM1_M2_FD_187981 | JGI IMG/M metagenome (GOLD analysis project Ga0209734, IMG submission 187981) | Forest soil microbial communities from Thunder Bay, Ontario, Canada - Black Spruce, Ontario site 2_A8_OM1_M2 (SPAdes) (version 2) | ecosystem: Environmental > Terrestrial > Soil > Boreal...
GCCTCGACCCACGCCTGGATCTCCTCGTTGAGCTCACGCACCTCGCGACCGGCAGTCGCGACCGGCGTGCCGATGACCACGCGCACGGTCCCCGGCTTCTTCATCACTCCGCGGCGCGGCCAATAGAACCCGGCGTTGTGTGCGACCGGCACGATGAGCCTGCCGGTCTCAATGGCGAGCAACGTGCCGCTCACGCCGTAGCGGCGCGTCTCGCCGGCGGCCATGCGCGTGCCCTCCGGGAAAATCATGATCCAGTCGCCCTCGTCCAGTCGCTGCTTGCCCTGCTCGATGACCTGAGCCACCGCGGAGTGTCCCGCCCTGCGATCGATGGCAATCGCGTGCATCTGGCGGACCGCGAGTCCCACCATTGGAATCCACAGCAGCTCGCGCTTCAGCACCCACACCTGGCGTGGGAACACCACCATCATGGCCATGGTTTCCCACGACGAGGAGTGCTTCCACAGGGCCACGTGGCAGCCCGCGGGAAGCGCGGCGCCCTCGATCCGGTAGTCGAGCCCGCAGCTCCACTTCAGTACCCACAGTACGCTGGCGCCGTAAGCGCGCGCCAGCGCGAAGCGCCGCGGAAAGGGCAGGAGCGCGCAGATGAACACGAACGGGATGGCGTAGAGAAACGTCCACAGGGGCAGGAAGCCGGTGAAGAACAGCGAGCCGATGAGCTGCACCACCGGCCCCCGCACGCGGCCGGCGGCAGCGGCGCTTGGCGGCGCGCGGCTCAACCCGGCAGTCGCGACAGGTCCGCGACCCCCGCAAACAGCCCCTGCAGCTGGGCGAGGAGACTCAGGCGATTGGCGCGCAGCTGCGGATTCTCGTCCATGACCATCACCTGATCGAAGAAGGCGTCGACCGCCGGGCGCAGCTGCGCGAGCCGGCCGAGCGCGCCGGCGTACTCGTGCTGCGCGGTGGCGGTGGCGACCGCATCGCGCAGCGCGCGCATGGAATCGAACAGCCGCACTTCCGCGCTCTCGCGCAGGCGCAGCACGTCGACCTCGGCCGGCGGAGTCATGTTGGCCTTGCGCAGAATGTTGGCGATGCGCTTGTTGGCGGCGGTGAGGCTGGCGGACTCGGGCAGCTCGAGGAAGGTGCTGAGCGCTTTCAGGCGCGCATCGAAGTCCAGCGGCGAGCCGGGCCGCGCCGCCAGCACCGCATCGAACATCTCGGTGGTCACGGCGGCCTGGCCGGGCATGGGCGGCGCGCCCGCGCGATCCAGGTAGTAGGCACGCAGCCGCTCCATGAGGAAGTCGTAGATCTCGCTCGCGGTCGCGTCCGCCGCCGCGGCGCTCGACTGCGTCTGGCCGGGCGCGGCCTGGGTGGGCCGGGCGGCGGTTGCCGCCGTGGCGCGGATGCGCTCGATGTCGGCCCGCACAGCGGCGAGCGCCTGGTCGATGTATTTCCTCAGATCCAGCTCGAGCGCCTTCTCGATCAGGATGCGTTGCACGCCCAGCGCCGCACGCCGCAGCCCGAACGGATCCTTGGTTCCCGTCGGCTTCTCGCCGATCGCGAAGATGCCGGCGAGGGTGTCGAGCTTGTCCGCGATGGCGACCGCCAGGCCCGCGCGCGTGGCGGGCAGCTGATCGCCGGCCGCGCGCGGCAGGTAGTGCTCGCGAATCGCCGCGGCCACCTCGTGCGGCTCACCGTCCGCCTGCGCGTAGTAGCTACCCATGATGCCCTGCAGCTCGGGAAACTCGCCCACCATGGCGGTGAGCAGATCGCACTTGCACAGTTCCGCCGCGCGTCGGGCGTGCTCGCGCGAGCCACCGACCGCCACGGCGATTTCAGCGGCAAGCGCACTCACGCGGCGCGTCTTGTCGCCGAGCGATCCGAGCTTCGCCTGGAAGGTCACCGCGTCGAGCGCCGCACGGCGCGCGGCCAGCGGTTGCTTGCGATCCTGCTCCCAGAAAAAGGCGGCATCCGCGAGGCGCGGCCGTACCACGCGCTCGTTGCCCGCGCGCACCGTGACAGGGTCGCGGCTCTCAATGTTGCTGATGGCGATGAAGGCCGGCAACAGCCGGCCTTGCGCATCCTCCACCGGGAAGTAGCGCTGGTGGTCCTCGAGAGTGGAGGTCAGCACCTCGCGCGGCAGGGACAGGAAGCGCTCCTCGAAGCGCCCGGTGAGTACCACCGGCCATTCCACCAGCGCGGTCACTTCCTGCAGCAGCGCCTCGGTGATCAGCGCACGCCCGTGCACGTCGGCCGCCGCCGCCGTGACCTGCGCGCGGATGCGCTCGCGCCGTGCCGCGAAGTCCGCCAACACGTGTCCGCGCTCGCGCAGCGTGCGCTCATAGGATCCGGGGCTCGCGATGCGGATCGGCCTCGGGGCGTGAAAACGATGACCACGCGTGAGATGGCCCGCGGGGGTGTCGAGGAGCGTGGCGGCGACCACCTCGTTACCGTACAACATCACCACCCAGTGCACCGGGCGCACGAACAGGGCGTTGCCCGCGCCCCAGTGCATGCGGCGCGGAATCGGCAGCGCATCCAGCGCGGCCTGGACCAGCCCCGGGAGCAACGCCACCGCGCGCTCACCGGCCCGGGTACCCAGGAAGAACAGGAACGTCCCCTTGCCTTCATCCAGGCGCTGCAGCGCCTCGACGCCCGTGCCGCAACTCTCGGCGAACGCGAGCGCGGCACGCGTCGGCTGGCCTGCGGCATCGAACGCCGCGTTCACCGGCGGTCCGCGGCGCTTCAGGTGCTGCTCGGGCTGCTGGGCGGCGAGGCGCTTCACCCACACGGCGAGCCGCCGCGGTGTGGCAAAGCCAACGAGCTCACCGTGCGCCAGGCCCGCCTTGTCGAGCCCGGCGGCGAGACCCGCCACGAGGGCCTGCTGCAGGGCGGGGAGCGACTTGGGCGGCAGCTCCTCGGTGCCGATTTCAAGGAGGAAATCGCGCCGCTCGGCCTTCATGCCGCGGCTCCGGCCGCGGCGGCCTCGGCGGGCGGCACGGGCTTCAGCAGCGGGAAACCCAGCGCCGCGCGGCTCTCGAGATAGGCTCTCGCCACCGCGCTTGCGAGCGTGCGCACGCGCAGGAGGTAACGCTGGCGCTCGGTCACGGAAATCGCGCGCCGCGCATCCAGCAGGTTGAACGTGTGCGAGGCCTTGAGCACCTGCTCGTACGCGGGCAGCGCGAGCCCGGCCGCGAGCAGCCCCTGGCAGGCACGCTCGTGATCCTCGAAGTGCTGCAGCAGCATCGGCACGTCGGCGTGCTCGAAGTTGTAGGCGGACTGCTCGACCTCGTTCTGATGGAACACGTCGCCATAGGTCACGCGTCCGGAAGGCGTCTCGCTCCACAGGATGTCGTAGATGCTCTCGACACCCTGCAGATACATCGCGAGCCGCTCGAGTCCGTAGGTGATCTCGCCGGTCACGGGGCGACAGTCGAGGCCGCCGACCTGCTGGAAGTAGGTGAACTGCGTGATTTCCATGCCGTTCAGCCACACCTCCCACCCCAGGCCCCAGGCCCCGAGCGTGGGCGACTCCCAGTTGTCCTCGACGAAGCGCACGTCGTGCACCAGGGGGTCTAACCCGAGCGCGGCCAGGCTCGCCAGGTACAGATCCAGGATCGGCAGTGGCGAGGGTTTGATCACCACCTGGTACTGGTAGTAGTGCTGCAGGCGGAAGGGATTCTCGCCGTAGCGCCCGTCGGTCGGCCGGCGCGAGGGCTGCACGTACGCGGCGCGCCACGGCTCAGGTCCCACCGCGCGCAGGAAGGTCGCGGTGTGAAACGTGCCGGCGCCGACTTCCATGTCGTAAGGCTGCAGGATGATGCAGCCCTGCTCCGACCAGTAGTGCTGCAGGGTGAAGATCAGCTCCTGGAACGTGCGCGGCGCGCGGCCGATTTTCATGGAGGGACTTTCTGATCCCAAAGAGCGCGCGAGTATACGGCGCGGGCGTGCAGCGGTCCGCCCTGCGGCCGCGGCTGGCCTTGCGCCGCCTCCGCCCGCACCAAAAGCGGGCGTGCCACACGCCTGCCCCACGCGAAATCCACGGCGCCGCTGCCACACGCACGCCAATGGTGCAATAATCCGTGCTGCCCGCACCAATATAGTGCAGAGCGCGCTCGATTTGCTCTCTAACTGCTTGATTTGCCGTGTCGGCAGCCTGGCACGGACCCTGCAATGTCACACCACTCCGCCAGCCTCGCACATAAGGCATCTGGATCTCGGCGGCGAGCTCTACCCCTTTCCCGGAGGCGATATGACACCCAGTGATGTACTGAAACTCATAAAAGAAAAACAGGCGAAGTTTGCGGACCTGCGCTTCACGGACACGCGCGGCAAGGAGCAGCACGTGAGCATCCCGGCGCGGCTGGTGGATGAAGACCTGTTCCGCGACGGCAAGATGTTCGACGGCTCCTCCATCGCCGGATGGAAGGGCATCAACGAGTCGGACATGATCCTGATGCCCGACCCCGGCACCGCAGTCATCGATCCGTTTTTCGAAGCGCCGACCGTCGACCTGCGCTGCGATGTGATCGAACCGACGACCATGCAGGGCTACGAGCGCGACCCGCGCTCGCTTGCCAAACGCGCCGAGGCCTATCTCAAGTCGACCGGCATCGCCGACCACGCGCTGTTCGGACCGGAGAACGAGTTCTTCATTTTCGACAGCGTGCGCTTCGGCAACGAGATGCGCGGCGCCTTCTACTCCATCGACTCGGTGCAGGGCGCGTGGAACTCGGGAACCGAATACCAGGAGGGCAACAAGGGGCACCGCCCCGGCATCAAGGGCGGCTATTTCCCGGTGCCGCCGGTGGACGCCTTCCAGGACATCCGCTCAGCGATGTGTCTGGCGTGCGAGGAGCTCGGGATGAAGGTGGAAGTGCACCATCACGAGGTCGCCACCGCCGGCCAGGCCGAGATCGGCATCGGCGCCGGCACCCTGGTGGCGAAGGCCGACCAGGTGCAGCTGCTCAAGTACGCGGTGCTGAACGTGGCGCACGGCTACGGCAAGACCGCGACCTTCATGCCCAAGCCGCTGGTGGGCGACAACGGCAGCGGCATGCACGTGCACCAGTCGCTGCAGAAGGAGGGCAAGGCGCTGTTCGCCGGCGACAAGTACGGGGGGCTCTCGGACCTGGCGCTCTACTACATCGGCGGCATCATCAAGCACGCCCGGGCGCTGAACGCCTTCACCAACGCCGGCACCAACAGCTACAAGCGCCTGGTGCCGGGCTTCGAGGCGCCGGTGCTGCTCGCGTACTCCGCGCGCAACCGCTCCGCCTCGATCCGCATCCCGTGGGTGTCGAATCCCAAGGCGCGGCGCATCGAGGTGCGCTTCCCCGACTCCAGCGCCAACCCGTACTTCGCCTTCACCGCGATGATGATGGCGGGGCTCGACGGCATCCAGAACAAGATGCATCCCGGCGATCCGGCCGACAAGGACCTCTACGACCTCGAGCCCGAGGAGGCGAAGCACATTCCGACCGTGTGCCACTCGCTCGACATGGCGCTCGAGTACCTCGACAAGGACCGTGAGTTCCTCACCCGCGGCGGCGTGTTCACCAACGACGTCATTGACGCCTACTCCAACCTCAAGCTGCAGGAGATCACGAAATTCCGCATGTCCACGCACCCGATAGAGCTGGAGCTGTACTACAGCTGCTGATGGCGTGATGAGGCAACAGAATTCCTCGCTCGCGAGCGTCACGTCCGGCCCCGGTTGGGGCGGCCGTGCCGGCGCGAAGGGGAAAGGGGCGCGGGTAGCGGCGTTCACTGGGCGCTGCTACCCGCTTTTGTCCCCGGCGCTGCGGCGGGATATGCTGCCTCGTCATGCGCAGGCGCCTGTTTACCTTAATGTCGCTCGTGTGCTCGCTGGCGGTTGCGGCCACGGTCTACAAGTGGGTCGACGAACACGGCGTGGTTCACTACAGCGACCAGCCGCACCCGAACGCGCAGAAAATGAACGTGCAGGCGGCGCAGACCTACAAGGCGGCCGATATGCCCGCGACGCCCGGCGGACCGCCCGCGCCGCCCGCCTCAGCGCAGCCAACGCCGTACCAGGGCTGCGCGATCGCGCAGCCGGCGGACGACCAGACGCTCACCAACGTCGACTCTCTCACCGTCATCGTGCGGACCGATCCGGCGCTGCGGCCCGGAGATCAGATCTTCCTCGTGCTGGACGGGCAGCCGCTCAATGGCGGCGCGGCGACCGGGAGCCAGTTCACCCTCGCATCGGTGGATCGCGGCACGCACACCCTGCAGGCGCTGGTGCGCGACGGCGACGGCGGGATCATGTGCCAGACCCCGGGCGTGACGTACCACGTGCACCAGCCCTCGGTTCTGAACAAGGCCAACCCCCTCCATCACTGAACCGCGCACCCGCAGTGACCGCGGCGCGCAGCGCGGCACGCGAGCGCCATGGCCGCTGAGCGTGCCAGTCCGTCGGCGCTCTCGCACTTCGATCCGGCGGATCTGCTCGATGCGCTGTCCACGGGCATCATCATGCTCGATGCGCAGCTGTGTCCGGTGTACGCCAACGTCGCCGCCCAGGACCTGCTCGCGTTCAGCCTCAACATGGCGCGCGGGCGCCCGTTCGCCGATTTTCTTCACGACGCGGAAGGGCTGTGCCGCATCCTGCGGCGCGCGCTGCAAACCGGCGAAGGCATCGCCGACCGTGAGCTGGCCGTGCGGCCCGCGGGGGCGCCGCGCGAAGTGCGCACTCTCGATGTCACCATCACGCCGCTCGCCGGCCTCACCGGAACTCATCTGCTGCTCGAGCTCGCCGACACCACGCAGCGCCAACGCATCACGCGCGAGAACGACCTGCTGGCGCGTCTCGACGGCAGCCGCCTGATGGTGCAGCAGCTGGCCCACGAGATCAAAAACCCGCTCGGCGGGCTGCGCGGCGCGGCGCAGCTGCTGGAGCGCGAACTGCCGGCGGCGGCGCTCAAGGAATACACCCAGGTCATCATCGCTGAAGCCGACCGCCTCACCGCGCTGGTCGACTCCATGTCGGGACCGACCCGCGCGCCGAGCAAGAGCGAACTCAACGTTCACGAGATCTGTGAGCACGTCTATCACCTGCTGCGCGCCGAAGCGCCCGGCGGGATCGTGATCGAGCGCGACTACGACCCGAGCCTGCCGAACGCGATGCTCGATCGTCATCAGCTCATCCAGGCGCTGCTCAACGTCGCGCGCAACGCCCTGCAGTCGCAGGGCGACCTGGGGCGCATCGTGCTGCGCACCCGCGCGCGCTCCAACGTCAGCATCGGTTCGGCGCTGCACCGCCTGGTGGCGAGCGTGCAGGTCGAGGACAACGGTCCGGGCGTGCCCGCACACCTGCGCTCCTCCATTTTCTACCCGCTGGTGACCGGGCGCGCCAACGGCACGGGCCTGGGGCTTGCGGTCGCCCAGGACCTGGTGACACGCAACGGCGGCATCATCGAATTCGAAAGCGAGCTGGGGCGCACGGTGTTCACGCTGTTGCTGCCCCTGGGAGAAGACACATGAACGACAGCGCATTGCGGGTCTGGCTGGTCGATGACGACGCGTCCATTCGTTGGGTGCTGGAGCGTGCGCTGCGCAGCGACGGCATGGCGCCGCGGGCTTTCGAGGCGGCGGAACCGGCGCTGGACGCCCTGCGGCGCGAATCCCCGGACGTGCTGATCACCGACATCCGCATGCCGGGCGCCTCGGGGCTGGAGCTGCTGCGTCGCATCCGCGATGCGCGGCCGGCGCTGCCGGTCATCGTCATGACGGCGCACTCCGATCTGGGCAACGCGGTGTCCGCTTACGAGGGCGGCGCGTTCGAATACCTGCCCAAACCCTTCGACATCGACCAGGCGGTGGCCCTGGTGCGCCGCGCCGCCAGCGCCAGCCAGCAGCCCGGCAGTGACCTCGGCGGTGCGCCGCGCATTCCGGAGCTGCTGGGACGGGCGCCGGCCATGCAACAGGTGTTTCGCGCCATCGGACGCCTGGCGCGCTCGAGCGTCACCGTGCTCATCACCGGGGAATCCGGCACCGGCAAGGAGCTCGTCGCCCGCGCGCTGCACGAGCACAGCCCGCGCGCCACCCGCCCGTTCATCGCGCTCAACACCGCGGCGATTCCGGCCGACCTTCTGGAGTCGGAGCTGTTTGGGCACGAGCGCGGCGCGTTCACCGGAGCGGACGCGCAACGCCGCGGGCGCTTCGAGCAGGCCGATGGCGGCACCCTGTTCCTGGACGAGATCAGCGACATGTCGCTGCCGCTGCAGACACGCCTGCTGCGCGTGCTCGCCGAGGGCGAGTTCTACCGGGTCGGGGGCCAGACCCCGATCCGCGTCGACGTGCGCGTCATCGCCGCCAGCCACCAGAACCTGCAGGAGCGGGTGACGGGCGGCCTGTTCCGCGAGGACCTGTATCACCGCCTGAACGTCATTCGCATCGAGCTGCCGCCGCTGCGCGCCCGCGCCGAGGACATCCCGGACCTGCTGGGCTATTACCTGGTGGTGAGCGCCCAGGAGCTGGGCGTGGACGCGAAGTCCCTCGCCCCCGAGGCCCTCGCCCGCCTCGCCGCCTACGACTGGCCTGGCAACGTGCGCGAGCTCGTGAACCTGTGCCGGCGGCTGTCGGTGCTGGCCCCGGGGAGCGAAGTGCACCTCGCCGACCTGCCCCCGGAGCTCGCCGCCAGACCGACGGAAGTCGCCGCGCAAGCGGACTGGGCCACGGCGCTCGGGCGCTGGGCTGAGCGGCACGCGCTCACCGGTGAGTCGCCGCTGCTGGAAACCGCACAGCCACAGTTCGAGCGCGTGCTCATCCGGGCGGCCCTCAAGCGCACGCAGGGGCATCGCCAGGAGGCTGCCCGGCTGCTGGGGTGGGGGCGCAACACCCTCACCCGCAAGCTCAGGGACCTCGGCATGACGGGCGCCGACGGGGGCGACGAATAGTCGCAGGCAGCGGAACCCGGTAAGGTTCGCGGCCAGCCGCGGACCTTAGGGGGAGAGAATCGGATGTTGGGCTGGCGCGAGCTGTGGCACGTCGATTTTCTGGGCAATGAGCTCGGCGCCTGGACGCTCGCCTTCGTCACTCTCCTCGTCACCTTCACGGTGCTGCCGCTGGCCAAGCGCTTCATCAGCGTTCGCCGCCGGCGACTCATCGGCCCCGGGCCGCCGCGGGTGCACCTAGCCATCGACCTCGCGGCGCTCCTGGTCGAGCGCACCAACGCGGTGTTCCTGTGGGCGGTGGCAGTGTGGGTCGGCTCCCGCTACCTGAGCCTTGAGCCACGCGTCGAGCGCTGGCTGACCATCGCGCTGGTGCTGCTGTTCTGGATGCAGGCGGCGCTGTGGGCCCTGGCGGCCGTGCGCTACGCCATCGACGTGCGCCGCCAGCGCTCCAGCGGGCCGGACACGCTGCTGCAGAGCTCGATGGCAGTCATTCTGTTCCTGGCCGGGCTGGTGATCTGGGGAGTTTCGGCGCTGCTGGCGCTCGGCAATCTCGGCGTGAAGATCGAGCCGCTGCTGGCCGGGCTCGGCATCGGCGGCATCGCACTCGCGCTGGCCGTGCAGACCGTGCTGGCGGATCTGCTCGCCTCGCTCTCCATCGCGCTCGACAAACCCTTCGGGCTCGGCGACCACCTGGCCGTGGACACCTGGCAGGGCACCGTCGAGCACATCGGCGTCAAGAGCACGCGCCTGCGCAGCTCCTCGGGCGAGCAGATCATCATCTCGAACGGCGACATCCTCAAGACGCGCGTGCGCAACTATGGGCGCATGAGCGAGCGGCGCGCGGTGTTCCAGCTCGGGGTGGATTACGACACGCCGGTGGCAGCTCTCGCGGCCATTCCGCACGCGGTGCGCGAGATCATCGAGGCGACGCCCAACACCCGCTTCGAGCGCTGTCACCTGCTCAGCTGCGGCGAGCGTGCGCTGCAGTTCGAAATCGTTTACGTCCTCACCAAACCCGACTTCGACCTCTACGCCGACGCCCAGCAGCGCATCAATCTGCGCATCCTCGAGCGCTTCCGCGCCATGGAAGTGAATTTCGCCGCGGCAGTGCCGACGGGCGTGCGCCTCTACAGCCCACCGTCCCCGGCGCAGGACGCCGGCGGCCAGCAGCGGCTGCTCGAGATCGCGCTGGCGCTCGCAACCAAGCCGAAAGTGCTGCTGCTCGACGAGCCGGCCGCCGGCGTGCCGTCGAGCGAGACCAGCCTCGTCGCCGGGGTCGTCGAGCGCCTGCCGCCCGATACTTCCCGTCGAACCGAGGATCGCTACGCGCCGCTTCACGACCCCGTCAACCGGTTTTCGGAGATCACGCCGATCAGGTAGAGCGCGAAGTAGAACGCCACGCCGGCGAACAGGTACGAGTCGAAGCGGTCGAGGACGCCGCCGTGACCCGAGATCAGCGAGCCCGCGTCCTTCACCTTCGCGTCGCGCTTGAGCGCACTCTCGACCAGGTCGCCGGCCTGCGCGGCGAGCGACGTGATCGCAGCGACGATCAGCCCTTGC
>Ga0209734_1000074_pt1 | contig 10429 bp, 13 predicted proteins | sample BlaSpr_A8_OM1_M2_FD_187981 | JGI IMG/M metagenome (GOLD analysis project Ga0209734, IMG submission 187981) | Forest soil microbial communities from Thunder Bay, Ontario, Canada - Black Spruce, Ontario site 2_A8_OM1_M2 (SPAdes) (version 2) | ecosystem: Environmental > Terrestrial > Soil > Boreal...
GGGTTAACAGCCACCCAGAACATTCAGACCTGGAGCTTCCTGAGCGGCACGCAGCAGCAGGCCGCGGCTACTGCTCCAATCTTCTCGCCTGCTCCCGGCAGCTATGCTGCAGCCCAGTCGGTAACCCTTTCGACGACAACGTCCGGTGCCGCAATCTACTACACCACGGATGGTTCCACGCCGACGGCTTCGTCAGCACTTTACTCGAATGCGATTCAGATCAGTGCTACTAGCACCATTAACGCCCTCACAGTCGCTAGCGGCTACTCGAATAGTTCTGTCTCCACTGGCACGTATACCATCAGCTCCGGTAGCTCTGGCGGAGCCGGCGGAGTGAGTTTGGGATCCGGTTTTACGACGGCAGCGATGGCGCTGAATGGCAGCGCAACATTAAACGGAGCGCGACTGCGGCTGACCGACGGGGGTGGAAGCGAAACTGCGGCAGCGTGGTACAACTCGCCGGTAAACATCCAACAATTCACGACCAATTTTAGTTTCCAGACAGCCTCGGGGAGTAACCCAACTGCGGATGGATTTACGTTTGCGATTCAGGGCAACAATACCGCTGCCTTAGGTTCCCCTGGCGGTGCCCTGGGATACGGCAATGGTCCGGGCGGCGTGCTGTCGCAGAAAAGCGTAGCGATCAAATTCGATCTTTATGACAATGCAGGCGAAGGATTGAGTTCAACTGGCTTGTACACCAATGGCGCGGTTCCCACCACGCCATCTGTCAATCTGACCGGTAGCGGGATCGATCTGCACAGTGGCGATGTGATGAATGTCCAGATCAGCTACGACGGAACGAATCTAACCATGACCATCACGGATCCGACTGCAAATGGTACGTTCACTTACGCGTGGCCAGTGAATATCCCGAATGTGATCGGAGCAAATACGGCATTTGTTGGATTCACGGCAGGAACCGGCGGTTTGACCGCCATTCAAGACATTATCAATTGGACGCTGACCTCTGGGTCGACGCCTCCGGTTACGCTACCCGGCGGAGGTGGCGGTGGAGTCCCGAGCGGGGGCGGTGGTGCTGTTAACGCAATAAATTTTGGCTCCGGGTTCTCTGCCGCGGGAATGCACTTCAATGGAAATGCCGTATTAGCCGGCAGCCGCCTCCAGCTGACCGATACTTCTGCGGCCTTTGAAAACAGCAGCGCATTCTGGAACCAAAAAGTAAATGTTCAGACCTTTACGAACGATTTCACGTTTCAAATTATAAATCCTGCCGCGGACGGCATTACCTTCACGATTCAAGGAACAGCGCCAACAGCTCTAGGTGGCGCCGGGGGTGGCTTGGGTTATGCAGGTCTGGCGAACAGCATCGCTCTAAAATTTGATATTTACCACAACGCGGGCGAAGGGACTAACTCGACAGGCCTGTATCTCAATGGAGCCGACCCTACGGTTCCGGCGACCAACATAGGTGGCGGGGTCAACCTTCTGTCTGGGGACGTCATGGCCGTACATATGACTTATGACGGCGCCACACTGACAATGACTATATCGGATACTTCGAATCCAACGCAGACGTTCACGACGAGTTGGCCGGTCAACATTCCTGCGACCGTGGGCGCTACCACCGCTTATGTCGGCTTCACTGGCGCGACCGGAGGTCTGACAGCGACGCAGCAGATTCTAACCTGGACGTATAGCAATACAGCTAGAGGTAAACCTCCATTGATTTTTCAAACGGCAAGCCTGGCAGCAACCGCGTCGACTTCCGGACCACCTGTTCAAGTATTTAGCTACCAGAATTTTCCCGACGGTTTGGGCACCATGTTCTACTCTGCCAATGTGGGGGACAACGTAACGTTCACAATCAACGTGCCGGCTCCTGGTATGTACGATGTGAAGGTTTCTTACAAGCAGTATCAACCCCGGGCCATTGCGCAAACGGCGATAAACAATGCCGCCATCGGGCCTCCCATAGACCAATTCGTTGCGACGGCAGACGCATACGCAGTGGCCGATTTGGGAGTTGTGAATTTTCCGAGCGCCGGAAACTATCCTTTTACGTTTACGGTGGTTGGAAAGAACCCTGGGAGTTCGGGTTACACCCTGGCGTTCGACGATATTATCCTGACGCCCCAATAGCCGTGTCGGATTAGGGCGTTAACGCCAAAAAAGGGACGCTGCTTCCAGTTAGCAGTGTCCCTCTCTTTTCATGAATTCATTTCGTGCTTACATTTCTGTTGTCGTTGGCCTGCGCTACTAACCTGGGGGCCATCGCATGCTTCTGCCGCCCAATAAATGAAGGTGCAGATGAAGAACAGATTGGCCGGCATTGCGACCGGTGTTTATGACCGTGCGAAAGCCTTCCGTTAGATTCCTCTCCCGGGCGAGCTTTGCTGCCACTGTCTGCAGGTGCCCAAGCATTAATTCATCCTCGTCGCTGGCATCTTCGAGCGACACGATGTGTTTACGCGGGCATATCAGCAAATGTGTGGGCGCTTGCGGACCAATATCTTCAAAAGCAAAAACGTCAGGATCTTCATACACAATTTTTGCGGGGATTTGTTTTGCTGCGATTTTGCAGAAAAGGCAGTCGGCGCTCATTAATTTTCCCCCGCTTCCGAAAAAGTATCATCGAGCCGAATTACCATGGGCGTAACTCCCTCACGCGAGCGCAACCGCTCGCCAAATTCCTTAGCGGCTTCTTCGCCGGATACCTTGCCCACGTGAACTCGATAAAAGGTACCGTTGGCTGTGTCGTAGCGTTTTACAAAAGTCGGAGAGTACGCCGCGCTCAGGCGTTCGCGTAATCGCTCGGCATTGGCACGCTCGCGAAATGATCCGACCTGAATCGTAAAAAATCCCGCCTCGGGATTTATGCCCGTCGATAAAACCTCCAGGTGCACGGGCACGACTCCAGGCCCAATAGACTCAATCTCGCGCGCCGCCGCATAAGAAAGATCGATAATGCGGTTATTCACGAATGGGCCACGGTCGGTGATGCGCACCACGATGGACTTTCCATTTCTCTCGTTGGTGACCCGCACCATGGTTTCGAACGGCAGCGTGCGATGAGCCGCGGTCAGTTTGTTCATGTCATAGATTTCACCGTTGGAGGCCTGCCGCCCGTGGAATGGCACGCCATACCACGACGCTTCGCCTTGTTCCGTGTAGCCTGCGGCAACAGGAATGGAATTGTCCCTGCGGCGTTTTGCAGCAGCCCCCGAACGGGGCGGGCTAGGTGTCGAGTTCTTGGCGGATTCCGAAGCAGTTTCAGGCGTGGATCTGGGTTCAGTCGGTGGTTGGCTGGCTGCTAGCGGTCTACGCGAGGCGCATCCTGAGACCACGGTAAGAATGGAGACTGTCAAAACTATTAAAAGTATCGATCTGAAGGAGCCAATTTCTCGGGTGGCCCGCACCGTAGGAGGTATTCGTGAATTGCATCGTTGGCCGAATTGTTGTCGCGCTATCGCTGCGTTCACTTGCGGCCCATAAGTGCGAGTCTCGTCCCAGCCTGGTTAAGAATGAGCGTTTTTCGATGATCCCGGCTCGCGGGCGGCGTTCCGCGCTTCGAGTTTTGCCGCGGCATCCGTCAACAATTCTGAAACCTCACGAAGAAATCGCGCGGTACGCTTCTCGGTGCCGGGCGCAACTTCTTCTTCCACGTATTTGCGCAAACGTGCGAGTTCTTTATCAAGCCGCTGTCCAATTTCCTCAAATTTGTCCATGTCCCGCCCTCGTATCTCGACCAGCGCTTCGCAACTCAGACAAGTTCGCCGACTTGGGTATTATAGGAACGCGGTGTGCGGGTCGCAAGGAGGAGAATGGCGCTTCCCTATCAGTGGCAGATGCGTGTAGATCGCTGGCGAAACGCCATGAGTGGATTTTTTGGAAGGCGGCAAGAACAGCCTCGGCCGAAAATTTGTCCCTCTTGCGGAACACTGGTGGGCATCAACGCGACGCGTTGCCATCAGTGTGGTACCAACCTTAATTTTTCAATGGCGGCCATAAATCGCCGCTTCTCCGGATTTTTCGGTGGACGCGCACCAGTCACAACCGCGTTGCTGATCACGAACATTCTGATCTTCGGCGTCAGCGTGGTTGCCACACTGCAGGCCGGCCAAGGCGGCGGCTTGCGCATTCTGTGGAGCCTCGATGGAGAGGTTCTTTACCGGCTGGGCGCTTTGTGGGCTCCGGCCATCGTGCACGGCGAGCCGTACCGCCTGGTAACCGCTATCTTCCTTCACGGCGGTTTAATTCACATCGGGTTCAACATGATGGTGCTGATGGATATTGGACCCGTGGTGGAAGAAGTGTATGGCTCGGCGCGCTTTTTGTTTCTTTACACCACCGCGGGAATTGCCGGTTACGTTCTCAGCGCCTTTACTCCGTTTCGCCCACATCCCGCGCTCGGGGTAGGCGCAAGCGGCGCGATCTTGGGATTGATCGGGGTGATGATTGCCATCACCACTCGCCGCGGCGGATCGTCCATGCAAGCGCTGCGTTCGCGCCTCATTTCCTGGGTAGTTTCTATCTTCGTCTTTGGTTTTCTGATGTCCGGCATCGACAACTGGGCGCACTTCGGCGGATTAGCGGCCGGTTTTGGGCTAGGAAAAATTTTTGCCGATCGCGAACCGATGAATCCCGCTGAGTTGAAACGTGCTCACGCGCTCGGCTGGAGCGCAGCCCTTATTATTCTTGTCAGCTTCGCTTTCATGATTCTGCACTTTCGCGATCCCATACAATGAGACTTCCCGGCCGCGGTTAACCAGAAACACTGCAGCTCGACTCGGCTGATTTCCACGTTGCGAAATGCGTTACTCTCAGTAACGCTGGCGTGTAATCAGCTCGCCATTCGATTTAGCAGATTCTTACCATGGACCTGCATTCCATTATTGTCGTGAGCCTGCACTCTCCAAAGGAGAAATTTTGGGGCGAATTGTTGGTACTCAATCAGGCCGGCATTACTGTGCGCGGCATTGACCTCAACTCTTTCGACCACTTTGTGCGCGCCATCAACGAGCCTGACGGTGAGCGCGTGGGATTCCCCACCATTTTCTTTCCCATGAATCGCGTGGAGCGGATTTCCCTAGACGAATCTTCCGGTTCCATTCCTTCCATGGCGGAGCTTTTCCAACGCAAAATAGGCCGCTCCCTTAGCGACTATCTCGCGCAATTTGCGTGAACTGCGCTATCCTCTTCCGCAATGAAAGGCCCCATCTGGACAGTACCAAATCAAATCACCTTGTTGCGGCTGGGCTTCCTGCCGTTTTTTCTGATTCTCATTTCTTACGAACAGTACCGGTGGGCGCTTCTGGTTTTGGTTGCCGCAGGGCTTTCTGACGCTGTCGACGGCTTACTGGCGCGCAAGCTGAATCAGCGCTCGCCGTTGGGCGCCTATCTGGATCCCATCGCTGACAAGCTGCTGCTTTCTTCTTCTTTCATCATTCTGGCGTTCAAACAAAAACTGGCGTGGTGGCTGACCATCATTGTGCTCAGCCGCGATGTGCTGATCCTGATGGTGGCCGTGGTGATACTTCTCATTTCCGGCTACCGCCCTTTTCCACCCAGCATCTATGGAAAGCTGGCCACCGCTTTACAGATTCTTCTGGTGTTCATGGTGGTTTTGTCGGCGGCCTATCCACATCCTGGATTCACGCTTGTAAATCGTTTTCTGATTTATGCTGTGACGGGCATCACGGTATTCTCCGCGTTTCATTATTCGTTCACTACCTCGAGGCGGCTCAGCACGTCCTGAGGGCGTTGTCCACGGGGAAAAATCAAAAAGGAAATCAAACAGCCATTGTTCGCGGACCACTGGGGGGCAGCAAAAGCGTTGGCTCAGTGAGCGACTGAACTTCTTCTACAGTGACGTGTGGCGCCAACTCTCGAAGCAGCAGGCCTTTCGGCGTCACATCGATTAACGCCAATTCTGTGACGATGTGATCCACCACTTCAACGCCCGTAAGCGGTAGTGTGCATTTTTTCAGGATTTTTGGACGCTTGTCGCGCGTGGCGTGTTCCATGGCGATGAACACCCGCTTCGCGCCGGCGACCAGATCCATCGCGCCGCCCATGCCCTTCAACATTTTACCGGGAATAGCCCAGTTCGCGAGTGTCCCTCTTTCATCCACCTGCAACGCGCCTAAAACCGTAAGATCGACATGTCCGCCGCGAATCATCCCGAAGGAATCCGCGGACGAAAAATAACAAGTGCCTGGTAGCTCAGTCACGGTTTCCTTACCGGCATTGATCAAATCTGGATCGACTTGAGATTCTAGAGGATACGGCCCGACACCAAGCATGCCGTTTTCAGACTGCAACACCACTTCCATGCCTTGCGGCACATAGTTCGCCACTGCGGTAGGCATGCCGATGCCCAGATTTACATAAAAGCCGTCGCGCAGTTCCAGCGCGATACGCCGCGCGATGCGCTCACGTTTTTGTTCTTCGGTTAGAACCATGTTTGCCTTTCACTTCTGCAGCCCAGCATGCGCAAATTACTCTTTTCTAGTACAGCGTTTCTCAATGCGCTTTTCGTATGCCATTCCCTGAAAAATGGCATTAACAAAAATTCCCGGCGTGTGAATGGAGTCAGGTTCCAGCTCACCGAGATCCACTAGTTGCTCCACTTCCGCGATGACGTAGTCCGCGGCCGTAGCCATCAGGGGGTTAAAATTTCGGGCCGCTTTGCGGTAGACGAGATTTCCCCACCGGTCGCCTTTCCAGGCTTTTACGAATGCGAACTCGCCGCGCAATGCGCGCTCCATCACATATTGGCGACCATCAAATTCACGCGTCTCTTTCCCCTTAGCAACCATGGTGCCCACACCAGTAGGCGTAAAGAAAGCCGGCACCCCGGACCCACCGGCACGCAAGCGTTCCGCCAAGGTGCCCTGCGGATTTAATTCCACTTCCAGTTCCCCGCTGAGCACCTGCTGTTCGAACAATTTATTTTCTCCGACATAGGTGGAGATCATTTTTTTGACTTGCCGGCTTTGTAGCAGAATCCCAATGCCAAAATCATCGATTCCCGCGTTGTTGCTGACGATGGTGAGATTTTTTGTGCCCCTACGGCGCACTGCGGCAATCAAATTTTCTGGAATCCCACACAAACCGAATCCGCCCATCAATATGGTTACGCCGTCGGTTAACTTTTCAATGGCCATATCAGCCGAAGTAGTCCGTTTGTCCATGAACGCTCTCGCGAATTAGCGCCTAGTGTAATGCATGGTTGGGCGGTGTTAATAGGCAACAGCCCGTTGGCGAATAAGCCTTATAATGCGTTCAATCAGGCACTTGGCTTATTTGGTGGTGCGTTGCGCAAAGGATGGCCGCAATGTCCCTCCTCAATGCCCAGAGCCGGTCCCTTTCGCCACTCTCTAGCGCCTCATAAACCGCATAGATATCCGCATTCGGTGGAACGTCAATTGCAATCAAGCGCCGCGTCGCACGCTCATAAGTGCAACCCAACTCATGAAGGGGAACCCAATCCTTTGCAAACTGATGCTCCGAAATGTGTTCTGGCAGAAAGATCCGATACGTCGAATGTCCGCCGCGATCAACAATTCCTGTAACCATAAGTCTGCCGGCAATTTCTTCTGCCCGAACAATGTCTTGTTCGCTGACTCCACGCATATAGAACGGTACATTACACAATCGATAAAGGCTGGCACCGAGCGGTTCTGCCCATAGACTTTCCGTGGCAAATGGGGATTTGTCCTGGGGCAAGTTGAAGGCAATCTTGACTAATCCCTCGCCGGTTTTTTGGGGCGCTGCTCATCAGTTTCCATTGTCGAGTATGCAGCAGAATCGCGCTATACCCCGCACTTTCATAATTCCTAGAAGCTACGCAGCAGTTTGTACAGTTCGTTTGCGGCGTCGAAGTCGGCTTCCAGTTCGCGGGAAGCGAGCTTGTCGCGCAATTCGTCCAGCCGGCGAGCAAACAAATCGAGCCCCGCCGAAAGAACTTCCCTATTCGTCAGCACAATGTCCCGCCAGGTGCTGTAAGGACTGCCTGCGAGGCGCAGCGAATCGCGCAACCCGGGACCTGCAAGCGCGATGGGCAAGCCATTTTCATCCAGATGATCGTAAAGAAAAGAAGCCAGCGCGACTGCGGCGAGCTGCGGAAGATGCGATGCGAGACCCACGGCGTAATCGTGTTGTTGCGCTCCGAGCCAAAGCGGCCGCGCGCCAATTTTGGCGATGATCTTCAGGAAAGCAGTCACACGTGGATCTTCTTTGAGCGCAACTATCGGGGTGCGATGCGCAGGCGGCGATGGATCTGGCTTCCCTCCCGGCGACTCCGGCCCAACTTCAACGCCGACGTTGGACGAAGATTCACTAATGAGCGCGTAAGTGGTGTCGTGAAACAAATTTGCGTCAGCATTCGCAATTCCTGACGATTCCTTCCCCGCCATCGGATGTCCGCCGAGAAAAAGCTTCTCACTACCTCGTGGAAACAATTCCTCCGCAGCGTGCACGATCCGCACCTTAGTGCTGCAAGCATCAGTCACCAAGGCTTGTTGCGGACTAAGGCGCGCAATTTCTGGCAGAACGTCCAGAGTCGTACTGATCGGTAGCGCCACGTAAATCAGGTCGGCACTGTGTATGGCCGGTTTCAGTTCACCCGAAAAAATCTCGTCCGCCGCACCCAGATCCTTTGCTCGCGCCACGATATCCGGGCGATCCCACGCAGTAATATGAATCCCTTCCGTATACTTGCGAAGCGCCAACGCAAAAGAACCGCCAATCAAGCCGGTGCCAAGAATGCTGACGCGATTAATTAGGTGTGTTGGCGGCATGAATCAGTTTATGAATTGGGCCACAGTCAGGCTACGCGCCGCCCAATCGCAGGCGCGATAATGCGCAACTCACCCATCAATCGCGCGAACTGCTCGGGATCGAGCGATTGCGCGCCATCCGACAGCGCGTGATCAGGGTCGTTGTGCACTTCAATCAATAATCCATCGGCTCCCGCCGCCACCGCCGCACGCGCCATGGGTGCTACTTTGTCTCGGCGTCCAGTGCCGTGGGAAGGGTCGCCAATCATGGGCAGGTGCGACAACTTCTTGATCACCGGGATGGCTGCGATATCAAAAGTATTGCGCGTGTACGTTTCAAAAGTGCGAATACCCCGCTCGCATAGAATGACGTCGGGATTTCCGCCAGCGAGAATGTACTCGGCGCTCAGCAGTAGCTCTTCCATGGTCGCGGACATTCCGCGCTTGAGTAGGATGGGCTTGCGCACTTCACCCAAGGCACGCAGCAGATGATAGTTCTGCATGTTGCGCGCACCGACCTGCAGGATATCCACGTAACCGATCATCATCTGAATCTGCGACGCATCCATGACTTCGCTCACGGTAAAGAGACCGAATTTTTCGGCGGCTTCACGCATGAGCTCCAGACCCTTTTCGCCCATGCCCTGGAACGCGTAAGGTGAGGTGCGAGGCTTAAATGCCCCGGCGCGCAAAATTTTGGCTCCGGACTTCGCCACGCTTTCCGCAATAATGTGAATCTGCTCGTGCGATTCCACGGAACACGGGCCCGCCGCGACAACCACCTCATTACCGCCTATGGTTACACCGCGACCCAAATTGATAATCGTTCCTTGCGGATTAAATTGGCGGCTGGCCAGCTTGAAGGGCTGCGTGACGCGCATCACTTCGCGCACGCCATCGAGCAATTCGAAATCGCGGTGATCGAAATCGCGATGCACGCCAACGGCGCCAAGCACGGTGTGCGATTCTCCAGTGGAGCGATGCACGTTAAATCCGCTTCCCACCAGGCGGTCAATGACGTGTTGAATCTGGGCGTCTGTAGCGCCCTCTTGCATCACAATTACCATGAGCGCGTTTTATTCCCTTCGTCGATTTGCATTGGTTCTGTCTCGTTCTCTTTGCCGAATTATTCTTTAGAACTCTTCGCTTCCGGCTCCATGGCCGCGCGTTCCGCCGAGCGCGCTTCATCGATTATGCGTTCGAATAGACGCCGGATCGCGCCGTCTGTTAGCGGGCCTGGATTGGAATGCTCGGCGTTTTCCAATACTTCTTTTTCCCGCTCCGGCTGATAGAGCGGTAAATTTGCCGCTTGCTTCAGTTTGCCGATTTCCAGCGCGCAGCGCGAACGCTCATTCAGCAACTCCACCAGTTTGCGATCGATCTCATCGATACGGCATCGCCAGTCGTGGAGATTCACGGCGCCACCTCGCGCTTGGAAAGCCCGTGACGCGCCGCTTGTTTCAAACTACCGATCCGCTCGCGGAGAGCCTTGGCGGCCTGTTGAAGCGTTTTTGCCTGTTCAATTTCAGAAACCAAAGAGGACCCCACTACCGCGGCATCTGCAAGCCCGCCCAGCAAAGTAACATGCCCCGGAAGCGAAATCCCGAAGCCTACCGCAATCGGCAGCTTGGTAAAATTTCGCACGCGCCGTAACAAAGCGGGCAAATCATCCGGCAACGTATCTT
>Ga0209734_1000075_pt1 | contig 10415 bp, 10 predicted proteins | sample BlaSpr_A8_OM1_M2_FD_187981 | JGI IMG/M metagenome (GOLD analysis project Ga0209734, IMG submission 187981) | Forest soil microbial communities from Thunder Bay, Ontario, Canada - Black Spruce, Ontario site 2_A8_OM1_M2 (SPAdes) (version 2) | ecosystem: Environmental > Terrestrial > Soil > Boreal...
TCAACAGGTGCAACAGAGGAGCAGGGGAAGAACTAATGTGGACCGGAACTGTTGGACCCTTCTGGACCCAGCAGGACCTAAGAGTTTGCTCTCGTGGATGAAGTTATGCGAGGGATCCGTCGAAATCGCACTTGACCACGAGGATGGTGACATCATCGCTAAAGCCAACGTCTTTAGAAAAATTCGCCGCGCTGCTGAAGATGTCGTCCATGAGCGCTTCCGCGGATAGTGACGAGCCGCGCTGTACCACGGCGGAAAGCCGCTCCATACCGAACTCTTCAGCCAGAAGATTCTCGGCCTCCGTAACTCCGTCGGTATAGAAAACCAGGACGTCGCCGAGAAAAAGATCTACCGAAACCACCTCACAAGGTGGTTCCAGAATCATCCCGATGGGCGCGCACGATGAATTCATGCCTGTGACTTTACCTGTGGCGGCTCGAAAGAGAAGCGCCGGATTGTGGCCGCAATTCACATAGCGAAGTTTACGGTTTCTTGCGTCAACTTCCGCCATGAGCAATGTGACATAGCGTTCGCCATCCGAAGAGACGGTATGAATGCTGGTGTTCAAGCGACTCACCACTTGCAGCATATCTCGCTGCTGGTTTACCTCGAGTTGCACGGCTGCCGCAGTGGCCGACATTAATAGCGCAGCAGCGACGCCCTTTCCGGCGACATCCGCAATCACGAGCTGGATGCTGTGCTCGTCGATAGGGATGTAATCGTAATAGTCTCCGCCAATGACTCTTGCGGGATGCATCATTCCCGCGATTTCGAGGCCGGCGATGGCCGGTTTACCCAACGGAAGGAACATCCGCTGGACCTCGGCAGCTAATTCGACATCCTTTACAAGATTGTCCCGCTGTTGTCTCACGGATTTCGTTAGCTGCTCTCTTTGTTTCATGTATCTCTGGATGATGTACACCACAAAAGTGAACGCCAGCATTGCGGAAATATTGTGCGCGATTCGATTCGCCCAATTGACGTATGGAGGCGCGAAGAGGTCATGCAGAAACGCGCAAACAACGATCAGGCCATAGCTGATCTGGCTGCGAAGGAGCATCGCTCCGACACCGAGCGGCAAGATATAAAGATATCCGAGCGAAATGTGGACCGCGATGTGATCCGCGTAAGCCACGGCGGCGATGGACCCGAGAACCAGCACAAGCGGCAGCCATCTTGGCCCGGCCGAGCCGGCATCCGGCCGGAGCAGCGGCTGCAAGACCATTGCGCCAGGCGGATCGTGTAACTCGGCAGTTCTCGAATCTAGAGTGGTGCCATTCACTTGGGAATTCATTCGAAAAGGATTTTCGCCATCATCCCTTTGTCTTCATGATTTAGAAGATGGCAGTGAAAGACCGACATGCCCCTAATCACGGGGTCGGTGAAGTCCATAATGACGTCGACGGAACCGCCAGTCGGAACGTTCACGGTGTCTAGCCACAGCGGCTGGGCAATTGGCTTATCGTTTTCGGCGTATGCAAGAAAGTGGACTTGGTGGATGTGCATGGGATGAAGTTCCGCACTGGCGTTGACAATCCTCCAATGCTGATAAGTCCCCACCTTTGCGCGCACCATGGGGGCAGCGTCCGGCTCAAATTTTTCTCCGTTGATGTAAAAGCCCTTCTTATCTTCCGTGAATGTCACGATGAATCGCGGCGGCGTCTTTTCTTCCGCAGCCAGGTCCAAAGTCTTGAGATCGGGTTTGCGCGAACTCTCCAATACTCTTGGCGTTGACTCTGCTGCGCGTCGCGAAACGATGTCGGCTAATATCATCGCCGGATTCGGATCACCAGCTGGCCCGGTATCTACACAGCGTGAGACCAGACGCCCAGGCGTGCCGGCTGCGGGACCTGTGACAATGGCTTCAAGCCTGCCTGCCGGTGGTAATAAGACGTGATCTGCGCTCCGCGTTGGATGATCGGGATCATGCTGCGCGATGGGCATCCCGTCCATGGCAACGATTTCAAACGTTTGACCATCAAGCTGGAGATCGAGATAGCGATCCGCGGAAGCATTTACAAGACGCCAAAACTGGCGCTCACCAGGAGCGATTTCAATTCCAGGCCGCACGGAACCGTTCAACGTGAAGATTTCATCTGGCGTCTCTGACTCCGCACCACAAACATTCGAACTCAGTTCAACGCGATGCTTCAAATCAGTAGACTGAGGATCGTTCTCAATAGAACGGCCACGCAAAACCAGCACGCGCTCCGGCAAGCCTGCTAGAGTCGGAAAATAGGATTCAATTCCTTCGATCACCAGAGCTCCAGACATGCCGTCAAGGGCTTGCCGGTGACTCTCTCCGTGGGGATGTGTGTGATACCAATACAAGCCAGGCGGGTGATCTTTGGGAATCTGAACGGTGTAGCGGAGAGTTTGTCCCGGCGCGGCCATCATGCCCAAGACGTCATCCTGCGGAGCATCGGGAGAAACCTCCAGGCCGTGAAAGTGCAAATTCGTCATGTCCATACACGGAGTAATGGCGCAAGTCTCCTTCGCCTTGACCGGGAGATCGTTGATGTAGGTGATCTTCAGTTGGTCTCCCGGCGAGAGCCGCAAGGTTGGAGCGTTTGGTTGGCCATCGAAGTAGAAGGAGTTCTTTCCATCACTTGCAACGGCAGCGTGCAAAGTTAAGGAAAGGATATGGTGTTTCGCGTGAAGTTCCGGGGGACTTGAAAGCAAGTCTGACGGATTCCCTGTCATTCCCAGCGTACAGAGAACGCCTGTTGCCATAATTGCAACGGCGGGAATTGCCGTTCGCAGTGAAGGTGCAGTGCGTGACATATACATTTCTTGGCAACGAGCGCTTTATCACTCGGCCTCGTGCCAGGTGGAATCCGGGTCGTAGATAGTCATCGCTTGTGCAAGCCTTGTCGTGTCAGGACCAAGGTCCTTTTCGTAGATGGTTCCGGATTGGTCGACAATAAAAGTCATCAGACCCGAGGAGCGGTACTCGACAGGATAGGCGACGAAGGCGAATCCGGCGCTCATCTTCCCATTGACGATGTACTTCTTCGCTCCGCCCGGTGCATGTCGTCCTTGGCTAGTGAGGATACGGAACATATACCCGTTGAACGGAACATGCTGGCCAACCTGGTCCGTTGGGAGATTTTGGCGCGCGTAAGCGATGAGAGGGTTGATCGGGCTATCAAACTCGTCGTCGGCACCCTGCCAGTACAGACCATTGTGCCCCCCTTCGTCGCTGACAAGTTTCTGGGCAAATTGCTTGGGCAGATGGGCCGGCGGACGGGCAAAATATTGTTTTTGTGCGTCGACCAGGTCGCGGCACGCGTTCATTGCGGCAAGTTCATTTTTACCTATTCGACGGAATACGATCTCGTCTTTGCCTTCGGACGTGTCGAAATACCAAGAACCGTGGTTGTTCACCAGGGGAATTGGAAATGGCCAATTTTCCGCCCCGATAACCAGCGTCACCTTTCCGTTCGGTTCGGTCACGAATCGATGCATCTCCTGATATTTGGTGACGAATCCGACGCGAGCATCTGAATCCTCTATTGCATCGCCGGACGAGAGCACATCTTTTCCGCCTGGTCCGAGGATGCGCAATGGAGCTTGTTCGTCTTGTGACTCCATAGCCGCGAAAAACTCACTCCCGGCGTCTTCGGCGGAAGTAAAGGTCCGCTGCCCTGGCTGCTGTCCGAATATTGGGGCAGACAAACAGCCCAACGAAAGTGCGCACGCGGCGGATATTGCCAATCGAAACAACTTGGGTTTAACTCGAACAGTAATTGAAAAGTTGTGTAGCATAGTATTCCTCTCCATTTTTGAATACTCGATGAACTCTACTCACGCGAGTGTGCAATCAACGACGCCCACCGCCGCCATGAGATCCGCCACCATGAAAACCACCTCCGCCAAAGCTCGACCGCCCGCGGGAAGAAAAGCCTCGTACATTGCCGCCGTGATCAAATCCACTGAATGCGCCGGAACGGGTACCTTGTTGAGCGTGAAATGACGAGGACGCACCTCCGTGGAACGCATTGCCATGGTTGACGGTAGCGTGGTTGAAGTTGCCGTGGTTGAAGTTGTTGTGGTTGAAATTGTTGTGACTGAAGTTGTTGCGATTGACGATTGTTCGGCTATGGGAGATGTAGGTGTTGTGATTGTAAATCACCGAGCGGCCGTGCCAATCGTATCCCCAATGACCCCAGCCCCAACCATATCCTCCGAAAAAGCCGATCCCGAATCCGACGCCAAATCCAATGCCCACTCCGGCCAAGAAAATCCCCGGCTCGGGATACCATCCGGGATATGCGACGATCGGCGCACCGTAGACGAGCCACGGATCGAACTGCGGCACGTAGACCACTTCGGGATTGGCTGGTTCGATGACGATGGTGTTGCCTTGGGTCGTTACCTTCTCCTGTTCATTGTTGTCCAGATGGCCGGCCTGGTGAGCTTGCTGACGCAGTGCCTGGACCGCATCCGTGACATTCTGTTGCTGATTGGCGTAGGCGTCGCCAAGAGAAGACGTCCAAGAGAGATTCTTGTCCATGTTTTCAAGAACAGAGGGAAATTGTGCGAGAGCTTTTACGCTCGGGTCCCAGTCCTGTTTGTCTACCTCTTTTGCCAGCTTTTCCCCTTTGAGGCTGGAATGACTCTGCACCCAGCGGTCCGCCTCGACAATTTCGGCCGGATACGTTGACGCCGCAAGAATCTGTGCGACCAGGGCGTCCGGATACAACGCAATCGGCGCAACAAGTTGCTGCAGCTCTTGAGGAGTCTGCTGCGCTGGCGGCGTTGCCGCCTGGTCGTTAGATTGGCCCGTCGGACCGAAAGACTCGGCTTGCGCAGTGAATTGCACAAGCAAACAACAGAGAAGTAGGGTCAAAATCTGCTTGCATAATTTCATGGTATATTCTCCAGTACAAAAATCGGATCATTTCTTGGTGTCACCCGTCGTTGAAAATATTTCGTAAATCCCGTCGACAACATCGTGTTAACCCTATTGGCCGCGCAGCGTCCCCGGTGACATGTCATTGCGTCGGGCCAAGTCTTCCAATGCATCGAGCTCTGTCTGTGTTTCATTCACGCGCCGCTGAAGGACTTCCAGGCCGGCTTCGGGAGTGATGCCTATGTCGCCGTCATTTAGATCGATACCGGGCCTCGTATCCTCAAGGCTTCTCGCATCTTCAATCCCCTGACGGTATCTATCGAGTTCAGCCCGCCTGCTTTCGAGTTCATCGCGCAGTGTTGCTGCCTCCTGCGCATACCACTCCGGGTCCTGGGTTTGGACGTACTCTTCATGCAGAGTTGGAGGTTTTGGCTTCTCCTGGTCGATCTGACCTACGATGGAAATCAGGCCGAGAGCATCGAGTCTTTCGAGATCGTCGTTGGTCCAGACCACCGGTTTCTGACTGTCCGTTCCTGCCTGCGGCTTGTTGGCCGCACGCAACGGTATGGCTACTGCAACGAGCCCTAGAGTGACGGCGTACAAGTAGCGAATCATGTTGAACGCCGTTATTTCTTCGAAGAGCCTGGGGGGAAGTTTTTGAACATTTTCTCCACGCCCTTATCGAGATTCTTTATGTTCTTGTCGGATTTGTTGGAGAGCGTATCGCTTGTGGTGCCTCTCCAGATCAGTTGCTTAGTCTTGGTATCGAACAGATCGACGACCACCGTGCCCACCTTGTATGTTTCAGTCGTGGTGGTAGCGTCTCCAAAACCTCCGCCGCCAAATCGTCTCCAACCCCAGCCTCCTCCAAACCCGTTATAGAAGGTATTCAAAGTCTGCTGGTCGCGCGTCATTTCGACGGCTACGATGGAAACATCGCCGCCGGAATCCACCTGGGTCCATCCTTTTGCGGCTAAGGCGGCATTGACTGCACTCTTGATGCGGTCGATATCGAGAGTATCTTGCGTCTTAACGTGCTCCCATGAGTAGGTCTTGTATTGCGCGAAGTTAGCGCTGCGGTCGTAATCGGTCTTCACCTGCTGTGCCGACGCCTTGCCTGCGAACAACAACATCAGCCCAATCAAAACAACTACGATCTTTTGCATTTTCATAATTCCTCCTTTTTTATTTCGAGATAAACAACCTCGCCCGATGGAGCGGCCCGCCCGCGATCAGCAAACTGCCGCTCCAGCGAGCCACTAGTTTCCCTTTTGTCCCCGGCGGTGTGCCCGCACGTGTTCCTGGCCATCCCTAGTTTCTTGACTCAGTCTTTTTTCGTAACGGGACTCGGCTACTTGACTCCCGTTAGGGTTGCCTTGCTCAAGCAACGTCGCAAGGAAGTACCGCTTCCCGTACTTGTTGAAGATCAGTTCGGTGTTGTCTTGTGCGGGGTTAGCGTCTGTGTTCTGTACCTGGAAGACAGCGGAAATAGATCCGTCCGCACTGGTGATTTCCATGACGCTCGGATCCGTATCGTCCAGCAGTTGGATGCGGTACTCGCCGGCGGGAAGTTTGGTGTTGCCAACGTGGAATTCGAACGGAACCTTGGCTTCAAGGTTGTCAAAGATCTGCGCGTCGGCTTGCGTCGGGTAAAGCGTCAGTGCAAAAACCAAGGCGACGAATAGCGATAGTAAGTGATACCGCTTTGTCGCCTTGTGAGTTGCAGTTACCCTGTTGATTGCTTCGATGAACATAGTGATTTCTCCTCATTTCTGTCGCCGGTGAAAAGCATGGCACGTCGCGACACTACTCAATTACGCAACGCGGCTGCCAAAGTTGTCTGGGTGTAAGTGGCTGAAAGTAGAAGGGCAAACGGGCAACAAACGTAGTGGGCGATGGCGGCCCGCTAAACACGACGTCCGCATGCCGACAGTCTCAGTGAAGGTTATGTTTTTGACGGTGTATTAAATGACTTCGAATTCAGGTCGGTAGAGATGAATGCGCCGCTACGTGCGACGGCGGACTCTTGAGTAATGTCAATCGATGGAGGGATTGATCCTCACGTCATTGCAACCTGTTACGCGGGCTGAACATCCCTGCTGGTGCGTGAGATGCCCAGCTTTTGCATACGGAAATAAAGCGTAGACCGCTTGATTCCCAATCGCGCAGCGGCCCCCTTTGGACCGGCGACAACCCACCTGGTTTGCTCAAGAATTTTGCGAATGTGGTCTCGCTCCGCATCCTCGAGAGTAACGGCCTCCAGAGCTTCTGTTTCCGCCGCAGCCCTCAGGCTCGCGAGAGGTGGGCATAGGACGCTTCCGGAACTGAGGATTACGCTTCGCTCGATGAAATTTTGGAGCTCACGAATGTTCCCGGGCCACTGGTATGAGGTGAGTGCAGACATTGTTTCCGGTGGAATGTGTTCGATTTGCTTATCCATGCGGCGAGCATAGATTTCGACAAAGTGTTTCACCAGTGCGGGAATGTCTTCGCTGCGCGCGCGAAGTGGCGGCAGCGGAACCGGGAATACATTCAGACGATAATAGAGGTCACTGCGAAATTGGCTGCGCTTCACCATATCCACCAAATTTCGGTTGGTCGCAGCTACCAGACGAACATCCACTCGGTGAGTCCGAGTGCTGCCCAAACGTTCGAACTCTTGCTCCTGCAGGACACGCAGCAGTTTGGGCTGCAATCCCGGCGGAATATCTCCCACCTCGTCCAGGAAGAGCGTTCCTTTATCGGCCAATTCGAAACGGCCAGTCTTTTGTGCAATAGCGCCGGTGAAAGCGCCTCTCTCATGGCCGAAGAGCTCGCTTTCCAGTAGATCGAATGGAATAGCAGCGCAATTCAACTTTACGAATGGGCGTCCGCACCGCGCGCTGAGATTGTGAATAGCGCGCGCGACGAGTTCCTTGCCGGTGCCGGTTTCTCCTTGAATAAGAACGGTGGAATCCGTCGGCGCGACCTGTTCAACCTGTTCAAGCACTGACTCCAGAGCAGGGCTGTTGCCTATGATCTGCTCGAATCTGCGCGGATTACGATCCTGATCGACGGACCCGAATGTGGCGACAACTCCCACGAAGAACCTCCTTGCGCACCGCATTGCACGCTTCCATTAACAGGCTCAACTTTTAACAGGCTCAACTTTCCAGAGCGGCCCGAACACTCTCGAGCAGTGCTTCGTCGTTGAATGGTTTTGCCATAAACTCCACTGCGCCTGCCCGCAACGCCTGCATCCGCATTTTTTCGTCACCATGCGCTGTGATGAAAATGATTGGAATCCTGCAATGTTCGGCGTTGAGCTGCGCCTGCAGCTGGAGACCGGACATTCCGGGCATACGGATATCGGCGATTAAGCATCCAGCATGGCGCTGTTGGCCGGATTTCAGGAATTCCTCTGCGGACGCAAACGCTTGTGCAGGTAAGCCAACCGCTTTCAACAGGCCTTGTAGCGCGCCGCGCATTAAATCATCATCATCGACAATCGCAACCATTTTGGTGTTCTCCAGAGCCGCCATATCGGGAATGTAGCAGCGCGGCCAAACGCGGCGCAATTATACTTTGGTATGAGCGTCCGGATACGTACTCTATCTGAGAGATAACTACAATCCAGGTTGAAGTTGTGAAAGGTTCAAGTCAAAACGGGAGTACTACGACCTGGCAGGCTGCCCTGCGCAACAGTCGCGCCTTGAATTTGCGCTACTTTTTGCCGTGTGGAAGTTCCAGTTTCGACGCCATTCGAACCAATTCTGCCATCGACTCGGCCTGCATTTTCCGCATCACGTGACCGCGATGGATCTTCACCGTGATTTCGCTGATCCCCAGCGCAAAAGCTATCTGCTTATTGAGCATGCCAGAGACCACCAGGCCCATGACCTGACGCTCGCGTTCGCTCAGGGTCGCGTAGCATTTTCGCAACTCTGAGGAGTCACTCAGCTGGCGGCGCGCCACACGGTCACGATCCAATGCCTGGTGAATCGCATCCAGCAAGTCCTGGTCCAAGAAAGGCTTGGTCAGGAACTCCACCGCACCTGATTTCATAGCCTTTACTGTCATGGGGATATCTCCGTGACCGGTGATGAAGATAATGGGAATTTGTATGCCGGCATCACTTAACTGTCGTTGAAAGTCCAGACCGCTGACACCAGGGAGGCTAACGTCCAGAACAAGGCAGCTTGGCCCGTCCGGTAGCTTACTACACAGAAATTCTTCCGCCGTCCCAAAGGATGCGCACCGTAACCTCGCCGATTTCAGCAGTCCTTGAATGGAAGCACGCACACCGTCATCGTCATCAACGACGAACACCGTGGGAGCGTCTGCGCCCGTCATTCAGACGCCTCGGCCTTGATGGGCAGAGTGAAATGAAAACTTGCGCCGCGGGGGGAATTGTCGGCAGCCCACAGGCGGCCGTCATGTGATTCGATAATGGAGTGGCTGATGCGAAGTCCCATGCCGGTCCCGTGCGCCTTGGTAGTAAAGAAGGCATTGAAGATCTGTTCCGTCTGCTGTGGGGGCAGGCCCACCCCGCTGTCACTGACGGACACCACAACTTCCTCGTTTTCCGTCCGCTGCGACCTGATGGCGAGCTCGCGCGTTCCTTCTGCGTCCTTCATCGCTTCGATGCCATTGATCATGAGATTCATCAGCACCTGCTGCAATTGCACGCGGTCGGCCATGACCTGGGGAAGGTCTGCCGCAAGGTCCGTCCGGACGAATATGTTGTATCGCGTGGTCTCCCCGCGTAGAAGAACGATCATCTCTCGAATAATCTCGTTTAGGTCCACGAGCTGCCGTTGCGAGGTACCTTTCTTGAAGAGCTGCCGGACCCGGCTGATAATTTCCCCCGCGCGCTTTGAGTCTTTCACGATCCGCATGGCAGCCGCGCGCGCTTCTTCGATGTTTGGAGATTCGCTAGTGAGCCAGCGCAAGCAGGTATTAGCATTTGTGCTAGCTGCGGCGATTGGTTGATTCACTTCATGCGCCAGGGAGGCGGTCAGTTCTCCCATCGTGGTCATCCTATTTATGTGCGCGAGATCCGCCTGCGCCTGGCGCAAAGACTCTTCTGCCCGCTTTCGCTCGGTGATGTCCGTCGAGCTACCCACGAATTCCACCAAATCTCCGGATGGGTTCAAAACCGGATGGCCGACGGTATGGATGTATCTGACTGTGCCGTCGGGAAGAAGGATTCGGAATTCCACTTCGTACTCCGACGTTTCAGCGATTGCTCGATCGATTACTCCTTGCCACTTAGCTCGATCCTCCGGATGAATGCGCTGCAGCCGATCTTCCCAAACCGGGGGGCCCTTTTCTGGATCGAAGCCATATAGGCGATACCATTCTTCGGACAGGTGCAAGGCGCCCCTTCCCGCGACCTGCCAGACCCAACTCCCCGTATGCGTGAGCCTCTGTGCCTCTGCCAAATAACTTTCGCTCTGGCGCAACGATTCTTCCGCACGGTCGCGCTCACGACTTGCTGCTTGCAACACTTCGTTCGTGCGCTGGAGCTCTTGAACTGTTCCTTTGAGGTCATCGCGAGCGCGCCGGAGCGATTCCGTGG